>Ga0126371_10000365_pt1 | contig 36894 bp, 24 predicted proteins | sample PanSoiMetaPlot_4_FD_110145 | JGI IMG/M metagenome (GOLD analysis project Ga0126371, IMG submission 110145) | Tropical forest soil microbial communities from Panama - MetaG Plot_4 | ecosystem: Environmental > Terrestrial > Soil > Tropical forest > Bulk soil | place: Panama | collected 2016-02-17
CTTGATCGTCTGCCAGCGTCCCGATTCCACGCGAAGATACTCATCGTTGCCGCGCTGTCACTGCTGTTCGACACACTAGATACGGCGGTGACTGGTTTCGTTCTTGCATCACTTCGCACCACGTGGCATTTCGATGCGAAGACGATTGGAGTCGTTTCGGCCATCGGATTGTCGGGCTATCTTGTGGGCTCCGCGATTTGCGGCTTTGTCGCGGATCACATCGGCCGAAAGAAGACAATCCTGTTCACACTTATTTTGTACTCTGTGTTTTCTGCATCCCGAGGGTTGTCGAACACGGTCGGCGTATTTGCCTTCTTGAACTTCTTCACATGGTTCTTCGTTGGAGCGGAGAGTTCGACTGTCCCCCCGTACCTGGCGGAATTGTGGCCTTCACGAACACGAGGAAAGTTAGTTGGGTGGATGATGGCTTTCTTCGGAGCCGGCATTGCGCTCTCGTCGATCTGGGCTCTCGTGATCATTCCGACCATGGGCTGGCGCTGGGCGCTATTCCTTACCGCTCCGTTCGCCCTCATCGGAGGGGTCATGCGATCGGTGCTACCCGAATCGCCCAGGTGGTTGATTCGAGCCGGTCGTCCGTCCGACGCCGAAGCCGTGATGGCGCGAATTGAGAGTGAGGTCTCGAAGTCGAGCGGTCAATCCTTGGCGCCAGTCATTCCACTTCAAAGTGGAGAAGAACTGCCTACGAGACTGGTAGACCCCAGCGAACTATTGGGAGCCGAGTACCGAATTGTTACGCTCACACTCTGGGCCGTGTGGTTTGCGGAATACGGAGTACTTTACATCTATCAGATTTTTCTCCCGACAATACTGTCTGCGGAAGGGCGTTCCATTGTGAACTCTTTCCGATACTCGGTCGTCATCTATTCCGCCGTAATTCCCGGGTATGTTTTGGGAGGGTACGTAGTGGAATGGCTCGATCGCAAATACGCAATCTTGCTCTCGTTTGTTTCAATCACCGCATTTGGGACACTGTTTGCGCACTCGCGATCACCTGTCCAGATAATGACGTTCGCCGGATTAACAGTCTTCTTTATCTCGCTTGGCTCCACTGCGATCTACACCTACACTCCCGAACTCTATCCGACCGAGATTCGCGCGACGGCAATGGGCATCGCGTCTGCCTGGGGACGAGTAGGCGCCGTGACCATGCTTTTGGTCTTTGGACATTTCTTTGCGACCCTGGGTAAGTCATTGTTGTTTCTGATCATCGATCCGGTTCTCATCGTTGCCGTCGTGGTGGTCCTCTGTTTTGGCCCTTCAACTCGTGGAAGACCGCTTAAAGAAGCATAGGGCTCCCAGGGAATCCCTGGGTGGATGAACCGACCAACCGAAAGTTGGCATGGGACAGATCGTCAGGAAACGGTTCTCGCATGGAATCATCGGGCTGCGAGGCCATTCACGATCTGCTCAATGGGGTGACCCTTCACCCCTTTCATTTCAATCCCCAGCAGGGCCGCTATTGTTGGGGCAACGTCGAGGTTAGAAATTTCGCCGAGCCGGATGCCTTTTGGAATGCCCGATCCACATCCGATGAAGATTGCCTGCATTTGGCTATCTGTATTGAGGTAGCCGTGAGTACCCCCCGCGGCTGCGTTGGTGATGAAGTCCCCTTCCGACTCATTGGTGAACATATAGCCGGGTTCTGCGGCAAGCAGAAGGTCGGGCGCCTGGTCGCTCTGCTCAGGCGTGGGTAATCCGAGTTTCCCGAATTCCTCAGTGCCGTATACGGCCGAGATACCTTCCATGCCAGTGAAAATAGTTCGCAGTTCGGGGAGCAGTTCCGTTCGGCGGGATGGGTCCGTCACGTAAACCATCGCAGTGCCTCCCTCAGGCATAACCCATGCATCGCTCTTTGGTTTATCCGAGCCTCCGCTTATCAATCCTTTCTGGCGCAGCAGCACATTGGGTTGAATCTTGCGCTTGTACGTTCGGAACCCATGATCGGAAACGACGATCAGCGTTGCATTCTCGGAGAGACCGTCACGGCGGAGTGCGTCGATGATCTGTTTCACCTTCGCATCCAGAAATGCCATAGCGGTAAGGCTCGCATTCGTCATCGGGCCATATTCATGATTCGTATCGTCGAGCGTGAGCAGGTGAAGAAGAAGAAGATTGGGTCTGTGTTTGTCCAGGATGTCTTCTGCTGCCGCGGTCCAGATGTCATCTTGCCAAGCCTGGGTGCTGGCTTCGAAGGTGCGTAACTGCTCGGCCGTAACCGTTCCATTCGAAATTAGTTCTCGTTCGATCACGCCATCGGGATCAGGCAGTTCGGGAAATTGCCAAGTGATCGTCTTCGCTCGGTAAATCGCGACCCAATCCACTTGAGCGGTCGTCAGCCCTGCTTGGTAAGCCGCATCGTAAATGGTCTGCGCATGCACCATCTGTTCCTTGTCTCGCCAAGGCTCGATCGAGGGCTTCGCGCCGGCCTCGCGACGCAGCAGCAGGCCGTTATAGAGAACCTGATGTTCAGAGGGCTCAACACCGGTGACGATAGAGGTGTGGTTCGGCCAGGTTACGGTGGGATTCACTGGTCGCATTGACGTTGCGACGACGCCTTTCCGGATCAGTTTCCGGAGCGTCGGAATCGGAAGCTTCGGATCATCGAGCGCGTATGCAGGAAAACCATCAAGGCTTATGACGACCACTGTGCGACGCTTGAGGGCAACTGTTGCTGCGTCCGAATGGACTAGAACGGCAGAGGCACCAACAATGATGAGGCACAGCCAAAACAGCGCCTTGGTTCGCTTCTTCAATGGGTGATCCTTTTCGATCTGGGCGAATTCAACTCAAAGATGCGATCCCTACCAAACGCTTGATCTCCTTCGCCTGCACGGAGCAGGCTAGGCGCGAAGGAGAAAACGGAATTTCATGTTTTCGCCAAACCACATAATGTAGTTGGTTCCCCATGCGTTGTTGAAGAGGTTGCAATGAACGCCCGCGGACAGGTCAGGCTGCTCGTGTGAGAAATACAAGGGCGACTTTGATCCCAGCGCCACTAGCGGCGCATCCAGGGTGTCAACAAGAAACGTCCCGTTGTCATCTTCGTAGCCGAAGCCTCTTGAGAGCGCGTGCATATGGCGATTGCCAGAGCGGACGACGTCCGAAGGGGAGACAACTTCACCGGATTTCTCCAACCTCCATCCGTTTCGGTCCGGGGCGATAGGATGAAAACTCAGCCATAGACCTTCCGGCAGGCGCGTGGGGGGCTTTTGGAACCAGGAGAAATTCAGATGGATGACCGGTTCTGACTTTGGCAGAAGGAGTTCCAGATACATTTTCTGCGGAAAGGATGCGCGCCCGCTGCGCTGCGCTTCTGCATCATTGATTTCAAGACGCGCCAGCAAGCGATACTTGTTCTGGTCTTCCTCTACCTGCAAGTCGGTAACTGATGGTAACCATTCCCGGCTCTCCGCGCCAAAACGCTCTATGTTTGGCTTCCCAAAATCTTTCTTTGCCCAATCCTCCTCGCTCACCACGTAACTGGAAAAAAAACGTGAGTAGTCTTGCTGTGAAAGCGTCTGATAGGAAAACAGGGCAAGGGGATGATCGTCGGATGCCCACTCCCGTTTCGTTTTCTTGTTAAACAGTTGATGAATCGCTCCGCTCTTTGGGTCAACCCGCACGACAAATTGCTCTGTCTCGATGTCGGGTCGAACAGAAGGCTCACTTGTATGCGCGACCTGTGGTGTGACCGCTCCAGCTTCGAGATTACGCACAGCCGCCAGCGCCTCGTCGCGGAGTGAAATGGGAAGCGTTTCGATTCCGGTAAAGAGATCCTGGCGCTTCTCCTGCCAACTGAATTGCACGACTTTATAGTTCTTGGTGTCGAGCATTGCTGCAAGATCGCTAGGGACATAGTGATCGAAATCGAGCCATGTCTTCGTATCAGTGCCCCATGTGTGCTCCACCTCCAGAAGCAAACTGCGGAGCAATGCGATGTCCGTCGTATCACCCGCGGCAAACTTTCCATGCGCGATCCAGTCTTGTCGTAAGCGAGCAACTTCGCGATACCTGGCGAGTTTCAAAGGATCGCTGGCAACACCATGGATCCAGGTGTCGCCGATTTCCCCGGTGAGAGTTGGCAAAGAGCCGCGATGAGCGTCGACAGCGTTGGCGATCTCAGTTAGGTTCGTGGGGATAATCTGAGCGTTTGGAAACTCGGCACTCAGAGTTTTGTAAGCTTCGCGAACTTCCTCAACCGTATGCGGCCCACTGTTATCGTCGCGCACAACTATGGCGATGGCCAAATCGGATTCCGGCACACGTACCACATCACCGTATCCATGGTGATACATGACCACGAGCGTCGCACCGCTGGGATTCTTCCAGAGAAACAAAGGTGGAACTTCCGCCGGTGTGCTTGCGTCGTTTACGCCTATATCCAGAAACTTCACGCCTTGGGCGGCCAGCGGAGCGATCAATCCGCGCGTGTGGCCGGGAACGTCGGTCATCTTGGCGCCAGTTGTCGTCTTACCAAAGCGGCGGTCGAGGGTCTTGGACAAGCCAATGCTCCCGGAGATCATCGACGCGTCCATTAGTTCGGTCTGCCATGTAAACGGGAGGGCATGCCACGCAATGTCACCGGCGGAAATTGCCCTCTCCATTCGTGCGAGTTCCACAGGCGTTGCCTGCTCCAGGTATTCGTAAAGCAGCCATGATCCAGTGGTCCAGACATAGCGGTGACTGCCCGTTTGCCGCAGTTCGTCAGCGAGATCCATCGCGCGCGGAAAGTATTCCTTGAAATAGCGGTGAACGACGGCGGCCTGCGTGTCAATAAAACCCGCGTCAAAATGACACTTGAACATGACCAGGACGCGCTTCACGCCCGGATCTGCAACGCGCGATTGGGAAGCAGACTGGACCGCGAACAGGTTCGGAGCTTTCCACAATACAGCGCTGCCAAGAGCGGATTTTATGAATTCACGACGCTGCATGACTTAAGTGGAATCAGTTCCAGACCAGAGATGCAACCGAGTTCTCTTCCATAGGGATCTGGGCCGATCTCAGTCCGTGATTCACTTGAACTGTCCGCGCAGCCCCAAGGTTCGTGAGTATAAGTACCTTCTGGCCGCTAGGATTTGCGACCGCAACGTGAGACAGATTCGCTGCCTGGCTCTGCGACTCGAAGCGCCGAGCCCCTCGACGGATCGTTCGCGAAAAATGCGCAAGGGCCCAGTACTGGCCGCTGCGGGTAACTTCTTGTGTGTGCGGGTTGATGATTAAAATTCCTCCGCACGGATACGGTCCGATGTTAGGTTTTCCACGTTCATCGGTCGCCATGTTCCAGGCCACTCCCGCACGGCACCAGTTGTTCAGCACATCCGTGTAGGTCTTGCTCCACTTCGTCCAGTCGTCTTGATAATGCGGATCATTGTAATCGGTGCTGCCTTCGGTGTAGTACATCTCCACGTCTGGATGAGCCGCGTGAACTTTGCTAGCCATACTGGGATCGCCGGTATAGGCATGCCAGGCAACAGAATTCGCATACCTGCGAAAATCAGGATCATCGAGCTGAGAAATCACCCGCCCCCAATACACAAAATTATGATCGAGGATCCAGATCCTGGTGGACGTATTTGTCTTCTCGAAGAGCTGCCCGAGATGCTCAGCGATGAACTCCGTATCGCACTCTTGCGACCAGGTGCACGCCGGCATTTGTCCGTGCTGGTCCGTATCAATTTCGTTCTGCGTGGTGATGGCTTGGATCGTAACGCCCTCCGCAGCGTAGGCTTGCAGGAACTTGAGAAAATATTGAGCGTACGAAGAGAGATATTGACGGCTCATCGAGCCGCCCAACATCGACTTGTTCCACTTCATCCACCCGGGCGGGCTCCATGGCGACGAAAAATAAAACGTCTCGGGGTTGATCTCCCGCACGCGCCGCAACAACGGAAGAATATATTCGCGATCGTGATCGATGGAGAAGCGCTCCAGGTTAGGATCAGGCTCTCCCTCGTCATAGCTGTAAAGCGTGGCTGCGGAGTCGGCCGCTCCGATGCAAGTGCGATTCACGCTCAATCCCATTTCCGATGGATGGAACATCTCGTGAAGCAACTGCTCACGGGCCGGGGCCTTCAACTGATTGATCACGTAGCAAGCTGCGTCAGAGAAGCATCCCCCGAACCCGAGAACCTCCTGGAATTTATTCGTTTCGATAAGGCGAACAGAATCTGTGGACGGCGCAAGAGATGCGGGTTGCCATGGAATCGATCGTCCCGCGCTGAACCGTCGTTTGTTGTCTGTCAACCAGACTGCAATGTCCGACGCAGGCTCTGGTCCTCCCGTAGGCGCAGGAGTGCTCGGCGAAACCGAAAGTTGTGCGCTGTCGGACGCGAGAGCTGATACGCCTGCACCAAGCACCCCTAGTCCGAGAGCCGATGCCTTGAGGAAGGCCCGCCTGGAACCAATCTTCTTAATTCGCTTCATGTGGACCCTCGATAGTCAGCATCCCACTGTACGGAACCACAAGCGCGAACGACAAGGGAAACGTAAACAAGACTTCTTTCTCGGATGGTCCGCCTTTTCACGGACCATCCGCCTATCGAGCCATCTCGGTGGCACTTAGAACAGCAACTTCAACGAAAGTTGCATGATCCGTGGAGGGTTCGCCGACGTGATCGTGCCGAAACCCTGGAGTCGCCCCGTGTCGGGACTGACCGTCTGTGCATCGGTGATGTTCCCGTCGGGCAAGCCGAACTGCGCATGATTGAAGGTGTTAAACAGTTCGGCCCGGAACTCCAGATTCATCCCTTCCCTGATGAGAGTGTCTTTCAGCAGAGCCATATCCCAATTGTTAATTCCCGGCCCGGTGAAGAACCGTCGCCTCGCGTTGCCCAAGGTTCCCAAGGCTTCTGGACTGAACAAGGCTGTGTTGAAGTATGGCGTTGTCGCTGAACGGGGATCACGGATGTCAAGTGACCCTTCTGTGAACGCCGGCACATCAATAGGAAGCGAGATTGCCCCGGCGCCAGCGGTACCCAGAAGAGAATTGTCGTCGGTTTCAACCAGCGTAACAGGAAGCCCAGTAGCAAACCTGGTGATGCCGCTCAACCTCCATCCCTTTACCAGCCTGCTCGGACCACCCAAGCGATCAAAAGGCAGTTGGTAATCGTAACTGACAACGAAGTTGTGTCGAGTGTCGAATGACGAAAGCGATCTTTCGTTAGGCCGGACAAAATTGATTTGTTCTCCGTACCCAGACCCGTTGTCGAGGGATTTGGAATAGGTATACCCGGCCAGGAATTCCAACCGTGAGATCCGTTGCCGAAGGCTGAGTTGCACCGAGTTGTAACCAGACCTCCCGATGGTCATGAAATACCCGTCACTGCTAAAGTTCGCGCCGTACGGTCCGCGAACAACAACGGTACCGCCGCTGACTGGCTGGAAAGTCCCGGTTTCCGCATTGGGTCCGCAAGTCTGGGTGCCAGGGACAACTTGGGTTGCGTCATGAACGCTCAGGCAAAGAGCCGGATCGCCGGGATTAGCCTCCAGCGAGGAGAGCAAGTGATGACCCTGGCTTCCCACATAGCTGGCGCTGAGTAGAGTCTGCGAACCAAGTTCCCGCTGCACGGATAACTGGTACTCCTCGGTATAGGGCAGTACGTTTCTGTGCCAGAAAGCAGGCGAAGTGCCGATGGGCAGGAAGTTCGCCCAATTGATCCGGGTATCCGTCGTGGGAAGAGGCACGGGAAAACGCTGGCCCTCGACGTGTCCGGTTCCACGATCGACGAACGGTGTCACAAATTGCGGAGGCACGGGGCTGCCGTAAAAGGCGCCAAACGGAGCATCTCCGATTTCGTTGAAGTTCGTGGCTCCTTCGAATGTGCTGTAGAACATTCCCCATCCGATGCGAATACTGGTCTTGCCTGGCCCACCGGTCAACGTCTTCATAAGGCCACTGTCCGCAGAGGGCGAATACGAGAGCCCCAAACGGGGAGCAATGTTGTTATATCGAGTTGGAGCAAGAGTGCTGGGAATACCGGGATCACCCGGAAATACCCATCCCGTGGGCGAACCCGGGAATCGCGTTGATTGGAGACCTAACACGAGTGTTTCCAACTGTCCGTTTTTTTCAGACCACGGCCGGCTCACATCCCATCGCACTCCGTAGTTCAGCGTTAGATTCGGCTTGATACGCCAGCTGTCTTGGGCGAACAAGCCGATGTATCGCGTGCGTCCATAAGAAGGATATCCTTGGCCTTGCGAATACCCAGTCGGCGCACCAAGGAGGAAGTCGGCGAAATCTATTCCGGTCTCAGAACCGTTGAAGGTGAAATCACCGTTTGAACCTCCGTTGTATTCCGTCAACTGGTTGTAACGAAATTGCCCACCCAAGGTTAGCGTGTGAGTGCTGATAACTTTGCTGAAGTTGTCGATCACCTGAAACGTCGTTTCAGTAACGCCCAGAGCCCCGCCCGATGCGCCGAAAGAAAGACCATTGTTGAGATGGATGTTCGGGACGTGCGCGTACTGGGGAAGGGACGGCGAAATGCCCAGCGTACCCGGTCCCTCCTCAAACCCAAGCGACTTTGGCGTGACGTTGTCCCCGCCTGTGGGTTTGTGCATCAGGAATCGAAGCCGGGTAAACCCGAGGCGCAGATCGTTTACTGACGCGTTCCCTAGCGTCTTCGAGTCGCCTAACTCCACGATCTGAGAGCGCCCCGTGTTGTCACTACCAAATCCGGGAAGAAAGATGTTTGGCGTACTTTGGCGAAACTGGTCAAAGAAGTAGTACCCGGTGAGCAGCCCCAGGTGAGAGTCATAGTCGACGCGGCCACTCGCCTTATTGTCGGTCAGACGTATGGGTGCGGCTACGGGAGAGAACACGCCATCGCCGGCATTTCCGGGAGGAATGAACTGGAGCAAATTGTTGGAAGGTACTGAAAAAGCCGAGGACGGGACTTGTGCGCCGGGAAAAACGCAGGTCGCGGTGTTGGCGCATCCGGGTGAATAGTAGTTCTCTCCCTCGGTCACTGCATAGCCAAGCGTGTTGGAGAGATCCTGCGCCCATTGTGGCCCCTGCACTGTGCCGGTCATGGAAGCAGCCAGGGCAGAAAAGTCGCCATTGCGTTCCGCTCCGGTGGGCACGACAAAGGTCCCGGTGGAACCGCTCTGTCCGATGATTACTCGGTTGCCCTGGTAGTCGCCAAAGAAGAACAGTTTGTCGTGCACGATGGGACCACCCAAGGTGCCTCCGAACTCATTCTGCTTGTGATCGTCTCTTGTCGACGAAAAGTAGTTTCTGGCATCGAATGAGCGGTTGCGGAGAAACTCGAACGCGCTGCCGTGAAACTTGTTTCCTCCCGATTTCGTGATGACGTTGATCTGGCCACCGGCATAATTTCCATATTCCGCGTCGAAATTGTTGGTGACGATACGGAACTCTGCAATGGAGTCCAGGTTGGGTATCATCCCGGCTCCCGAAAATGCGAACTCCTGCACGGTCGTTCCGTTCAGAAGGAAGCCATTCGCGGATTCACGCTGTCCGTTAACGGAAACATTGCCCGCGTTCAAATCGCCAGACACGTTGTTGAAGGTGAAACCGGTGGAACTGAATTGGCCTCCCTGACCACCGGCAAGGCCCGATGACACGGGCGTAACTCCAGGTTGCAGTGCGAGAAGGTCCGTGTAGCTCCGCGTTACCAGCGGCACCGCGGTTATGGTCTGTGCGCGGATGACCTCGCCGTTTTGCGTGCTCGCCGTGTCCAACTGCACGGCGTCTGTGGAAACCTCCACCTTCTCGCTGATCTGGCCCACATTCAACTTCACATTCACAACCTTGGCGGAGTTCACATCCAGAAGAATGCCGGTCTGACGGAATGTAGTGAAGCCGGATTGGCTCACCTCAACGTCATAGTGTCCGGGCGGCAGGTCGATGAACGCGTAGAATCCATCGGCGTTTGTCTGGCGCTTCTGAACGAGTCCCGTTTCCAGGGCTTTGGCTTGCACAGTTGCGCCGGAAACCACAGCCCCGCTCGCATCCGTAACAGTTCCAGAAATTCCGGCGTCCACCTTGGCTTGCAAAGGCCCGATTGCCCCAACGACGACCATCATCAACACGATCAACCCGAGGCTGGCATGTCTCGCAAGTTCACAGACGTCTATTCCTACTGCCGCGCCTGTTCCGCACTGTTCGCGACAATTCGTTTTCATGGTTCCTCCGACGCCGATTGCTTCTTGAATTCAGAGAATCGTCAAAACGTTTATACGGAGCGCTTATATCAATGACTCATCCATCAGGTCAAGAAGAAAGTTTTGCGAGCCGCCCCACGGGCTCCTCTAACACCCCTTTGGCCACACATTTACTTGCTATTGTTACAGGTGTATTAAAAGGCCCGTTTAGCCAGGCTGACGTGAAGACACTGGGGAATCAGATCGGGATTGACAAAGAAAGCCAGCTTTGCGATAGTGTCAAATCGTTTAGACAGATCGCTCGCATTTACCTATGGGAATACGCCCGGAAGAAAAGACTTTGCTTGTGCACTCCTTGGATCTACCAGCCCAGGAGAGCGGAGAACTGCTCCATTTGCCCCGCGAACACGGCAACTGGGAGTGGATGAGTTTCTTCGTCCGTCGATTACAGCCTGGCGACGTTATTGACAGAGGAACCGCCAGCGAGGAAGCCGCTTTTGTGATCTTAGGAGGAACCTGTGTGGCCGATTGGGGTCAGGGGCGGGTTCACTTGGGTAAGCGCAAAACGGTCTTCGACGGACTTCCCTACACACTTTATCTCCCGGCACAGACCGAAGTTTCATTCGAAGCCGAGACCGCATGTGAGATTGCCGAGTGCCGTGTTCCCTCCAGTGCACAACTGCAACCCCGGCTAATAACTCCGCGCGATGTCGCCAGCAGTCTCCGCGGTGGCGGAAACGCGTCGCGGCAGATCGTCGATGTGATTTCTCCCGCATTTCCAGCAGACAAGCTCATGGTGATCGAGGTCTACACACCTGGCGGGAACTGGTCGAGCTATCCTCCTCATAAGCACGATGTGCACAATCCGCCGACTGAGGTGGACTTGGACGAAATCTATTACTACCGGATGCAGCCCGGCGGGTTTGCACTTCAACACCTGTATGGTGGAGAAGACATAGGCGAACGCACTCTGAAGGCGCGTGATGGCGACGCGATCCTCGTACACAACGGGTACCATTCAGTAGTTGCCGGCCCTGGCTATGACGTCTACTATCTGAATTTTCTTGCCGGATCCGCGCGCGCCCTGTCTGTCACGGAAGACAAGCAACACGACTGGATTCGTTCCTCATGGAACGGCACTGATCCCCGTGTGCCGATGGTGCGTGACTAGTTCATCTCCTGCAGATGAAAATGGAGAAAGCGTGTAGAGGACGGAGAGCCGGTTCTGCACCGTCGATTGAACGCGCAAGACCCAGAAAGGAAGCTGGCGGTATTCTGAATCGGGCCAAGCCTTATGACGAAACGCCTAACAGTCGCACAGTGCATTGTTAGCTTCCTCAAGAATCAATATGTCGAGCGAGACGGGCGACAGGAACGCTTTTTTGCGGGCTGCTTTGGGATCTTCGGACACGGGAACGTCGCCGGTATGGGGCAAGCTCTCGAGCAGGATTCGGATCTCAAGTATTCCCTGTTCCGCAACGAGCAGGCGATGGTGCACGCCGCAGTCGCCTTTTCGAAAGCAACTTTTCGCAGGAGCATGGTGGCCTGCACGAGTTCCATCGGCCCGGGAGCTACCAACATGGTCACCGGCGCCGCTTTGGCGACGATTAACCACCTGCCAGTCCTCCTTCTGCCCGGCGACATCTTCGCCCGGCGTAATGTGGCTCCGGTTTTGCAGCAACTCGAATCCAACACGACTCCAGACATCTCTGTAAACGACTGCTTCAAGCCCGTGTCGCGCTACTGGGACCGCATTCAGCGTCCCGAGCAATTGATCACGTCGCTTCCGGAGGCGCTGCGCGTGCTGACTTCTCCCTCAGAAACTGGCGCCGTCACACTGGCCCTGCCACAGGACGTCCAATCCGAAGCCTTTGATTTCCCCGACGAATTTCTTCAAAAACGAGTTTGGACGATTCCGCGTCCGCGGTGCGACCGGCAAGTCTTACAACATGCCGTTACCTGGATTCGCGCTGCGAAGAAACCTTTGATCATCGCGGGCGGCGGTGTGCTCTATTCAGAAGCATGTGAGGCCCTTTCCGACTTTGCCGAGGCGACGGGAATCCCCGTGTGCGAAACGCAGGCGGGCAAGGGTTCGCTGAGTTATGACAATCCGCAAAACTTAGGAGCTGTTGGGGTCACTGGCACTTCCAGTGCGAACATCCTAGCCCGGCAGTCTGACCTGATCATTGGTGTCGGCACTCGCTACAGTGACTTTACGACATCCTCGAAGACCGCGTTTCAGAATCCTGACGTGCGTTTCATCAACGTCAATGTCTGTGAATTTGACGCTTATAAACACGCAGCTCTCGCGCTCACGAGTGACGCGCGGGCAACGCTCTGTGAACTGAGGCAAGCGCTGACCGGCTATCAAGTCGAAGATAGCTATGAGGAAGCGATTTCTTCGTTGCGCGCCAGCTGGGAGAAGGAAGTTCATCGAGTCGAACACCTGCGTAAAGATCCACCCATTACTCAGGCTGAAGTCATCGGCGTCGTCAACGATTTCGTGGAACCTTCCGACATCGTAGTCTGCGCTGCCGGCAGTTTGCCGGGAGACATGCACAAGCTGTGGCGCACCAGCCAGCCTGGCGGATATCACATGGAATACGGCTACTCCTGCATGGGCTACGAAATCGCGGGGGCCTTGGGAACAAAAATGGCCCATCCCGATCGTGAAGTCTATGTATTGGTTGGAGACGGCTCTTACCTGATGATGGCACAGGAAATCGTCACCGCCATTCAGGAAGATTACAAACTGAACATCGTGTTGCTCGACAATCATGGCTTCTCGAGTATTGGGGGACTCAGCCGCAGCTGCGGTAATGAAGGAATGGGAACAGAGTATCGCCATCGCCTGAACGGAAAATATGAAGGCGAAATCTTGCCCGTCGATTTCGTGGCAAACGCCGCGAGCCTAGGAGCCTGGACAGCTACGGCACGAACCGGCAAAGATCTCAAATCTGCTCTCAGCGCTGCACGGAAACAATCCCGTACTTCAGTGGTCGTTATCGAGACGGCATACGCACAAAGCGTTCCCAACTACGAGTCCTGGTGGGACGTTCCCATCGCCGAAGTGTCTGAGCATGAGGCCACAGCAATCGCGCGGCAGAAGTACGAGGAAGCCCGCAAGAAAGAACGCTACTTCTTCTAAGAGAGAAAATCAGGGTGCAAACGATCACCGCGGCGCCGCCGGGAACATCCGGTCAACCTCATCTCAAGCGCGTGCTGAGTCTGTGGCACCTTGTTTACTACGGAGTCATTCTCACGTCGCCGATCGCTGCGGTTCCGCTCTTCGGCGAAGCGCAGGTCCTGTCCCACGGGCACACTGTAACCACGCTGTTGCTCGCGATGGTCGCAATGTCGGTCACAGCCATCAGCTTTGGCCGAATGGCCCACGTCTACCCTTCTTCCGGATCGGTATATTCCTACATTAGCAGGACACTGAATCCACACTTGGGCTTCATTCTAGGTTGGGCAATGTTTCTGGAGTATCTGTTCCAACCGATCCAGAACTCGCTCTATGCCGTCCTGGCCATCCATCGCATGTTGCCGCAGGTTCCGTTTGCGCTGCTGGCTGCGCTTACTGTGGGATTCATTACTCTGTTGACGGTACAGGGAATCAAGTTCAACGCGCGCACCAATGAGGTGCTGCTCGGATTCATGCTGCTGGTGACGGGCATATTTTTGGTTCAGGCCTTTCGCTATGTTGTGCTTCACCAGACATTCAGCGGACTGTTCTCCTTGCAACCGATCTACAATCCCGCAACCTTCAACGTACGCGCGCTAGCCACGGGAACCTCTTTCGCCGCGCTGGTCTTTATCGGATTTGACGGAGTCTCTATCCTCGCCGAAGAAGTGAAGAATCCAAAACGAAACGTACTACTGGCTGCTGTGCTCGTATGCCTCTTTACCGGATTGTTCAGTGGACTGCAGGTGTACATGGCGCAGCTTGTGTGGCCCGACCATGCGACGCTCACCAATCCTGAAACCGCGTTCATGGATGTGGCTCGAGTTGCGGGCGGACCTCTGCTCTTCACTGCTTATGGGACTGTGCTCCTGGTTTCCAGTATGGCGTGCGGACTTGCGGGTCACGTCGGAGCAGCAAGACTCCTTTACAGCATGGGCCGGGATGACGTAATCCCCAAGAAATTGTTCGGGTATCTAAACCCAAAAACGGGAAGTCCGATCTTCAACGAGTGGATCGTCGGGATTCTGGCCTACGTCGCTGTGCTGACCATTCCGTGGGAACGAGCCGCAGAGATCGTTACCTTTGGTGCTTTGCTCGCGTTCACGGCAGTGAACCTGGTTGCCATGCTCCATTTCTGGTACTCGCCGGCAGCACGAGCACGGCGGAACTTCTTTGTGGACGCATTCGTCCCCTCATTTGGCGCTATATTTTGTTTCGTTCTGCTGATGGGATTACAGCCGTGGACTAAGTATGCGGGCCTCGCTTGGCTGGGAGTAGGCCTGATTTATGCGAGCTACAGGACACGAATGTTTACGCTTCGGCCGAAACTCTTCAATTTCAACGAAACGTAGTTCATGTGGGCAAGATGAGTCCGCTCTGCCGAGTCAGAGAGATATAGTCGAGGGCTCGGGGGCGCCTGGACGGCGGTGTTCGCCGGACACAAACTGCGCAAATCCACATGACTCGCGGATCCGAAGTTCGGGCGATAACTTCTTGAGGACCGGCTTGCCTTGATTGCCGCCGATCCGTTGGATCAATAGCTCTGCGGCTTCACTCCCCAATTGATGCTTCGGCAATTCTACGGTCGTCAGTCGTGGCCGGAAAACGCCCAGCCACGGATAATCATCGAAACTGACCAAGCCAAAATCTTCAGGACACTTCAGTCCCATTTCCTCAACTGCCTGCAATAATCCAATGGTCATTAGATGATTGGCAACGTAGATTCCATCGGGTCGATGTGAGAGAAGGGCATGGCCCGCACGAAAACCTGATTCGATGCGGTAATCACCTTCGACGACAAGTTCGGGGTCGAAAGGCAGGTTCGCGTGTTCCAGCGCATCGCGAAAGCCGCGCCAGCGCTCTTTGGCGTTGCTGATTTTTAGAGGCCCGCTGATGAGCCCCATGCGGCGGCGTCCCGACCGCGCCAGGTGACACACAGCCTCGTACGCCCCCTGGTAGTCGTCGCTGACGACCGCATCTTTAGTCAAAGTCGGATAAGTACGCATGACGAGGACAAATGGTATGTTCACTCCTTCAATCATCTGGCGGAGCGAGGGCGAAAATTCTCCGGCGGCTTTGGTGAGCAGAATTCCATCGACTCGCTTCGAAAGCAGCAACTCAATCGCAGTCTCTTCCTTCGCCAGACTGTCGTCACTGTTGCAAAGCAGGAGATTGTAGCCGTGCTTCTGTGCCGCGTCCTCCGCACCTCGAACCACCATCGGGAAAAATGGGTTCACGATGTCGGGCACGATCATGCCGATCGTCTGCGTCTTCTGCTTAATCAGGCTGCGGGCAATAAGATTTGGGCGGTAGTTCAGTTTTTGAATTGCATTTTCGACGCGCTCGCGAAGATTCTTGCCGACGTGACTCTTGTTGTTGATCACCGCGGAGACGGTGAAGATCGATACGCCGGACTCACGTGCAACGTCGGAGATACTGGCGGCCTTGCCAGGTTTTTGTGGTTTGCTGCGTTTTGAAGAAGACATGTTTACAGACGGAAGATATCAGGGTTTGGATGCTTTTCAAAACGTTTAGCCACGCCTGCTAGGTTACGTCAGGATTCGGAAGCAGGAATTCGCGCACCAGGGCGTCGAGATCGTGACAAGCAGCCACGAATTGTCGAAGCGTGCGGAGCGTTGGACCAAACGAATCGAATTCCTCAATCGAAAGACCATCCTCCATATAGGAGCGGCGAAAGTCCGGAAACTTGGCCAAAAGCGCTTCAACCATGCCACTCGCAGCTGGCTCGTCAATCCGCGACCGGACCTCGATATCGCTCGAATTAAAGCGAACCTGCCACGAGTAGGGTGGAGAAATAATCACTTCACCCCCTATCAATTCACTCCAATGCATATGGTTGCGAAATGCTGCCGATAGCAGCCGAAGTCGGTAGCCTCGTTCTTTGAAAATCTGATAGGTCTTCTTAAAGACCGCAACTCCGGCCCATTCCAGGTAACCCGGATCAATCGATAAGTTGTGCTTCTCCAATAGAACCTTCAGCCAGTCATCGAGTCTTCCCACCATGATGGTGCATACTGGCCCCATCGTCGCAATCTCTTTTCCCTCTCGTTCGCGCCGCTTGAATCCGCGCTCTACCGCTTCAGCCACGGCAATACACTGGGGCAGGGTAAAACAGACAGTCGCATTTATACTGATGCCCCGATACGTTGCTTCCTCGATTGCCGTGATTCCTGCACGTGTAACAGGAATCTTCACGATCATATTTGGCGCAATTTGGTCGAACTCAATCGCCTGTTTCAGGATTGCGTCGCTATCCCGGAACAAGCGTGGATCGGTCTGAATCGAGAGTCGGCCATTCCTGCCTTGCTGTTCATCAAAAATAGGCTTCAGCAATGCGGCGGCTTGCGCCGAAATTTCCCGGACCAACTGCCAGGCAATCTCATCCTCGGTTGCCGTAGGATGCTCGCGGATGAGAGATTGGATACGCCCTTTCCATGCGTTTATTTCTTTCTTCAGAACGCCCAGCACAATCACCGGATTGCAGGTGGCTCCTACCGCGCCGTGCTCGATGGAATAAGACAACTCCTGCACCGACGCCGAATCGTTCCAGAGACATGTCGGGGTAGTCTGGGCCATCTCGTGTAGCGGACTTTTGTAGGAGATCGCGGTACTCACTTATCCCTCCAATAACGTCCAGTGATGGATTGCGAATCAGAGCGTTGCTGCAACAGCCACAGGCGATACTTGTCTCGGCTTGGCCTGTAAGTGAGACTCCTCTGCTGCCACTGCAATCGCCAACGCCTTCAGCCCGTCTTCCCCCGTCACGCGAGGCGGCCGATTGTTCAAGATCGTGTCCACGAAGTCCTGGATCTCAGCAATATAGGCACTCGCAAACGTAGTAAGAAAGTGGTCTGCGATCGGCTGTGCGCTGCCTTCGTTGGTCAGAAACGTCACAGGGGTGTGATGCAGGCTTCCGACAAAGATTGATCCTTTTGAGCCAACGATCTCGGTGCGCACGTCATACCCATACACTGCTTGAGAGTGGGATTCGATATTTCCGATCGCGCCTCGATCGAACTTGAGGTTGACGACTCCGGCGACGACGTCTCCAAACTGTGCTAACTCAGGCCGTATCGCGACGGTGGTGTACGCATGGACCTCCGAAACCTCATCCTGCATCAGCCAGCGGGCCAGATCGAAGTCGTGAATGGTATTGGTGTAGAACAACATTCCGGACAGATTCGGTTTATACGCTGCGAGCGGAGGAGCGTCTTTGTCGCGTCCAATCGATTTGAAAATTAGCGGTATCCCGATTTCTCCTGCTTCAATGCGCCGCTTTGCCGAGGCGTATGCCGGGTCATAACGCCTCATGAAACCCACCTGAAGGCGGACTCCTGCCTTCGCCACTGCATCCAGCAGTTCACTCGCATCGGGTAAAGTTAAGGCGAGTGGCTTCTCGCAGAGCATGTCTTTGCCTGCTGCGGCGACGGTTTTGACGGCTGTCGCGTGGAACTTATCGGGAGTCGAGATGACTACCGCATCGAGTCCCTCGCATTCCAGCATCGCTTCCAGGCTGCCGTACGAATTCTCAATCTCCAGTTCCTGAGCTGTGCGGCGCGCGCGGCCTGCATCAACGTCAGCCACGGCCATGAGTTGAGCTTGCGGCACCAACCGCCGAAGATTTTCGGCGTGCCTCCGGCCCATCTCACCGACCCCTAGTACACCGACTCCTAGTTTCCGCATCACGCCTTTCGAGGAACTCTCATCCGTTTGTTCTCGTCGGATCAGGCTGTCGCCTTCTCTGAATCGAGGGTGCCCACAACACTCCGCAAGTACTTCAAGCTCGCAGTGACGCTCTCCGCCGGACGGATCGTCGTGTCACCAAACTTGACGTCCTGTTCTACAACACACCACCCGGAGTAGCCAATCCGGGCCAGAGTGTGAAAAAAATCCGAAAAGTCTATATCACCCTCTCCGATGACGGTGAACACCTTGTGCTCGATGGCTTGTTCGAACGTCCACTTCTCTCGAAGCGCTTCGTCCAGCACCGTCGCGTTGCAGTCCTTTATGTGCACGAGACGCAACTTGTCCTTGTACTTCGTCGCCTCTCGGGCGGCTGAGCCGCCACCGTACACACAGTGCCCCGTATCAAGGCACAACCCAATGTCGGTGTGGGACGTGGCATCGAAGAACCTCTCGCATTCCTTGGGCGTCTCCACGTAAGTTGCCACATGAGGATGAAATACAAGATCTAGGCCGAATTCGTTCGCGGCCTTTTCGGCGTCGGCGACGATCTTTCCGACATGGCGCCATTGTTCCGCGCTCAATACGGCACAGCCCTGTTCGGCCGCCCGGCCAGAGAAAGCATCCCGCTCTGTTGATTGGTCATCTGCCATCACAAGGAAGGGAGCGTGCAAATCCGCCAGCAGCTTTCCTACTTTGCGTATTCTCTCCAGAACCTCCTTCCCGGCTGCAAAGTCTCCCATCCTCACCGGCACAAACGAACCCACCAAATGCAGATTTCGCTTTTCAAGTTGTGACCTGAGAACCTCAGCGTCGGGAGGAAAAAAACCATAAGGGCCCAGCTCAGTGCCGGTATATCCGGCGTCTGCCATTTCATCAAGCATCTTCTCGTAGGATTGTTCCCAGGAGGGTCCCGGATAATCGAGCACCCCCCAACTGTCGGGCGCCGAGGAGAACAAGAATCGATCCTTCGTTGCGTTCATTGACCCTTTCTATTTCTCTATGCCGAGCCTATACAGATCTCTAAACGATTATTACTGGCGTTTTATATGCGCTGCTAGATTATTTGTCAAGATCGAAATGAGCAGCCCGCAAAACAACCTTGGACCATTCTAATCGTTTAGTCAAGATGGCTTTGACTATCCCGCGGCCTTGGCTACCGAATCTCTCATCAGCATGAGCCGAGCTAGTGGATCACAGTCTGAGTGTGACCAACGATGCCGGAGCCATTCCGCTCTTGGTACCCGCTCACGTGTGGGCCAAAATGCTGAGTAATGGGTAACGGCCACCGGTTCTGATAAAGGGCCGACTTCTCAGAATGGTAAATCCAGCAGACTTCACGATATCTTCGATTTCGTTTTGTATCCATTCCTGAACGTAGGGTATCGCGCTCCATCCCGGAAATTGTGGTTTTTACCCAACGAGCTTGCTCTCCCCGATGGACAGCAGTGAAAAACAGTCCCCCTGGGCGCAAGACTCGCTTGAAACCGGAAAGAGTCTGGTTGACATCGCTAGCCCGAATATGAAGAAGGCTGAAGGAAGCCCAGAGTCCATCGAAACTCGCGGGTGGAAAATCAAGAAACTGCATGTCCATCTTTCGAACGGTCGCGCCCGGCACGCGTGTCTTGGTGAGTCGAACGAAGCGCTCCGAGAGATCAATGGCCGTCACCTGATAGCCCAACTGAGAAGTTGGGTGCCCTCCGGAGAGCCATGAAGTCCTCTGGGGCGGGGTTTTGAGCGCCGGATTTCAACTCCTGGATTCTTAAACAATAACCGGATCAACTCCAGGTAATAGGACCGCGAGAATGCAAAAAGTTTCTCGGCATGCTCTTTCCCCCGGTCACGCACATCTACTGACTCGACTGAGACAAACTTGGTCACGTGATCACTCACAGGCGCTGCCGCAATCAGTTCCTTCTCGCGATTGCTATGAGGAAGGTCGAAGTCCCGGTCGATTGAAAACACAATCTTATCCAGAAATGTTTCGTCTCCGTGACGCGTGAATAAAGGCCTTTCACGATATTGGCGATACATCTCGATAACGCTCAAAATCCCTCAATCGGCGCTCTCACGAGAAGGGCGGGCCTTCCAAAACTAGAATTCGGCACGCCCGCCATTACCTGCGTAATTAACGATCTGCGAGGGGCCATAGTACCGTTTGGAAGGAAAATCGCGGGCCTGTGTCGGAGGGGAATGTGAGCACTTGGAGGCTAGTGCCGGGCGTTGGGCTGGTGCTGTTACTCATGTGCGCGCTGTGCGCCGGTCAGTCTCTCGGCGATGCTGCACGTCAGAACCGCCAGAAGAAGGATACGAGCGGCACGGCCACCAAGAAAGTCTATACCACGGACGACATGAGCAACCCCGCGCCTGTACTCACCCAAGGGCCTCAGGACCTGTCGGGCACCTGGAGCTTCACCCACTTTGATGATCGCTTCCAAGGGGAGATTACCCTACGCCAATCAGGATCGACGCTACAAGGTACTTGGCATACCAGCAGCGGGAAATCGGAACCCGACACGCCGGTCACTGGCAGCATCGATGGAGGAACAGTTACACTGCGGCGATCGCTCGGCCCCAACCAGCAGAACTACGCTTTGACTCTATCGGCGGATGGCAACCGGCTGGATGGATTTGGGGAAGGTTATTTCTTGCGCCACACGAATCTCAACATGACGCGAGTCGGAGTCGCTAAACCCGCGACGGCTCCACCCAGCACAACCCGGTAAGGCGCGACGCTTCTTCCAGTGAATTTTAGTTTTGAAATTCACGTCCATTCCTGCTACCTGTCGATAAATCCGGATAGCACTCAAAATCCGACACGGGGATTCTGAGCGCGGTGGCGCTGTGAGGGTCTTCTACCGTACGTCGTGGCTATTGTTGTTGGGCAGTTTCTTTGAGCCTATCGAATCAAGTCGGTTCTGCAACGTTGAGGACAAATCCTCGTCCCTATCCTGTACGAACTGTGAACCGTGACACCAGCTCGCAGCTTGAAATCCAAGATATTGTTCATAGCCGGACGTCTTGATCGTAACGAAAGGCGTCCACTGAGCCTTGCCCCCTCGTTGCTGCGGCAGAAATTCACCGCATAGCTGGCATCGCTTTGCTCCGGCGGGAGTCAGGACGTGCCCAAAGCGAACATCGCGAAAGCGTTCAACAACGGGAGAGCGGTGGGCATGAAAATCAGTAGCCGCTGATCTGAGCAGAAATTCCATAGGTGAATCTGTCGATGGTTTAGGTTCCACCGAAGCAAGCCTTCCGGGGCTCGGCGCTTGAGATTGACTTTGAGAAACCGGAGTCGTGCTAAAGGCTGCAAACGCTAGTGTGAGCAAGGCGATGACAAACCGCACTGAGTTCTCCTTTGTCCGCGCGGAAAGATCGCACAGAAATTCTTTTCAGTAAGGACTGTGACGGAAACACGAATTGTCTTCCGCAATACAACCTTATCCGCACGTCTCTTGAAGTACGGCCATTTCCTGCTCTTTCATTTCGATGGCCCTCTGACGCACATCTTTGGGGAGTCGAATTGCTTTGCCAATCTTGGAATCAATATGAACCCCTACAACCACGGTTGTGGCCGCGACTTCCCCGCTAGCATCATGCACCATCTTGTGAAGCATGTGAATGGAATTGTCCTTCACTTCCAGGAGCGCCGATTGGATCGTAATCGCATCGCCCGCATGTAGCTCGCGCTTGTACTGGACGCGCTGTTCTACGGCAGCCATCGCAGTTCCATCTTGTTTGAACCGGGATCGATGGAGACCCAGTATCGCCAGCAATTGCCAGCAGGCTTCATCGAACTTGCCGATGTAAGACATTACATTCATGTGCCCCATGTGGTCGCAGTGCCACGAATAAACAATTCCCCGGTAGGTCATTTTCCATTCCGACATAATGCTCCTCGCTCATTACTTGCGTTCCAAGAATCAGATCACGAGTTCTCACAAGTTTCCCCCGACAGACATATCCAAAATCACATATCACGTTGTCGCTCTCTTATTTGAAATCGGTAATTACTGATCACTTCAATGCCATTCGAGCGCAAGCAACACACAGGAGTTCTCACGAGCATGCCTTTGTCTCTGCCGAGCGCAAAGTAGCAAGCGTAGAGACGAAGGTACGAAACAACATCGGCAAATCCAGGCGCCATCAACAGAGGCTTCCGACCTCGCGCCGTGAGCCAGAACGGGACTACGGAGTGAATTTGTACCCCATCCCATGTACAGTTTGAAAATAAACGGGCTTTGCGAAATCGGGCTCAAGCTTCTGCCGCAAGCGCAGGATGTGATTGTCGACCGTCCTGGTGCAGGGGTAGTTCTCATAGCCCCAGACTTGATCCAGTAGGTCGTTCCGCGAAAACACACGGTTCGGGTTCGAAACAAAGTATTTCAGGACTTTGAATTCCATGGCAGTCAGGTTCACCGGGCTGTTGGATCGACGAACCTCCATGGACGCCAAGTCGATCGTGACCTCACCGAATCGCAGGACATTCGTTTTGTTGGAATGACCTGAATCGCGGATGGAGGTGTCGAGCTTAAACATGAGTTCCTTCCACGTAAGGGAGAGAATTAAGAGGCGACTGGTATCGCGTTTCGCGGCGCGAATGGTTCTCTCCCGAGTTACCGAAACCTCAAGGGGCAACAGTGCCACCTGAAAATCGTCCAGATTGAGTTCACTAATTCGTTCGCGAGTCGGGAGATCACCAGGAAATGGAAGCATCCCCTCGACAGATGTGGCGGTCATAGGCCCCTGAATGGAGCGCCCATTTCCCGCGTCAGACAGCGCAATAGATTTGATCGTCACAACGTCCTCCGAGTGTTCGTGTAACCTCGCTACAAGTACTACGATCTATTCGTCCTGAATCCCTGGCCGCGCCCGAATATCCTAGAACCATGCCTGAAAATGAGAAGTACCAATCCTCGATCCTTTTCACCCGGTCGTACCGGAAAAACGGAGGTCGACGCTTTTGGATTCGACGACTCTGACAATTCCACTTTTGTTTCAGTGACAATGTCATGGGGTGAGACGCGGAAGCTCAATTCTTGGCTTCTTTTTCCTTCATCGTCTCTGAATGAACCAAGTCTTTCCTATTAACTCGAAGATTCTTCAGTCCGTTCTTGGCGAGATTTCCTCCAATTAAGGAGAAAAGTGATAGACTCCCGAGGCCATGGGGCCCTCTCGGCATGCACCTGTCCAATTTGGGCTGTACGAAGTTGATCTGGACGACGGAGAGGTCCGCAAATCGGGCGTAAGAATCAAAGTGCAGCACCAACCCTTTAAGGTTCTTCAGGTGTTGCTCGAGCATCCAGGGGAACTTGTCACCAGAGAACAACTGCACGCTCGAATTTGGCGTGACACCAGTTACGGAGATTTCGACCAAGCGGTTAACGTAGCCGTGGCGAAGCTGCGTACGGCGCTAGGAGACTCAGCGGAAAACCCGCGGTTTATTGAAACCGTTCCGCGCAGAGGCTACCGTTTTATCGCTCCCGTGCACACCGAGGCAGTAACGGCGGAGTTATCTCTTTACACGGCGGCGAAGCCCGGCAGCGAGGAGATATCCATCAAACCTCCTAAGCCTCCACAACGCCTGCGCGTTCGCATCAGGGTTGCCTTTGCTGTTGCAATCGGAGTTGTCGCCGTAGCGGTTGCGTCGATTTTCTTGGTCAGGCCAGCACAGAAAACTTACACATTGCGTCGGATTTCTTTTGGCAAGGGCGCAATCCGCTCTGCACGGTTCGCGCCCGACGGGCACAGCATAGTCTATGGTGCAGCCTGGAACGGCAAGCCCGTGCAATTGTTCTGGGCCCAAGGTGACAGTCCTGGCGCACGCCCATATGCGATACCCGATGCTGACATTCTCTCTGTCTCGCCTGAAGGTGAGCTGGCTATACTGATGAACCGCCGTGCCAGCGTCGGCTGGGCCAGCCGCGGAACCTTGGCCACAATGCCGATCGCCGGAGGATCGCCACGGGAGATTCTTGAGAATGTGCAGGATGCGGATTGGGACGAAAAAGGGAAGAATCTGGCGATTGTGCATTGGGAGGGAAGGCGCTGCAGCCTGGAGTTTCCAATCGGCATCTCCGTCTACGCGGTAACGGGCGGACATTGGCTGAGCAACATTCGCGTTTCTCCACGCGGGGAAATTGCTTTTCTAGAGCATCCGTTGGAAGGAGACGACGCAGGTTTTGTAGAAATCATCGACCCCAACGGACAGAAGAGGGTCTTGGGCGGCTTCTGGTTCAGCGTCCGCGGCTTAGCGTGGGATCCCTCCGGAGATTCCCTTTGGTTTTCTGCCAGCGAGGCACAGGGAGAACGTGAGCGTCCGCGCTCAGTCTACCGTTTGACCCTTACCGGAAATCTTCATCGGGTGGCTAGTGAGTCCAGCGAACTGACCCTTCATGATGTATCGCGTGAGCGAGTCCTGCTGCTAACCCGCGATGTGGAACGCTATGAGGTTCTTACGAATGTTTCGGGAGTAGATCGAGATTTTTCCTGGCTGGATTTTTCGCGGGCGGACGATCTCTCGCTCGATGGTCGAAGCGTATTGCTGACGGTGGAAGGCGAAGCCGCCGGGAGGGACTATGAGGTGTACGTTCGCAACATTGACGGTTCGCCTCCGATCGAAGTAGGGCCTGGCTATGGCAGCGCAATCTCGCCTGATGGCAATTGGGCCCTTGCGATTGCTCCCTTCGCAAACGGACCTGAGATAGTTCCGCAATTAGTGTTGTTGCCTATTGGAAAAGGCGCACCTAGAAACCTTACTCAGGACGCCATCGCTCATTATTCGGCGGGGTGGTTTCCGGATGGACGGCAGATCGTCTTCGTAGGCAGCAAACCAGGGCACGCCGTGCAATCGTGGATACAGGACCTGAACGGGGGCACTGCCCAACCCATTACTCCGGAAGGAACTAGCGGCACGCGAATTTCGCCGGACGGCAAACTCTTGTCTGCAATGGACGAAGAGGGGACGATTTGGGTTTATGCCCTTAACGGAGACAAACCATCACTCCTGAAGGGCTCGGAAAAGGGAGATACGCCGGTTGGGTGGAGTCAAGATGGGCGGCAATTCTATGTCGCGCGTTCCGATCACCTTCCGGTTAAGGTTTATCGACTTGAGCAAAGCCGCGGGAAACGTGACCTTGTTCGTGAACTCGCGCCCCCTGACCCTGCGGGCGTGATTCCTGACATCTCGTCTGTGTTTGCATCTGGGGAAGGCGGGACGCTGGTGTACTCGTATTTCCGGTTGCAATCGGATTTGTACATAGCAACCTCGAAGTGAGCGACGCGTTTACCAATGGGTCTCCACTTTCCAAAAAATGGTCCTGATTCTGACTCTAGTAGTTCTGGAGGGCTTGGCGCTTCCTGCGGCAAGCACGCAGGACAACATCGGCATCAACTCTGTCTTGAGTACCGACGTCAGCCCCGCAATCCTCGCGGATCGAGGCCGGTAACGGAAGAGTGCAGGCCTCGACTGGGACACGATTTCGGGCCCCGATCTACAGACCGAACATATGGGAGCTCCCTGTTGTACCGGGTCAAGGAACAAACGCGATCTTGACCGCTAGGTAGGAGCACATCGGTACTGAGAAACGGGTTTGTTGCAGTCGACACGCATTGAGGGGACAGAATTCGATTTACTTTTCCCACAGTCTGCCTGCCTTCCCTTCCAAGATTCCCGCAGCGCTGTTTACGGAGTCACGGCCGGCTTTCGATCCGTATAGCCCTGCCACTCCCACCCACACTGACAACGCACGAAATCGCTCAATCGCACCTTTTCCAATAGAGCCTTACAAATGGCACATGACCTCATCCACATCGCTGTTCTCCATAGGAGCGACTCTCCAACGAAAGCCGCTTCGCTCGTATGGATATTGGAGTCGCGCAAGTCGGGTTGGGACTCGGTGCAGTTGTCTCGAGATTGTTAAATCATTGTTTGGAAGCTTAGCGTAGAAAGTTCCTCATCAGAACCAAGCTTCGCCGTCATTCATCGGTGAGCAGGAAATCCGACGATTGTGGATGAGTAGTCGGCAATTGTGACGTCGAGTTCTGGATTGTTCGTATCCAAGAATGAACTTTAAATCGGGAGAGGCTGGGGAGGCGTGCTGTATCCCTCTACGGACTCCGCACAATACAATTTGGGATGGCCGTTGCGTAAGGAACTAACGCCGCTCAAACGCTATATCTTTCCTACTATCAAACTGTTTCTTCGTCTCTCGTAACAAAGTCAAACTGCCAAATAGCCGTGCGCCACACCCAGCCCTCACCGAGCTTGATGCCAATCGTGAGAAAGTCCCCACACAAGCCCGGCTTGGTGGGGACTCCTTTCTTCATCTGTACTTTACTTCGAGGCAGTCGTGTTCTTCACCACGACGACCCGATTGGGTGTCGCCAGCACGACGCTCGGCTGGAAACCGGCGACGTTGACGGCTGCCGCGGAGTCGGCTAGGCCGCCCCCAAAGAGTGTTGCCGTTCCGAGGGTTCCGTCGCCATTGCCTGGCAGCACTGCCATCGTCTCGGCGAAGCCGTCGGGAGCGGCAACGTCAAGCACACCATCTCCGTTGAAGTCCGCTACCACCAGCGTGGGAACGAAGCCGAAGGCGGCGCCGCTTTGTTCGGAGAATTGTCCCTTAGAGGTAAAGTGTCCCGCGCCATCATTCAAGACAATTTCGATGATTCCGCCTTCTTCGACGGCGAAGTCCGGAATGCCATCGTTGTTGAAGTCACCCGTGGCGAAGGCAAAAAAGATCGTACTGAAAACATCTCGGATCGTCACTGCGACGGGCGGTTGGAAGGTCCCATCACCATTGCCGAACTGAACCGACACGCGGTTGTCATTCAGCGAAGAGATGTAGGCGATGTCTTCCTTGCCGTCGTGATTGAAGTCACCGCTCAGTATGTGCTGAATCTGGGTGAAAGTAGGAAAGGTAATCACGGTCTTCGCCGGCGCGAATCCATTGTTGCCGTTACCGAGCAGCAATGAGATAGCAGGCACGCCCGCCGTGGTTCCGAAGTCGGCGACCACGACGTCTGGATTACCGTCACCGTTGAAATCGCCGGTGGCGATGCCAACGGGGAAATCACCCGCGGCGAAGCTACGCGGACTCTGGAAGGAGCCATCTCCATTGCCCAGCAAGATCGAAACTTTGCCGTGATCGTTCGGAACGCTTCCGAAGTCGGAGACCAGGAGATCGAGGTGTCCATCGTGATTGAAGTCGGTCGCAACCAGGCCTTCCGGCTGGGTTCCAGCGGGGAATGCCTTTGCAGGTCCGAAGCCGTCGTGGCCGTTCCCGAGCAGAATCTCAATTGTTTGACCAACCGTGTTTGATCCGGTATCTGCTAGAGCAAGATCGGGCAGTCCGTCGCCGTTGAAATCAGCAACGATCGTCTGGTTTGGAAAGTCGGTGCCAAGCGGAAGGCCGTGTCCAATATCCAGGAACTTGCCATTTCCTTTCCCCAGCACGACGGAGACCGTGTTGGAGTCGAAATTGGCGGTGATGTAGTCGGTCTTGCCATCGTGATTGAAGTCTCCCGTGGCGAGCGCCGCTACCGTGCGGCCGGAGGGTGCGCTCGTTGCCGGACCGAAGTTGCCGCTTCCATTGCCGAACAAGATGGTGACCGTGTTCAAGGTGCCGTTGATCACCAGCAAGTCATCGTGTCCGTCGGCGTTGAAGTCGGCGACACGCATGGCGTCCGCATGCGGACCAACATGGAAAACGCGGGCGGGCTGGAAGCTGCCGTCACCGTTTCCGAGAAATTCGGAAACATCGCCTTTCGCAAAGCTGCTGACGACGATATCCAGCTTGTGATCCTTATTGAAGTCGTGCACGAGAACCGACTGCGGAGTCTTCTCGAGCGGGATGAAGGTTGTGGAACTCACGCCGCCTTTGCCATCCCCCAGCAGGATTGCCAGTGTATTGGCGTTCGGGCCCTGGTTGTGTCCCAGGATCACGCCGGAGTCAGCCACGGCCAGATCGAGTTTGCCATCACGATTGAAATCGCCGACTGCAATTCCTGATGGGCCCATGCCGACGGGAATGTCCGGGGCCGGCGCAAAGGTACCGTCGCCGTGCCCGAGAAAGATCGAGACGGTGTTTGAGCCAAGGTTGGTCACGGCGAGATCCAGTTTGTGATCACCATTCAGATCGACTGCGCTAATGCGCTCCGGCGAGATACCGGCGGTGAGAACCAGGGGATTGCCGAAGTGGCCAGCGCCGTCGCCGAGCATGATGGAGACGCCGTTGGGGCTGGTGACCGCCACATCGCTCTTGCCGTCGCCGTTGAAGTCGGCAAGCACGACGTCAAAGGGAAATGAGCAGCCGCAATCAAATAGAGCGAATGGCTGAAAGCTGCCATCTTGATTGCCAAGCAGCACGCTGATTCCGGTCGAATTGCCATCGTTAAGTACGAGATCAAGGACGCCATCACCATTCACGTCGCCCAGGGCGATACTATGTGGCCCATCGGCAGCGAGATAGTCGCGGTGGGCGATGAACCTTGGGAGCTTGGCGGAGGGTTCGCTGTTGAAAGATGCCGGTGGCTGCTGCCGAAGTCTGCTGGCCAGCGTCGAGGTTCGAGGTGCTGGAGTTTGGGCCAGGGTGGCTAGCGCGAGTCCTGTAATTGTGAGTAACAGGGGAAGACATTTTAGATATTGTGAACGGCGGGAAAGCTTACCTTCCGTCATGATGATTCCTTGTTTTGTTGGAGATTTGATGTCCAAAACTAATCCTGCTTAGCGCAACTGTTGGGAATCTACCAAGCGAAGGGTTGAGAATTTTCACCAGTAAGTAAATGCTGTGTCAACTTTTTGGGGACAAGTAGAGGCCCTAGGAGAGTCAAGAGCGTTGAACCGAGAAAATCATTCTTGTTGGACTTGCGGTAAGGCTTCACAAACTGTGTAGGAATCAGCCGTACTTGGTGCCCCTGTTCTCGCAGTGCGGTGCCTGGGCACGAAGCCAGAAGAACGATCGAGCGAGTTCGGGATATTCTCTTCCAAACCGGTAATTCGATTGCTTCCTGTTGCCAGTGTTCCGAAACTTAGGCCGGTTCTTCCTAACATTACCGTTCGCTTCTAGCGAAAGTCTGCTGTTTACGTGGGCTGCCGTCCACAAGCTTCAAGGAGAATGCCATGCCTTGCCATTGCACTGTATGGTTCTGGGTCGAGTGAGTGGCGCAGAACGTTTGATGGCACTACAGTGCAGTGGCACATCACGTTCGGCTATTCCTCAGGAATAGTCAATGCCGTAGCGTCTTGACCTCGAAGTACGAAGCGTTCGAAGAATCCTTCCCTCGTTGTCTGTCTTTGGATACTTCCCCTTGTGCGGAGCACAAACATTCCACCTTACGAGGAGGTTGTAACCATGAGTACAGTGAAGGTAGTTTGCAGCGGCTGCGTTTTGCTTGTTGTTTCACTTGCTCTCCTGAGTTGTGGTGGCGGAAGCAGCTCCACCGCAAACCAAAATCAAAATTCGGGCGAAGGCACGGCACAAAGACTGCAGCAGGGAGACTGACCCGAGTTCCCAGTCAATGAGCGTGGGTGCGAACGGACGGGAAACTGCACTCACGTCGCTCGCGCCAGCGCAAGGATATCCGTGGTGCCAACGTTGCGGCCCTCGCTGGCAAAGCATCGAAAGAAACATTTGGTCCGAAGTGAGGTCTCTTATTTCGTACCAAGTGCTTTTCACCCTTTCCGATCCAAAAAACGTATTCCGAGTTTCCATTGGCTACGGTTAACAGCTCTGTTGCAATTTCGGACGGGATGGGTACTGATACGTGGGTGCCCGTTTTCTGCCGTGAGGTCACGATGCGGTGCAGGTCCTTCGCCACGTCATACTGAATTTCGCGGCGCTTAAGTGTGAGCGCATCGCGGATGGCGAGGCCGGACCCCCGCATGAGCTGCAGTAGCGCGCACTCAATTTTCGCGCTAGATGAAGCGCGAAAACAGCACCGACATGTGTAACTATTCATTCGGACTAATTTTTTCCTGCCGGGGCCGCTCGCTTCATATCGATAGACTTCGATTGACTGCGAAAACGCGCGGGAGGGTTTTCAAATTCGCGTTTGAATGCCCGGTTAAAAGCGGCTTCGGACTCATAGCCAACCTCGGATGCGATCTGTGCCACTGAGTAACTGGTCGAGACTAGCATCTGCGCTCCCAATTGCAGTCGCCAGTGCGTGAGATAGGCCATTGGAGGCTCGTTGAGGAAATGGCGGAAGCGCTCCGCCAGAACCGATCGTGACACTCCCGCTTCTTTTGCCAAAGAAGCGATGGTCCACGGCTGGGCAGGGTGCCGGTGCATTAGCGCCAGCGACCTTCCGACCTCCAGATCACGGGCGCCCGCCAACCAGCCGGTTTGCTCAGGTGGAAGATGCGCAATGTAGGTCCGCAGTGTTTCAACAAACAAAACCTCTGACAGTTTTGCCAGGACTGCCTCTCCGCCAGCGCGGGACGCATCGGCGTCATTCACCGAGAATTGTATTGAATTTTCCAACCACCTACCCGCGGCATCATTGCGAATGCTGACCTTGAACACCGGCGGCAGCCCACTAAGAAAGACTTGGCTCAGTCTTGGCTCACAGGCCATGAAGCCACAGACAAATTTCGTAATTTCCCCCCCGCCGCCCGAGCGTGACAGCTTCAATCCCTGGGCGACAATTCGAGCTATTTCCTTCGCCATATCCACAGATTTTGCTGACGGGCCGTTTTCGAGAATGTGCGCGTCGCCATGGGGGAATATGACGATGTCGCCGGCTTCAAGAGTAATGCGCTCGCCGTCGACGAGCCGGGCAGCGGCGTGCCCTTCCGTGAGCAAGTGGTAAACGATAACGTGCCTCGCGCCTGGCACCAAATGGGGCGCAATCGCGGCGGATGCCGGCGAACAAAAACTCCACGGGCAGGAGAATTCACCGTTGAAGAACATGGCTCCTTGGAGCTTCACCACTTTCAGCACTTCGGAAAGCACATCCATACGGCCTCCCGGCAAACTCCTCCAGACTCCTGAGCAAATCATCATACGGCAACCGCGCCGCGAGCAAGGAAGGCAGACGCGCGGACAAGTATGCAGACAAACGCTGCGCGATAGTGTGGCTGTCAGGACTGAAACAAACGCACTTGAGGAGGAACGATGACTACGATCACGACTGTACCGGACATCGACAGCTTGAAGACGCGGCTGAAAGAAACCTGGATGGCGGGAGACTACGATCGCTTCTCGCGCTATATGGAACAGGGTGCACGCACTTTTTACGAAGAACTCGACATTCCCGCAGGATGCCAGCTGCTCGACGTGGCTTGCGGCTCTGGTCAGGTCGCGCTATGGGCGGCGCGGGACGGAGTGAACGCTACGGGGGTGGACATCGCGTCAAACCTAATAGAACGTGCGCAGGCGCGCGCCAAGGCGGAAGGACTCAATGCTCGTTTTATGGAAGGCGATGCCGAAGCTCTCCCATTTGAAGATGCCCGCTTCGATGTTGTGACTACTCTGGTCGGAGCCATGTTTGCTCCACGTCCGGAACTAGTGGCTCGCGAACTGCTGCGAGTATGCAGTCCCGGAGGCATGATCGCTATGGGTAATTGGACGCGGGAAGGGTTCGTGGGACAAATGTTCAAAACCTTCGCTAAGTTTATCGCACCATCCGGCATGCCGGCTCCGGTGTTGTGGGGTGATGAGACCGTGGTGCGGGAGAGGCTGGGTCACGGGCTCTCAGATCTCAAGATGACAAGACGCCATTACAGCTTTACATATCCGTTCCCGCCAGCTGAAGTTGTGGAGTTCTTTCGCCAGTACTACGGGCCGACCAATCAAGCCTTCGGATCGCTGGATGAAGATTCGGCAAAAAGCTTGCGCGACGAACTCGAATCATTGTGGTCCGCGCACAATCGCGGAGGCAACGAACTCACTGTAGTTGCAGCGGAGTACCTGGAGGTAGTTGCGATCCGCGCCTGAGGCACAGAGCTGCAGTGTGGAGGAGCCTAGCCTTCCTTCTCACACAGTTGAGGAGTGACGATCACGCTCAAATTGGCCAGTGGTAGCTCAAATCCGCAATCGCGTTCGGTGAAGCTATGAACCTTAAAGATACAGGACTAAAACTCGGGTCGTTGATAGTAGCCGCTGCGTTCGGCCTCAGCGGTTGCTCAAGTGAGCGGCAAGCAAAACTACCATCCGCAGAAACCGTACGAGACGTTTCTGTGCTTGCGCTGAAACGAGCCAATATCCCAGACGTGCTGGAGGCGGTAGGAACAGTACGCGCGGCACAGACCAGCGATCTCGCGAGCCAGATGATGGGCAACATCGTTGAAATCCGAGCTCACGAGGGAGATCAGGTTCATCGGGGTCAAGTGCTCGCCGTTATCGACGACTCCCAGCCGCGAGCCGTGGCAGACCGCGCCATTGCAGCGGATCTTGCTGCCCAGCAGCAACTCGTAGCGGCGGATTCCGATCTGGTCCTGGCGGAATCAACGTTGAGGCGTTGCCAATACCTGTACGAAGAGAAGGTGGTGAGCCAGCAGGAATTCGATGAAGTGAATGCCCGTCATCAAGCTGCTCTCGCGCGTCGAGACATAGCACAAGCAGGTCAGGAGCAGGCGCGAGCGGTATTGAACGAGGCTCGGACGTCACTGGGGTATTCGCGGATTCGAGCTCCCTTCGCCGGCGTTGTTACGCATAAGAAAGCTGATTCTGGGACATTGGCTTCTCCCGGCATGCCAATCTTCACGGTTGAGGATACGCGTCGTTATCGACTGGAAGTCGCTATCAACGAGAGCGATATGCGGTATGCGAGAACAGGAGGGCAGGTTTCGATTGCAATTGAAGCCCTGCAGAACGCAGAACTAAAAGGCAAGGTAGTAGAGATTGTGCCCGCCGCTGATCCCGCGAGTCGCGCGTTCCTAGTAAGAATCGAGTTGCCTGCAGACACGCGGCTGCGTTCGGGCCTGTTTGGCCGGGCGCAGTTTTCTCGTGGAGAACAACCGGTGCTGCTGATCCCCCGCTCGGCAGTGGTCGAACGCGGTCAATTGCAGGGCGTTTTCGTGCTGGACCAGAACAAGGTCGCGAGCCTCCGTTACGTCACTTTGGGAAAACCCTCCGGATCCGAAATGGAGGTGCTGTCCGGGCTCCAGGGTGGCGAGAGGTTTGTAGGCAATCCGGGGGAACGAAACCTGAACAGCAAGCGCATCGAGGGCGAATATTGGCAAACAAACAATCCAAGTTCAGGATCGCGCCGTCGCGAGCCCTCGGTTTGGCCGGCCGTATTGCCCACGCCTTCATCGATTCGAAGCTGACACCTCTCGTGATCGCTGCTGCGTTACTCCTGGGCGCTTTCAGCATTCTGCAAACTCCACGAGAAGAAGAACCGCAGATCGTCGTTCCGATGCTCGACGTGTTCATTCAGATGCCGGGTGCGTCCGCGGACGAAGTCGCGCAGAGGGTCAGCCTTCCGGCTGAAAAGCTGCTTCGCGACGTGCCGGGTGTTGAGTACGTCTACTCCATCAGTCATCCAGGCGTAAGCATGTTGATCGTTCGCTTTTACGTCGGCACTAAAGAAGAAAATGCGATCGTGCAGACCTACAATAAGCTCTACTCCAACTTAGATCGCGTCCCGCCTGACGTCTCGCAACCGATCATTAAGGTCCGCTCAATTGATGATGTACCGATCCTGGCTCTGACTTTGTGGGGAAAAGGCTACGACTCATACCGTCTGCGCCGAATCGCAGGTGAACTCGAAAACTCTCTTAAGCCGTTGGACGGCGTTTCTGAGACGACGATCATCGGAGGCGAGCCGAGGCAAGTACGAGTCGTGCTGGATACGCAACGGCTCACAGCATATGGCCTCACCCCGGGCGCAATCGTGACTCAACTCCAGAACACGAATAGCCGCAGCCAAGCCGGGAGTTTCGCACGCGCCAATCGCGAGTTCCAGGTCGAGGCGGGCACTTTCTTTATCAGTCTCGAAGATCTGAATCAGGTCGTGGTCGGAATTCATGCCGGACGTCCGGTCTACCTGCGTGACGTAGCCGATAAAATTCAAGACGGCCCGGCAGAGCCGGACACTTACGTTTTGTTTGCGAATGCGAGAGGTGGAGCAGACCAGAGCCCTGGCGCGGAGTATTCCGCGGTGACCATCGCGCTCTCCAAACGCAAAGGTACGAACGCAACGGATATTTCGAGGCGACTCCTGGAGAATGTCAATGCGCTGCGCGGTTACGTGCTTCCGAACGACCTCAACATTACGGTCACGCGCAACTATGGAGAGACGGCAAAGGACAAGTCCGACGAACTCCTCGTGCACCTGTTGATCGCGACTTTGTCGGTGACATTGCTGGTTGCGCTGGCGCTAGGTTGGCGTGAGTCGGCAGTGGTTCTGTTGGCTGTGCCGGTGACGCTCGCCCTCACACTTGGCGTTTTTTACTTGTATGGGTACACGCTGAACCGGGTCACATTATTCGCGCTGATCTTTTCAATCGGGATCCTGGTTGACGACGCTATCGTAGTAGTCGAGAACATCGCTCGACACTTCAGGTTGCCGGAAAGTCGAGCACGATCAGTGACGGAAATCGTGGTTGACTCGGTCGACGAGGTCGGGAACCCTACAATTCTGGCAACCTTTGCTGTGATTGCCGCCGTCCTGCCCAACGCCTTCGTGCGCGGGCTCGCGGGTCCATACATGCGACCGATTCCTGTGGGTGCGTCGGCCGCGATGTTGTTCTCGCTGCTTGTAGCCTTCATCGTCCTACCGTGGGCAGCATCGAGGCTCCTGGCCGGATACGGAGGAGTTGTTGGTCATTCGGGGCTTCAGGCCGAAAGCTGGACGACTCGTGCGTATCGCCGGATGATGAACCCGCTGATCCTCAATGCCTGTCGCCGATGGATGTTTCTTGCAGCTGTCGGGGTTTTGCTGTTCGCCGCGATTGCGTTTGTGCCCTTGAAATGGGTACGCCTCAAAATGCTGCCATTCGACAACAAGAGCGAGTTTCAGGTCGTCATTGACATGCCGGACGGCACGCCGCTGGAACAAACAACTCATGTGGCACAGGCACTAGGACAATATTTGGGCACGCAGCCTGAAGTTATCAATTATCAGATCTATGCGGGAACGTCCGGTCCGTATAACTTCAATGGTCTTGTGCGCCACTACTTTCAACGCAATCAGCCCAATCAAGCCGATATTCAGGTGAATCTGCTCTCGCGGCACCACCGCAAGGCACAAAGCCATGACATTGCACGACGATTGCGGCCGGAGTTGGACAAGATTGCCAGTCAGTTTGGCGCGCGAATCAAAATCGCGGAGGTCCCGCCGGGGCCACCGGTGCTGCAAACTTTGGTCGCCGAAGTCTATGGGCCCGATTACAAAGGCCAGATCGAACTGGCCGCTCAGGTCAAAAAGATCTTTCAGCAGACGTCAGGCGTCGTAGACGTGGACTGGTATATCGAAGATCCACAAACGAAGTACGACATGAAGGTAGATCTGGAGAAGGCTGCCCTGCATGGCATCTCGCCTGCCGATGTCACGCATACCGTGCAGATCGGCCTCGGCGGAGCCCAGGCCGGCCTGTTGCATGATTCTCATTCGCGTGAAAACATTCCCATCGAGGTGCGATTGGCGCGCCCGCATCGCTCGGGGATCGACGACCTCGGCAACATGAAGCTGCCTACGCCTTCCGGTGAACAGATTGCTCTGCAGGAAGTAACGACCCTCCACCAGACCACGATCGATACCAGCGTTTACCGTAAAAACCTGCAGCTAGTCGTTTATGTCACGGGGGATGTCGCGGGAGGAGAAGAAAGCCCGGCGTACGCGATCATGAAGATGAGCGACGCCATTGAAAAACTTAGATTGCCTGATGGCTATACAGTGAAGCAGTACAAAGGCACCGCGATGCCGGAGCGCACCGACCGTTTCTCGATGAAATGGGATGGTGAGTGGCAGATTACAGTGGAGGTCTTCAGGGATTTGGGCTTGGCATTCGCGGCGGTGCTTGTCCTGATCTACCTGATGGTCGTGGGTTGGTTCCGCTCGTTCACCACGCCGCTCGTCATCATGGCGCCCATTCCTTTGACCCTGGTCGGTATACTCCCGGCCCACGCGCTTATGGGGGCATTCTTCACCGCGACCTCAATGATCGGCTTCATCGCCGGCGCCGGAATTGTCGTTCGTAACGCAATCATCCTCGTCGACTTCATTGAACTACGTCGTGCACAAGGTATGCCGTTGGAGGAGGCCGTCATCGATGCCGGTGCGGTACGCTTCCGTCCGATGCTGCTGACGGCAGCCGCCGTCGTTGTAGGAGCGACCGTCATCCTGTTCGATCCGATTTTTCAGGGCTTGGCCCTCTCGCTGATGGCTGGAGAAGTGGCGTCAACCCTTCTGTCAAGGATGGCAGTCCCAGTTCTCTATTACGTGTCCAAGAGGGGAGATGCTGCTGCAGTGGATCGTGTAAGGATGAGTCCTGTTCCCTGCGGCTTGGAGGTCTTGGGCCACATCGCCGATGAGGTTGAAGCATAGGATCCTTCCACCTTCACGAGAATCATGAAGCAAACCCATTATGGTCATCACCGCAGAGTGTTTCCCGCCTCTCCGCAAATTGCCCAGGACGCCCGGATAAACGAATCGCCGATAGCCAATAGGCGAGCAAGAAAACCGGACTCCAAGATAAGTAACCACTCGCGTTTTGCGGAATACTGGATCCTCGACACAACGATGAAGTAAATAACGGCTCCACCAGAAAGCAGGCCTTAACACTCAAATTCCGAGTGCTTTCGATACGCTTCACATCTGCACGTTCGTATGATGAGTGTAATCGCGATTTTTCGACATTTATCTCCTGATGTGATGCAAACAATCCGTGGCAAAATAGTCGCGGC
>Ga0126371_10000366_pt1 | contig 36728 bp, 33 predicted proteins | sample PanSoiMetaPlot_4_FD_110145 | JGI IMG/M metagenome (GOLD analysis project Ga0126371, IMG submission 110145) | Tropical forest soil microbial communities from Panama - MetaG Plot_4 | ecosystem: Environmental > Terrestrial > Soil > Tropical forest > Bulk soil | place: Panama | collected 2016-02-17
CTGAAAAACACCATCAACACGATGGTGGACCAGCTCAATGCGTTCGCCGGTGAAGTGACGCGCGTGGCTCGTGAAGTGGGTACGGACGGCCGGCTGGGTGGTCAGGCGCAAGTGCCGGGCGTCGCGGGCACGTGGAAGGACTTAACCGACTCGGTTAACTCAATGGGTGGCAACCTCACGGCGCAAGTGCGCAACATCGCCGAAGTGACGACGGCTGTGGCGCGTGGAGATTTGTCGCGCAAGATCACGGTCGACGTGAAGGGCGAGATTCTGGAGCTGAAAAACACCATCAACACGATGGTGGATCAGCTCAACGCCTTCGCCGGCGAAGTGACGCGCGTGGCCCGCGAGGTTGGAACCGAAGGCAAGCTCGGTGGGCAGGCACAGGTGCCTGGCGTGGCCGGAACGTGGAAAGACCTTACTGACAACGTCAACTTCATGGCCAGCAACCTGACTGGCCAGGTGCGCAACATCGCTGAAGTCGCTACGGCCATCGCGACCGGTGACCTCTCCAAGAAAATTACCGTCGACGTACGTGGCGAAATCTTGCAGTTGAAAGAAACGCTGAACACGATGGTCGAGCAGCTCCGGTCGTTCGCTGCCGAAGTGACGCGCGTGGCCCGCGAAGTTGGAACCGAGGGCCGGTTGGGCGGACAGGCCAACGTTCCGGGTGTTGCCGGAACATGGAAAGACCTGACGGACTCCGTTAACGCGATGGCCGGCAACTTGACTGCACAAGTGCGGAACATCGCCGAAGTCACGACGGCCGTGGCTCGTGGTGATTTGTCGCGCAAGATCACGGTGGACGTGAAGGGCGAAATCCTCGAGCTGAAAAACACCATCAACACGATGGTGGATCAGCTCAACGCGTTCGCCGCGGAAGTGACGCGCGTGGCCCGCGAAGTCGGCACCGAAGGAAAGCTCGGGGGCCAGGCGCAGGTGCCGGGCGTGGCCGGAACGTGGAAGGACCTTACCGATAACGTCAACGTCATGGCCGCGAACCTCACCGAGCAGGTGCGCGGGATCGTGAAGGTCGTCACTGCGGTTGCGAACGGCGATCTTACACAGAAGCTGACTGTGAACGCGAAGGGCGAAGTTGCCGCTCTGGCGGAAACGATCAACAACATGACCGACACGTTGGCCACATTCGCCGATCAGGTGACCACGGTGGCTCGTGAAGTCGGCGTGGATGGTCGTCTTGGTGGTCAAGCGAATGTGCCGGGCGCAGCCGGAACATGGAAGGACCTTACGGGCAACGTGAACCTTCTCGCGGACAACTTGACGAACCAAGTCCGCGCGATCGCCGAAGTTGCAACTGCTGTGACGAAGGGCGATTTAACGCGTTCGATTCAGGTCGAAGCTCTGGGCGAAGTCGCCGAGCTCAAAGACAACATCAACACGATGATCGACAACCTGCGGCTGACGACGGACCGCAACACCGAGCAGGACTGGCTCAAGACCAATCTGGCCCGCTTCACCGGCATGCTGCAAGGCCAACGTGATCTGACCACCGTCGGAAAGAAACTCCTCTCGGAACTCGTGCCGCTGGTGAATGCACAGCAAGGCATGATCTACCAGATGGAGAACGAAGCGGGCATGGTATTGCTGGCTGCCTTTGCGGGCGACGGCGAGAATTACTTGCACCGATTGAAAATCGGAGAAGGCCTGGTTGGTCAGTGTGGCGCCGAAAAGCGTCGCATTCTGATCACAGATTTGCCGCCGCAAACGGTTCCGATTCGCTCGAGTCTTTTTGAGGCGGTTCCCCGTAGCGTTATCGTGTTGCCCGTTTTGTTTGAAGATCACGTCAAAGCGGTCATTGAGCTTGCGTCGCTCAGTTCATTCACGGAATCGCAACTTGCTTTCCTTGAGCAACTCACCTCCAGCATCGGTATTGTGTTGAACAGTATCGAAGCAACGATGCAGACCGAAGGTCTATTGAAGCAATCGCAGCAGTTGGCGACGGAGTTGCAGACACAACAGAAAGAGTTGCAGCAAACCAACGAACAGTTGGCGCTGAAGGCGCAGCAGCTTGCCGAGCAGAATGCTGAGGTGGAACGTAAAAATCAGGAAATCGAGCAGGCTCGACGCGCGCTGGAAGAGAAAGCCAAAGAGTTGGCGCTCACGTCGAAGTACAAATCGGAATTTCTCGCGAATATGTCGCACGAGCTGCGGACGCCGTTGAACAGCATCCTGGTTCTCGGCCAGCAACTTGGTGACAATCCGGACGGCAATCTCACCGCGAAGCAAGTTGAGTTTGCACGAACGATTCACGGCGCGGGAACCGACCTGCTGAACCTGATCAGCGATATTCTTGATTTGTCCAAGATCGAGTCCGGTACCGTTTCGGTAGAAGCCGACGAGGTCTTCTTCTCGAGCATGCTCGACACGGTCGCCCGCCCGTTCCGGCACGAAGCGGAGAATCGTCGATTGCTGTTCGAAGTGACCAGCGATCCACAATTGGGCCGCAGCCTGGTTACGGATTCGAAGCGCTTGCAGCAGGTTCTGAAGAATCTGCTTTCGAATGCTTTCAAATTCACCGAACAAGGCAGCGTGAGCCTTTCGGTGAAAGTTGCAAGCGATGGATGGAGCGAAGATCATCCGGTGCTGTCACAGGCAGCTTCGGTCGTCGCATTCGAAGTCACAGACACTGGCATCGGCATTCCCTCTGAAAAGCAACGCATCATCTTTGAAGCGTTCCAACAGGCTGACGCCGGAACGAGCCGCAAGTACGGCGGAACCGGCCTCGGGCTCGCGATCAGCCGCGAGCTTGCCAGCCTGTTGGGGGGAGAAATCCAGCTCCGCAGCGCTCCGGGCAGGGGAAGTACATTCACCTTATTTCTCCCTCAAACTTACGCCGGTCCGGCGACGGGAGTGGGGACCAAAGAGCGCAAAGCGACGGCGCCCGCATCTCCGCTACAGCTGACTGCGGTCACAGTGGCGGAGCAGACTCTTGAGTCGGTCGCAGACGATCGTCCAGATTTGCAGGAAGGCGATCCAGTGTTGTTGATCGTTGAAGATGACCCGCATTATGCGCGACTCCTGGTGGACCTGGCGCACGACAAGAACTTCAAAGTTCTCGTGGCGAATCATGGAATGGAAGCGTTGGCCCTAGCGCGTGAATATCATCCCATCGCGATCTCTCTCGACGTTTTTCTGCCTGACATGCTGGGCTGGACCGTCCTTAACCATTTGAAGCAGGATCCAAGCACCCGCCACATCCCGGTGCAGATGCTGACGATGGACGAAGACCGCCAGCAGGGGTTGGCGCGGGGTGCGTTCTCCTTTATTACGAAGCCAACAACTTCCGAAGGGATTTCAGAAGCTCTTTCGAAGATAAAGGAATACTCCACTCCGCGGCGCAAACGCTTGCTGGTCGTGGAGGACAATCCGGCAGAGCAGACGACGATTCGAGCGTTGTTAGACTATGACGATGTCGACATCATTGCGGCCACAACTGGCGCTGAAGCCCTCGAAGTGCTGGACCGCGAGACATTCGATTGCATGGTGCTCGATCTTCGCCTTCCGGATCTATCTGGATTCGAAATCCTGGAAAGAATCCGGGACACCGCGTCACTAAGCGAATTGCCGGTCGTGGTGTTTACCGGCAAAGAACTGTCGCCCGATGAAGACACCCGGCTCCACACGCTCGCGCGCAGCGTTGTCGTGAAGGGCGTAGAGTCGCCCGAGCGGCTGCTGGATGAGACGGCCCTTTTCCTGCACCGAGTCGTGGCACATCTTCCGGCCGAAAAGCAGAAGATGCTGGATCGTCTGCACCGGTCGGATGAGGCGCTTGTCGGAAGAAAGGTGTTGGTCGTTGACGATGACGTGCGAAACATCTTCGCGCTCAGCAGCGTATTGGAGCGTCGAGGAATGTCGGTTCTGACGGCCGGTACTGGGCGGGAGGCTGTGGCCATGCTCGAGTCGACGCCCGATATCGCGATTGTCCTGATGGACATTATGATGCCGGAGATGGATGGATACCAGACGATGCAGGTAATTCGTGAAAACCCGGCGTTGCGCCGGCTTCCGATCATCGCGCTAACTGCCAAGGCGATGAAGGGAGATCGAGAAAAATGTCTAGAGGCTGGTGCCTCAGAGTACCTGGCCAAGCCGGTCAACACGGATCAACTGTTGTCCGCTCTGCGTATGTGGCTTCACAGATAGAGTCGGAGGAGTTTCCCGTGCGGGGGATTGAATGACCATGAAAGATCGAGTCAATATCCTCATGGTGGACGACCAACCAGCCAAGCTGCTGAGCTATGAGGCAATCCTTGCGGAGTTGGACGAAAATCTGGTCAAGGCGACCTCGGGCCGTGAAGCGCTCGAATATTTGTTGAAGATGGATGTTGCGGTCGTGCTCATGGACGTGAGCATGCCCGAGATGGACGGGTTCGAACTCGCCAGCATGATTCGCGAGCATCCCCGCTTCCATCGGACTGCGATCATCTTCATCTCGGCTGTACATCTGACGGATCTCGACCGCCTCAAAGGCTATGAGCGTGGCGCTGTCGATTACATCTCGGTTCCGGTGATCCCGGAACTTCTGCGCGCAAAAGTTGCGGTGTTTGCCGAATTACATCGAAAAGCGCATCAGTTGCAGGTTCTGAACCGGCAACTGGAAGAGCGAGTGGCCGAGCGGACCTCCGAACTGGAGAAGAAGGCCGAAGCCCTGGAGTTGCTGAACGGGCAGTTGGCCATGAAGAACGAACAGTTGGACGCTATCTTGCAGACAGCGCCTGACATTATTTTCAGCAGCAATGGAGATGGCTCGCGGGATTACATCAGCGAACGATTTTTCGAATATACCGGAGCGACACCTGAATCGGCGACTGGGTTTGGCTGGTTGGAGTGCGTCCATCCCGAGGACGCAGCCCAGCTCCAGGCTCATTGGGTGCGGTGCATCGATAGCGGTGAACCGTACGAGGCGGAATACAGAATAAAGAGTCGTGACGGCGGGTACCGCTGGTTTCGTGCGCGCGCGATTCCAATCCGGAATGCTCAGGGTGAAATCGTCCGCTGGTACGGTACTTGTTCTGATATTCACGACAGCAAAGTTCTGGAACAATCAATTCGAGACAATGCCGCGGTCCTGGAAAAGGCAGTTGAAGAACGCACGGAAGCTCTGCGGCAGCTGTCGACTCGCTTGATGCGAACGCAAGATGATGAGCGCCGCCGCATCGCGCGCGAACTTCACGATAGCCTGGGGCAGGAACTAGCGGCAGCGAAAATGACCGTCGACGTGATCATGCAGCAACGCTCAGCCAATTCGAGAGATAAGTCTGCGGTTGATGCAAGCAAATGCATCGAGCGAGCTCTGCAACAGGTTCGCACTATGTCGCACCTTTTGCATCCTCCATTGCTCGATGAAGTGGGACTGGCGTCTGCCTTGCGCTGGTATCTCGAAGGAATGACAAAGCGAAGCGGCATCGAGACAACGCTTGAAGTGAGTCCACCGAATTTCAAGCGGCTAGCTCCGGCTCTCGAGACTGCGATTTTTCGAATCGTGCAAGAAGCTCTGACCAATGTCTTTCGCCATTCAAAGGCGACGCACAGTTGGGTGACGATGACCCGCAACGCGGATCACGTCTCCGTGGAAATTCGTGACAACGGCAAAGGTCTTGAAGACAAGGTAATGAAACTACGACCGGGCACTCTGGGCGTAGGGATTGGTGGAATGCGCCAGCGCGTCGAGGAGTTCGGCGGGCAGTTGCGGCTCACCAACGCGAATCCTGGAGCGGTTATTGAAGTCGTAATCCCCGCCGAGGAAGAGGCTGCAGAACGCGTGTTGGTAACGGCCTGACCTCTGGGGAATGCCTGAAGTTATTAGCGTACTTCAAAGTGAGAGAGGTCCTCGCGCGGTATATTGTTGCTATGGGGAAGCAGGATGAGATCGGCGTGGGTGGTGGCGGCGCCTTGAAGGCTGCATCGATAAGGATCGTGATCGCCGATGATCATGAGATCTTTCGTCGCGGGCTGCGATCCCTGCTTGAATCACGCGACGATTGGCAAGTCTGCGGCGAAGCAGTCGATGGCCAGGAAGCGGTCGAGAGGGTTCGTGAGCTGAAACCCGATGTCGTGGTGCTCGATGTGACCATGCCACGCATGAATGGTTTGGAAGCGGCACGAGAGATTCGCAAACAGGTGCCCGATTCGAAGGTTGTCATCTTAAGCCAACACGAGCCGGGTTTGATGAAGCAGTCGGCTCTCGCAGCGGGCGCCGGTGCCTATGTGACAAAGTCTGAAGTCTCGCGCGAACTGATGAACGCGATCGAACAAGTAGTCTCTTCGTAATAGTTCACAAAAACACAACAAGAGGGGCGAAGCTCAAGGCTTCGCCCGATCTATGACGCACTCGATGGTCGTCGATTAAGCAGCGGAGCGAGTTTTGCGGTTTCGGCCGGTTTTCTCCCTTCCAACCTGTCGTCTTTCCGGCATTACCTCTTCTTCCCCTTCCTCAATTCCCTCCAGGGCGGATTGATTGATGGATTCTGAAAGTTCCGTCAACTTTTCGTCGGCGTTTTTCTCCTCCTGTAGTGTTTCTTTCAGCAGACCGAGATCCTCGCTTCGCTCCAGCAGTTCCGCATAGGTACAAACGGCTCCGTATGCAGCAATCTCATAGTGTTCGGCTCGCTGGGCAGCTGAGATGACGCCTGCGTCGAGAACACTGCCCTCGAATTCATCCATTGTTTCTTCGCCTTCCTCGAGGATTCCCTGCATGCCGACACACTTCTTGCCCTTCGGATTTTCATCCAGACTCGAGAAAATTTGTTCGAGCCGAGTGACATGATTCTTGGTTTCTTCGAGATGGCTTGAAATTGCATCGCTGAGTTCCTGCGACTCGACGTTCTTCGCGATCTTCGGCAAAGCCTTTACGAGTTGTTGTTCGGAGCTGTAGAGGTCTTTAAGTTCGCTGATATAGAGATCTTGTAGGGTTTGCTCTGGCATGGAGCCTCCATGATGAAATGTAATCGTTGCGATCAGACGAACGGCGCGATGGCGACCGTTTCCGGCCATTTCACAACACAACTACCTTCACGATTCGGGCGGTGGAAGTAAATCCGGCTTGGAGGGTAGAGCCGACCGGGAGCTGTCCTTAAGAGGTATCACTGACTACTGTGGACTACAACATCGAGCGATTTATCCGCATGTTCGATGTTGACCTTCACTTCGTGACCGACGCGCTCGACTTCAAGGTCTACCTGGGAGTCTCCCAATTGCAAGCTATCAATACGAAGACTGGAAACAGAATCCGGAAGAGCAGGCCGGTTTAGGACAACGCGTCGTTCGCTGGCATCGATTGAAAGCCCAAGAGAAGCCTGCAGCAACATAAACGCCGAACCAGCCGACCACGCTTGCGGAGAGCAGGCGACCGGATACAGTGTAGGTCCTTCACCGGCTCTTCGGTGCAAGCCGCACATGAGCTCGGGTAAACGATTCAGCTCAAAAAACGAGCTCGCCTCAAAAAGAGAGTCCAGAAGACGTGCCGCAGCGAACGTATCGCCATAATTCGCTAAACCGACGGCGAGAACGGCATTGTCGTGAGGCCACACCGAGCCGTTGTGGTAAGAGATGGGATTGTATTTGTGCTCGTTCGAGCTCACGGTTCGTACACCCCATCCTGAAAATGAGTCGTCGTCCATCAATGTTCTTGCGACTCGCAGCGCGCGATCTGGCGCCGCAATCTTTGTGTAAAGACAATGCCCTGCGTTTGATGCGCGCACACAGCAAGGGTTTTTTCGGCCATCGAGCGCGAGGGCATATGTGGAGATGTCGTTACACCAGAATCTCGCTTCGAACTTCTGTTGCAGTTGACGGGCCTGTGCTCTGAGTTCTTTTGCCCGGTTGGCATCTCCCAAGGCATCGGACAGTGTCGCGGCGTGGTTTTTAGCCGCGAACACATATCCTTGCACCTCGCAAAGTGCGATCGGAGGCTCGGCTAGCGATCCGTCCGCGTGGAAGACGGAATCACTTGAGTCTTTCCACCCCTGTTGAATCAAACCCTTATCCGATCGTCGCTGGTATTCGACGAATCCGTCTCCGTCCAGGTCGCCGTAGGTGTCGATCCAGGCAAGTGCCAGTTCCAGGTGCGGCCACAGAGCACGAATGAAATCGAGGTCGCCGGTCCGCTGATAAAACTCGCCCGCGAGCATCACGAACAGTGGAGTGGAGTCGACGCTGCCGTAGTAGCAGCCGAAAGGAATCTCGCCCAGCGCCGCCATTTCGCCGTGACGGGTTTCATGCAGGATTTTCCCTGGATCGGCCTCTGCCAGCGGATCATTCTGCAGGGCTTGTGTGGCGGCCAGGTATTGAAGAACGCCCTTCGCGATAAGTGGGTTGACCCACAGGCATTCCATCGCAGTGATGATTCCGTCCCGTCCAAAAACCGTGCTGAACCATGGAACGCCAGCGTACGGATAGTTTGTCTCAGGATTACCAACCGTCATCATGTGGACGTCGGACAGAGAGCGGTTCAGCCAATTATTGAATTGATTATTCGACGACCGAATCGCGCAGCAGGCGCTTTGTTTCTCTGCGAGCTCCGCCACGACTGCTGCCAAGGCATTGTCGAAGGTGTCTGCTTGCGGGGACAGGTTTTCTCCGCACTCAATGACGAGTTGGATTTTTGCCGTTTCACGTGGAGGCAGCTCCGTCTCGATCATGATCCGGGATTCTGAGACTTCCGATGGCGCTGGTGAACACTGCAAGCGTGTGTTGCGCTTTACGTTGTCCAGACCCATATAAGAAAGCGTGACGTGATCGTGTCCGATCACCTCCGGTAACAGCTCACCGCGGCGCGGTCGCGTTACACCCCGAACCTCAAAAATATCCGCAAAATCCGTCGCGAATTCGATACGAACTGGAAGTCGAACTGTTGTCGGTCCATAGTTGGTCAGTCGCATTTGCTCGTAGCACGTGCCGTCTTTGAGAAGCCTCGAACGGACAACATGGATGGTCCCCCGCCCGAGCACAACTGTGTCATCGCTGATTAAATCGACGTTTGTGAGGTCGGCAGAAAATAGGGCATTATCGGCTCGCACACCTGAACTCAGAAACAATGGCTGCGTGGAACCGAAGAACAAATTCAGTCTGGAGAGATAACGAGTGCCGCGGAAGTAGATGCCGTGTTCGCCAAGGCCTGAAGTACGAATGTCTCCAAAGCGATCGAATACGGCGAACATCGGACCGTACTTCAGTACGCGAACCCGTTCTTCAAGCGGAGGGCTTCCGGTTGCAACGTAAAATTCAGTTTTTACGCTAACGTCAACCAATTGGAACTCCACTTGGGGCGGGAAGGATCTCTCCTTCCTGCCGGACTAACGCTTCGTAGAGGCCGAGATAATTCGAACACATATCGCCAGCGGTGAAGCGTTCTTCGAATCGCTGACGACATGCCGCCCGATCAATCGACTCGATATGGCGGACAGCTTCGGCCGCGGACTTTGTGTCGCGCACGATGAAACCGTTAACGCCGTTTTCAATCACTTCGGGCACAGATCCACAAGGGTAGGCGATGATCGGTGTTCCGCAGGCCATGGATTCGATCATAACGATTCCAAACGGCTCTGGCCACGCGATCGGAAACAGCATGGCGACGGCACCACCCAAGAGATCGTTCTTCTGCGGGAATCCAACCTCACCCAGAAATTCGACTCCCGGTTCTTTCAGAAGCGGCTTTATGGTGTTCCTGAAATACTCCTGGTCCGCGCGATCGATTTTGGCTGCGATCTTCAAAGGTAAGCCGACTTGTTTGGCGATGGCGATCGCATCATCGATGCCCTTTTCCGGAGACGTCCGCCCCATGAAAACCAGGTAGCCCCGCGATTCCGGGCTGAACTCGTAGTGATTCTTGGGCAAGCCGTGATAGATCGTTCCTTGCCAATTGAGCCACGGGAGCGGGCGTCGTTGCGCGTTCGAGATTGAAGAGACCGGCATATCACGGAAGGCGCGATACAAAGGCTGCAGATCGGGTATATCTAATCGACCGTGAAGCGTGGTGAGGGTGGTGGCCCCGGTTTCCCTTGTCATCGGGAAATGCAGGTAGTCGATATGAAAGTGAATGATGTCGAACTCACTGCGTCTGGCCAAAACGGAATCGATCATCACGATGTGGTGGGCTAACGGGTCGATGCACTTTTCATTTAGCCTGAGAGCCTGAGGACAGATCGGGACCAACTCGGCCTGTGTCAGGGAATCACCGCTTGCAAACAGCGTGACATCGTGGCCTTGTTGAACCAGTTCTTCGGTCAGATACGAAACAATTCGCTCCGTTCCCCCATAAAGTTTGGGAGGTACACTCTCATAAAGCGGAGCCACCTGCGCAATTCTCATAATTTATTTCTTCCGAAAAATGTCTTGCGAGCTCGAAACCGAGAGCTCGCGTATGCGACTTCAAAGATCTTTATTGACGATATCTTGTAGGAAGAGAAGCTCGTATCCGGTGCGGGCTGTACTTAATTCGGCGCAGTTCCTGAGCGCAACTGCGTATGAAAAAGAACACAGCGCGAAGGCGACACGAGGGTTGCCTCTTTCTCAAATCACCGCACTCATGCGCTTGGCTGCGGGGATGCGTCGGTGCGTGCGTGTGTGGGCTGCACCGGACATTACTACGTGCCGCCGTCGAGGGCTTGGTTGATGATTCTCGAAACCGGAAAGGCGTCGGAGGTCGCTGAGAACGCCCATCGCCTTGCTAAGTGCGAGCTCTTCGCGCAAATCGCCGGCAGAGTTGCTTCGAATCTCTTTGCGACGTGAGAGAATCGCGAGCTCCGCATCCCAAACCCGTGCGCAGAGCTTCACCATGTCCAACTCGAAGAGTGCGCCCTCGTATAAGTGCGTCCAACACTGATCCTTCCACTCGCTAACGTCGCAGACTTGCATATCGGTCCCAGGGTTAATGGCTATGAAACGGCGATTAGGCCGCATTCTTCGTCGTTGGCTTCAACGATCGACAAGCGTGGTCGCAGTCAGAGCACGTCACGCCAAAGCAAACGGGACAGCAGACCTCGTGAGCGTCGCAAAGTGCCATGCCGCATACGGCGCAAACGGACGTTGCGACATCCCCGCAGCAACGTCCGCGATCTTGGGATTCGACTTCACTTGCGACCTCGCACCAGCGCTCCGAGTTGACGATGACAGTCATTATGGCCTCCGTGTGTCGACCCGCCTGCACCTTGTGGGGAAGGAGACAAGTGCTAAGAGTTTGGCTAGGAGGGCGCTCCCAACACCATCAGGGGGTTCTTGTATTTTGGCGCTCATCATCTCAACAAGTCTAGTCTTTTGCAGGGTTTCCACTGTTTTTTACACAGACGTCCAGATTCGGGATTTTGGCAATACCCGCGTTCCTGTATGGAGGCTGTTCTGCGAGTCGCTTAAAAAAGAGAGCCTGCTCCAACGATCTCACAACCCAAAGCGGTGGAGCGGCAGGGAAACCACGATGAGCACGGCTCGACAACGGCAAAAACTGGATTCAACGCCCTCCGGAGTCATTTCCACGAAACTGGAAGAGAAGCTAGTGCAAGACCGCGTTGCGATTGGAGCGCCGGTCGTCTACGAAACCATTCGGCGCGAAGGCGAAGATGAACTCCAGCGGCCAGCCGCAGCTCTTGCGTGGTCCGGATTGGCAGCGGGATTATCGATGGGCGCGTCTTTCATCGCCGAAGCTCTCCTGACTGCGCATCTGCCACGCGAACCTTGGGTTCCTCTGGTATCGCGCTTTGGATACTCTCTCGGATTTCTGATAGTGGTTTTGGGGCGCCAGCAACTGTTTACCGAAAACACACTGACCGTGATCCTGCCGCTGATGGTGCGAAAGGACGTCGCGACTCTCGCTCGGGTTCTGCGACTGTGGGCGGTGGTCCTGACTGCAAACCTGGTTGGAACGTTTTTATTCGCGGCCTGCATCGGTCGTATTGCATTATTCGACTCCAGCGTTTATGGAGCCTTGACCGAAATCGGCGCTGCCCATCTCGGAGTCGGCTTCTGGTTAGTTTTCGTGAAGGCAATTTTTGCGGGCTGGCTTATTGCGCTGATGGTGTGGCTGCTGCCCGGAGCCGAATCTGCCCGCGTGAGTATCATCATTATCCTGACCTACGTCGTGGGGATTGGCGCCTTCAATCACATCGTTGCTGGTTCAACAACCGTGTTCTTCATGGTTGTGGCGCATTCGGTCTCGATGCTTACATACTGCCGTCAATTTTTCTTGCCCACATTGCTGGGAAACATCGTCGGTGGAGTCGCTTTAGTTGCCGCACTGGGTCATGCCCAGGTCGTCGGCGGCAAAAATACCATATAGACTCCACTCTCGAAAATATTGTGCACTGGGACGTGCGCTAAGGAGGGCTCAACCGCAAGTCGAGATGCTCGGCTAATGATGTCATGTGATCGACCCATTTTTTCGCGATTTCATCACCGTGTTCGGCAAGGCTCCGCATCTCGGTGAATGTGCCATTCAGTTTCTGTGCGCTCAGGTTCTGTACCTGCCACAGGTTTACGCCGAACGGAAGACTTCGTGCCAGATCTACGGCCGCTTCCAACCGCTCCAGCCCGGTGGTTTCCTTCGGGTTGTCCCAGAAAACGCGCGCTCTTTCTTCGGCCTGCTTACGAACCACGAATTCCAGTGTGGCCGTGTCAAGCGGAACGTTCATCGTGGACGCCTCTTGCAAGAGGCTCTGCACTTTTTCGGTGTTCACATTCTCCTGTTGCAGTGCCTCACGTAACCGGCTATTCAGCGCAAATTCAGCAAGGATCCTGAATAATTTGGGCTGTTCGACCCGAAGGTCGGCAAGAAATCGCATCAATGGTGCTTCCTGCTCGTATTGGCGCAAGACGCTGTTTTCTGCGTCTGCAATATTGGACTGCAGGATGATGTCGAGAATCTTGCGTTGATCGTCACGGAACAGTGACTTCAAAGAATAGATGTTGTTTGCAAAATTTTGACTGATCAGCCCAATCGCCTCAGCCGCGTCGGCTCGTGCAAATGACGCATGCAGTTGCTGGCTGATTCGTCCGTACTCCCCGTGATCGGTGAGCTGACGAACTCCGCCACTTACGTTGTGATCGCCGAGATGAAGCACGCCGAAAGCGAAGCTGGCGGACTCCCGCGTGATGAGCGACGTGAATTGCGTCATCCCGGTTACCAGCTTCATTTTGCCCGCCTCGGAGCGCCCAAACTCCGAGCGCTGGGCGGAGTAGCTGTAAATTCTCGACGAATCTCCAGGGTCCTCGAAAACAGACCGAATCGCGTAGTGTGCCGCAAGCCTGGGGATATCGACAATCGCCGGTTTTACAAACTTCTCATAAATGTGTGCGCCATCGGCATGTTCTGGAATGTTGCTTTTGGCCTTCGCAAGTTCTGCAAGAAATGCCTTCTCGAGATCGGCGTCACCAAAGATTTCGGCCGCCAATTGGACCGCACGTCCGGCGTAGTGGATCACTTGCACCGTCTCAATGCCCGAGAGTTCGTCGAAGAACCATCCGCAGCTTGTGTACATGAGCATCAGGTGACGTTGCATTTCAAGCAATTTCAATGCTTCGACTTGTTCCGCGTCGGTCAGGCTTCGCGTGGCGTGTTTCTGGAGGAAGCGATTCACATTTTCTGGAGAGCGGTCGAGAATGACGTGAATGTAATCATTACGAGCTTCCCACGGGTCCTTCAGAAGGGCAGCTGTCTTTTCCGCATATCGCGGCGCAAGCCGGTCGCGGAGCCAATCAAGAGCGCGGCGCAGCGGCGCGCGCCAAGACTGGTTCCAATCCCAGTGTCCTCCAGAATTGCAGCCGCAGTCTGATTTCCACCGCTCGATGCCGTGCACACAGCTCCACGAACTGTTTTCGAAGATCTCCACCTGGTGAGTCGGAGGATTCTTCTCGAGAAATTCACCGTAGTTGGTGAGCTGAGCGAGTTCGTTTGATTCGAGGTGATGCAGTGCATACGACAATGCCATCTCACCAAAGTGATGGTGATGTCCGTAGCTCTCGCCATCGGTTGCAATGTGAACCAGCTGTGACCAATCGCGGTCGTCGGAAAATCCGCTCAGGAGCCGCTCGGCGAACGTCAGACCATTGTCAAGAAGACGCTCGAATGCGACGGCTCTGGAGATCGGGCCGTCATAGAAAAAGAGCGCCATGCTGCGGCGCGACGGCAATCGAATCAGGTACGGGCGGGTGGGATCGATTTTTTCGGCGCTGATGTCTTTCCACGAACGCGAGGCAAGCTTCTTAACGCGACTTGCCTGTCGTGGCGCCAGGACCGTGAATTTGATGCCGTGGGACGCCAACAGGTCGAGCGTCTCAAGATCGACCGCAGTCTCCGGCAGCCACATTCCCTCAGGCGCGTGCTGAAAGCGATGCTCGAAATCCTTCAGACCCCAAAACACCTGAGTCTTTTTGTCGCGGCTGCTCGCCAGAGGCATGATCATGTGGTTGTAGGCCTGGGCCATCGCCGAACCGTGACCGGAGAATCTTTCCTTGCTCTCGACGTCGGCACGAAGAATCGAGCGATAGACGTCGGGCGCCTGCTCCTGCAACCATGAGAGCAGGGTCGGCCCAAAGTTGAAGCTGATTCGCGCGTAGTTGTTCACTATGCTCGCGATGCGATTTTGCTCATCCATAATTCGCGAAGCCGCATTTGGCGCGTAACACTCTGCCGTAATCCGCTCGTTCCAGTCGTGATAGGGATAAGCCGAGTCTTGTTGTTCGACGTATTCGAGAGAAGGATTTTCGCGTGGCGGCTGATAGAAGTGGCCATGTACGCAAACGTATTTCATCAATGTGATCCGCTGCTCGCTTGTTGAATTTCTATCTCTTTGGAGGCTCGGCACGCGAAACCGCTAGAACATTAAGACTGGAAATCAACCTTCGCCAACATCAGGTGATTTCTGGAGCCCAAGGGGTATCTTCCGATGACCGAGCTTGCGCTTCGTTAAAATGTCTACGTGCGAGCCGTTCGACTTGGACGCTGTTCGACTTGAGGGAGCAAAACCCCTACAGCGAACACCCTATTGTCGCTCAGCCGCGCTTGACCGACTATGCCGAGGTGTCGGGGCCGTGCGATTTCAACAGTTTGCAGCCGATTTTGCCGTCCTATCAAATCCGGAATGTTGACACAATTAGAGGGATGGGTGCACTCGGCAGAGATTGGCGTTTGGTTCCAAGGGTGCCCGCGATTGAAACTAACCCTGGTTCGCATTTTCCCAGATTGTCCGTGACTGGAAATGACCGGTTCGTTTTTGACGATTTGTCATAGGGGTGTGGCAGGAGGGACGCAGTGAAGCCCACGAGGGTTCTGATCGCTGATGATCACGAGGTAGTTCGGCAGGGTATCCGCATTGTTGTTCAATCGTCTCCGCATTTCGAAATATGCGGTGAAGTGTCCGATGGCCGGCAAGCCGTGCAGGCCGCGGCGCAATTAAAACCAGACATCGTCGTCATCGACATCGGTATGCCCCAATTGAACGGTCTCGATGCTACCCGACAGATTGTTCAGCACGACCGCAAGGTGAAAGTCCTCGTGCTCACGATGCACGAATCCGAGCAGATCGTGCGCGACGTCCTCGCTGCCGGAGCGCGCGGTTACCTACTGAAATCGGATGCGGGGCGCGACCTGATCGCAGCCCTGGAAGCACTGGCGAGCAAAAAGACCTTCTTCACATCGAAGATCGCCGAGATTGTCCTTGAGACCTATTTGAAAAGGCGCGCGCCGGAGCAGTCGCAAAAAGACGTTCTCACCAGTCGTGAGCGCGAGGTGGTGCAGTTGCTCGCCGAGGGAAAGAGCACGAAGGAAGTTGCGGTTGCCCTGGGGTTGAGCGTGAAGACTGCAGAGACTCATCGCTCGAACCTGATGCGCAAACTTGCGATTCACTCGGTAAGTCAATTGGTGTTGTACGCCGTTCGCAACAATATCGTCCAGGTTGTGCCTTCCCCTGGGGAAACTACCGGGGGAGGCAGCGGCACAGCCTGATTCAGGCTGTTGCCGCAGTACATTCCGCTCGCTGTGTCTCCTGTTACATCGCTCGGCCGCCGCCATCTCTTTTCCCCACTCTCGAACCACTATTTTCGGGTTCTGGCATCGAATGCTTCATCTCAACCGCACAGAATGCGGGGAAACAGGTGAACCATGGAAACCCAGGCAGCCGAGAAGTGCGCTCACGCACCATGTTTGTGCGTGCCGCCAAAGGGAGAAAAATACTGTAGCCAATTCTGCAAAGAAGCAGGATCCAAAGAGTCGAAATCTCTTGCGATTGCGGCCATCCCGCTTGTGCCACATAAGACTGCTGGAACGGGCAGGCTTGCGTGGCTTGACTAAAAATCAGGCGAATTGAACTTGCAAGCAATTACAATCCTACGGACTCAAGACCTCGTTGAACTATGGAAGGTCGTTGCACGGAGGAACAATGGCACTCAGAGGGCAGGGAAGCAAGCAGAAGCAGAAGAAAATACGCTATGCAGTTGCGGGGCTTGGTCATTTGGCTCAGGTCGCGATTCTCCCTGCCTTCGCTCACACGAGAAATTCTGAACTCGCTGCTTTGGTCACCGGCGATCCAGCGAAGCAGAAACAGCTCAGCCGGAAATACAAGATCAGAACGGTCGGGACATACGAACAATACGAGGAATGTCTGCGCGAGGTAGACGCGGTTTACATCGTACTTCCGAATCACCTGCACAAAGACTTCGCGATACGCGCTTTGAACGCAGGCATCCACGTCCTGTGCGAGAAACCGCTCGCGGTCACCGAAGAAGATTGCAAAGTGATGATCGAGGCTGCGGAAAGAAACCGACGCAAGCTCATGGTCGCTTACCGTCTCCATTTCGAGAAAGCCAATCTGAATGCGATTGAAACGGGTGTGAAGGGCAAGCTTGGTGAGCTTCGTTTCTTCACATCGGAGTTCGCGCAGCAAGTGGCCGAGGGCAACGTACGAGTCACCGAAAGCGTGAGCAACGGTGGCGGACCTATTTATGACATGGGCGTTTATTGCGTCAACGCGGCCCGCTACTTATTCCGGGACGAGCCAATTGAAGTTCTCGCCGCGTGTGCTAGCCGAAATGATCCGAGATACGAAAAAGTAGAAGAGATGACGGCTGTCACCATGAAGTTCTCCGGCGATCGGATAGCAACTTTCACGGCGAGCTTCGGAGCAACCGACCTCAGCCGATACACGCTGGTTGGAACTAAAGGGGTCCTGACTGCAGATCCCGCTTACGAATATGCGGGAGCACTGAACCTCAAAATAGACATCGGGAAGAAATCCACAAAGCGAAACTATCCAAAGCGGGACCAGTTTGCCGCTGAGATCAGTTACTTCTCTGAATGCATTCTGCACGGCAAAGATCCGGAACCTTCCGGCGAAGAAGGCTTGGCAGACGTAAGAGTTGTCGAGGCCATTTACGAGTCGGTTCGATCCGCCAAAGCCGTAGTGCTTCCTCCTTTTAAAAGGAAAGAACGCCCCGGTCTTGATCAGGAAACACACAAGCCTGCACATGGAAAGCCACGTACAGTGCGGGCAGAGGCTCCGTCAGGGGAGGCCGCTTAGTTATCACGCGGCCACGTTGGTGGGGTAATCGACGTAGAAGTGAGGATGCTCTGCCACGGGATCGGACCGTTCCAGCGCTGATACTATGTCGAGCGCCGTACCCAGCACACGTCGTTCCGATTGTGACGCCGTCCGCATCGTGTCCTCGATGTGGTCCATGATGGCATGCTTGGCATCATGTAGTCGCCACTTCAACTCGAGTGGATCACTCGCAAGCATTGCCTTTCGGAAGGTGTGTTGCCAGGCGTGCGTTGAATTCGTGTTGTGCTTCGATTCCTTCATGATTCCCCAAAATCCACTTTCTACCCTCTACTGAAACAGAGACGACACTGTTACTGAAACAGAGACGACACCGTTCTGAAACAGAGACGACACCGTCAAACGGCTGCTTGAACCTGCCAACCTGATTCGTTGAAATGGATTTCCCTATGATCTGCCATTGAACTGGATTCCTCAATCAGGCGATCTCTGTAGCAATGTCGCCTGCCAATACTAAGAAATATCCTGAGGGATGATAAGGACTATTCAAAGAAGCATGATTCTGATTTACAAGCTCTACCCGAGACTCGCCAGCGGACGCATGTCGTAAGGTCTCCGAGTGTGAACCGCCGCTGTCGCGCGGCCGAAACTAAGGAGGCGAAATGTCAACGATTTTACTTGTTGTTCTAGTGCTACTGCTGATCGGCGCGTTGCCGACATGGCCGTACAGCAGGGAATGGGGATACTACCCAAGCGGCGGTTTGGGCCTGGTCGTGTTGGTGCTGCTCGTTCTAGCGCTCAGCGGCCATCTGTGATGATGGCACGCATCGAAGCGTGAAGGTGGGAGGCGGCAGAACTGGTGATAGCAACAAGCGTGAACGCCAGTATCTACCGCCTTTTCTGTATTGAAAGAATTTCATCGTCTTCGAAAAATTTCCAACACGTTAGATCGAAGCAATCCACGCACTTGCTTCAAACAAAACGAAAAGCAAAATTCGGAACCATGCGTGCTTCCCGATTTTTATCGGAGGGCGACATGTTCGACATACACACAGAGCAGGTTGGTGACGTGGCCGTAGTGCAGTGTGAGGGCAGAATCGTGCATAGTGATGCTGCGTTTCGGCTCCGCGATGTAATTCGATCTCAGCGCAACTGCCGTGTCGTCCTTGTTGATCTATCCGAAGTCGAGGAGATCGAAGGTGGAGGCCTCGGTATGCTCGCCTATTTGCAGCGCTGGGCCAATGAGCACCACATCAAGATGAAGCTATTCAACCCCTCTACCATGGTGAACGACCGTCTGGAGCGGACCTACATGCCGCATCTGGAAATGGCAACAACCGATGAAATGATTGCTCTGCTGGATCGTGCCGAGGGCGGACGCTCCGAGGTCCGCGGCTGACCGCCGTTAAGTGCCGGCAAAGCGCGAGTCTGGATAGCCGGAAGTAGAGAGTGGTTTCGTACCGAATCGAGTTAGTACCGGATGTTTCACTCCTCGCCATAGCCGTAAACTCGCGGACGTCAAAATCTGAGCGTTGGTGAGGCGACGATGAATTACTGTGGCAAAACGGCATTGACAGCCGTTCTAGGCGTAGCGGTCGTCGGCGGGTGTCAATCGTCTAGTGGCCAGACACAAGGTTCTCAGTCGGGTCAAGCGCTCCAACAAAACCAGCCAAAGACGGTGACGCCGCCAGCCACAAGTGGGGATACTCCGTTCTCACCTGATTCTGCTATGTGCACCCCCACGAACAGTGATGCTGTCGCGAAATCTCGAAAATCTCCGGATCCACATGCGAAGCCGCCAAGCTCTTTACCGGCAACCACTGCACCGGGCAGCACGACTCGGTGTGTTGGAACGAACGGGATTGTGAAGTCTCCATCCGGAGAAAAACAGGCTGAGCCGCCGACAGGGATTACCCCTGTGAAGCCGCTGCCGAACAGGCAAAACAATTCGCCTTCCCCATTTGACTCGACGAATCGAGTAAATGTCGCGACGAGTGTTCCAAGACTGGTTTATGGGTTCGCATACCAAACTCAAAGTGATCACGAATCGCCCGACCGCGCCTGCCAATCCTGAGCCCGGCGCGACGCTCGCCGAACTGCACCGCGATGCAGCCGCCTGCAAAGCGTGTGATTTGTGGAAGACTGCCACCCGAACTGTGTTCGGGGAGGGCACAAGAGGCGCTCTGATCATGCTTGTCGGCGAGCAGCCTGGTGACGCCGAGGATCGTGCCGGACGACCATTTGTAGGGCCCGCCGGCAGGCTGCTCGACGAAGCTTTAGCGCGAGCGGGCATCGATCGTAGCGAGGTGTACGTTACGAACGTCGTTAAGCATTTCAAGTGGGCGGCCGCAGAGCGCGGCAAGCGGCGCATCCACAAGATGCCACGAGATTCCGAAATCAAAGCGTGTCGTCCGTGGCTCGACGCAGAATTAGTCGCCGTGAAGCCTCGGGTTCTAGTCTGCCTCGGCGCCAGCGCGGCGCAGTCGCTGCTCGGAAAGCAGTTTCGCGTTACGCAGCAGCGTGGAAAGGTCATGCCTTCGTCGCTTGCACCACAGGTGGTGGCAACCGTTCATCCTTCGTCCATTCTGCGCGCGCAAGATGACGCGTCGCGCCACGCACAGATGGAAGAGTTTGTTCGAGATCTGCGGTTTGTCGCAAAACTCGCGAAACGCGCCGCGGCTTGAGGAGTTGCTGCGGATGGATTAAGAAACCAATCGCGGTCTACCGTGTCTTGATTTTTCCCGCACTTGGTTTCTGCATCGCCGTGCGCTGTGCTTTCAAATCAGGCACGATCGTCTCTGCTTTTTTCAGATGATCTTCCAGGATCGGCAACGTCTCGGTCACGAAACCTCGGATCTCGCGATCTTGAGTGGTCTTGTTTTCCTTGCGGAAGTCGTCCACGTCTTGCTTGTGATCCTTCAACATCTGCGCCATATAAGCATTGTCGAATTGATCGCCGGACAATTTGCTTAGCCGCTTCGCGGTCGCTGACATACTCGCGTCGGGAGTTGAAGGAAGACGCAAGGCCTTCTTCGCTGCAAGTTCTTTCAAGTGATCCATCGCTTTGCCGTGATCGTCTACCATTTGCTGGCCGAATCGCTTGACGTCATTACTCAGCGACTTTTGTACGGCGAGCTTGCCCAGTTGCACTTCTGCCAAATTTCCTTGTGCGGCTCTTCGGATGAATTGCTGGTCATCGGAATTCAGCGGCGATGCGCTGGCTTTTGGAGACTTCTGATCGGCTGGGTCGTCCGATCCGGCGCTGCTCCGTTTCGTGAGTGCGACCGACAACAGTAGGCCGGCCAATACCGCTCCGATCGTGATCCTGGTCACAAGGTTGTCGAGCCTATTCATGACGGTTGCCCCCCGCTAAAGCGCTGGTCGATCCTAGGTCAGCCAAGCACAAGGCAACAATCAGGGATAACCCTAATGTCTAAGAAAAATTCCTGACGACTTAGGCTCTCTCGAGTGCAAGGAGTCCTTGGATCCAAAAACTGACGCTGAACGGCCGGCGGGCAGAACTCGACATCGCAAACTGCATTCGATTTTATGTACGTCTCGTGTACGTCCCACGGTCGCAAAGATTACATGATGAACTCGATGCGAGCGCCTCATATGAGCGAGATATGGTGGCCTAAGAGGTGCTTATGCCAGAAAAGGAAACACTTGAACGAGCACACGAGGACGCGCGCGAAGGCAAGTCTCCGAGCACCCAGGCGGGAGAATTTGTTCGCGAGGAAATGGATCATATTCGCCAAGGAAAGCACGGCGCACGGTCGACCAAGCAAGCAATTGCTATTGGCCTTTCGAAGGCCAGGCGAGCCGGCGTGAAACTAGGCCCTCCCAAAGGCGCCTCGGAGAGAACGAAAAAGCAGGCGATGAACGACGAGCGGCGTGCGAAGTCGCGGCGCAAGCCCTCAGCGCGCAGATCCAGAGCGACGTCGGGTGCCCTCAAGCGCGAAGGACACAAGGCGGCAAGCAAGAAATCACTCGCGGCCCATGCGCGACAGGTATCTCAAAAGAGAGGTGCCGCGGCACGGCATGATTCTGCCCTGAAAGCAGTGCGTACGAAGGGACCCCGAGGCCGATCGGCTGCAGCTCAGAAAGCAGCACGCACCCGTGCGGCCTGATCGATTACTGAAGTCTATTTGCAGGGAACGACGGCGCTTGCTCCAACGATCGCGCTTCCGCGGGCAGCAGGAGTCTGCACCCAGTCGTCGAGTGCTTGCTTTACCTGAGACATCAAGAGGACTTTCCGCTCGGCATTCGGCTCCGCATATGCGGCCCGATACAGATCACCAAAATTCTTAAAGTCGATCTCCGCCATAAAATCACTTTCGCGCCAACGCTCTTAGATCAGCTTTGGCCAGCCAGCCGCATACATCGCATGCTGAATGGGGTGATTACTCTAGGGAGAATTCCGGGTGTCAACAATACGGTGATTACTTGATTCGTCTCTGCAGAGAACGTTTACTACCGTTGGCTATCCAACAATAGATTGACTCAGGTGATGCTCTGCCATCGTTGCGGCTTCGCCCGGATAGGCGTTTGGACGCGCCCCATTGATAGTTGGCTTTCGGAGGTTTATGCGCCATCTTTACAACTTCTTCAAAAGCCTTCTCAAGGGCGCGACAGGGGCGCCTCGCCGCGATCGCGGCGATACCCGGCACGCCTATCCTTCTCCCGATACCCCGGATAGTCATATCGAGCCCCTAGAGCAACGGGAGGCTGAATCCAATAAAGCCCGGCCCCGAGCGGTTATTCGGCCGCGACCAGACCGCGTATCGGCGACGAAATCCGGATCACCGAAGTGGTGGGCAAGTGTCGCGGTATGGGGCATTCATGGCAACGACGAATTTACGAAGTGGTGGAACCATTGGATGTCGCGCATTCCTCACAGCGGTTCAGGGTTCACCCCGAATCATGCGCCAAAGAACGATGTATAATTTGCGACCGCCATGGATCGTAAATGCCTCGAGATTATTGGTCTCACGTGGGAACTTGCGAAACAGGAGCATACTTTACTGGCGCTCGTCATTCCGGCCACATTGAGTGTTGCCAGGTGCTTAAGCGAAGGCCGTCAACCGACTTCTGAGGAAATCGCCAACTGGAATGCAGTTAACACGCAACTGACCAGTCGCATGTCGGAGATTACGGCTTCCTTTACATCTGTACGTGAAGCGGTCACGCCGGTTCTCCCATTCGATGCGTAACAGTGAAAAACCAGACTCCCTACGACAACGATCGAACCTTCATTTCACTTCCGAATTACCCTAGAGCGCACGCCGTATTGACGCATCTCGTGCATCATTTTACGTTGGCGTTGAGAGTCTCCTCACCTCGCGCCAGTCCTTTCCTTCCCTTACCCAACCAGGCTGGCGCGGGGCTTTTTTGCGATTTTCGCACTGGCCGCTCTGAGCCTCACAGCGACAACAATCTGCGGAAGAACGAACGGTAGCGCTGAAACGCAACCCGCAAATCCTCTGTGGAGATGTTTTCACCGCTATCCCACTGACGTTCAAGGTTCGAACGCTCGCGCGAGAACGCCTCGGCCAATTGTTTCATCGTTTGAGCCACCAAACTGTCGGCGCTCTCTACTGCGCTGCGCGGTTCATCCACGAAGCCCGTCTGGATTTCATCCCAGCGAGCTTGCAACTCGTGCAGCTGATCGTCGGGAAAGAGAGGAGTTGCCTCGGCCGGTGCCGGCGCAGTCCTGTGCCCAACGGTAGACGAATCGATCGTTGCGACGTCAGTGGAGGTAACCCTGCGCCGATCGTCTTGCTGTAACGTCGGTTTGGCGCGTCCTTCGTCAGAAAGAACCGGCTTCGGCCGTCCTTCGTTGATTTCTTGTTGTGGCGTTTCCATCGGCCGATTTGCTTTCGCCAAATCTGCCGTGGTCAGCCTTTCAGGGTCATCTTTTCTCAGCGGGAAGCTCATGCGGGAAGTTCCTTTCTTTCGGGTTGGGAGTCACGAACGAGTTCGTCGAACAAAGAGCGGTAATGAACCATCGCTTTGCGAAGGCCCTCGGTGGTTGTTTGTCCACCCGTGCGTCCGACAGCGATCGCGTGAGCGCTGCGATAGTTATTCACTACAACGGGGTGATCCACCGAGATCACGTCGGCGAGCTCTTCGAAATTGCCCACCGGATAGCCACGCGCCTTCATGATCTCGTTGATGAGCCGATCCCCTTCGGTGACGGCGCCGGCGGGGTCGTCGACAAACTGCGATTGAATGCGGTTCCATCGATTCGAATAGTCTTGGCGGCTGGCTTCGGAGAGAGGCCGAATCTCTAAGCTCTCACGTCGCTTCTCTCGAAATTCCAGAACGCCTTCTGCGCGGCGCCGGTCGCCTTGCTGCGAAACGACGCGATCGTACTCGGGGCCGAAGCGTTCACGAAGGAGCTTGCTCCGCCGTTGACGGAGATACAGCCACAGGGCAAGTCCGGCCACCAGCGCGATTGCGATGCTGACAAAAACGATGCCTGAGCGTTGGTCCATGACCACATCCTTTCTGACTGCTCGAATAAGACATGGGTCAGATTCGACCGCTGACGCCGCCGGTTGTCCGCACTTCGGTAAGGCCGATACCCGAGTCTCCGAGGGGATGGCGCCGGAGATAGATGCCAACCGCGCCGACGGCTGGAGCATCAAAAGCGCCGGTGTGATGTGATCACGCAGATCCTGTGGCTCCTGATCTTGTCGATTCCAGTGGCTTCGATTGCGTGGACCGTTACGCACGAAGAGGTGTTCCAGGAACCGCGAGAGTACTGTGAGCAGAGGAGTGAGACGGCGTCCGGATTGTGGAAACGAAAGTTGTTTTACCTGTTCACGTGTGAGTTCTGCTTTAGCCATTACGTAGCAGCGGGCGTTCTCTTACTCACTCGGTTCAAGCTGCTTTATCCCGACTTTCGCGGATACGTAATTTCGTTGTTCGCGCTCGTCTGGATTGCGAATTTCTATATGGCCTTGTTTGCCAACCTTCGGCTCGACATCCACCACGAACGCGTGGAAATCAAGTCGAAGGATCTTGACGTCAAGTCGAAGGCAGAACGCTTGCATGGAGAGCGGGCCGCCTGACGGAGGGCTGGGGTGCTAAGGAGCAAATCTGCGGCTCAAATCGAGCCTGCCCCATGCATTGTTCGGCAATTTATACAGACTTCACCCTATTCAGGGGCAAGCGGAAAACGAGCTAAGTTGACGTGCAATCAGTGTTTATCTTGATTTCGAGGTGAGGGGTGGCGTTTCGAATCTTGGTCGCGGACGATCACGCTGTAGTTCGTCAAGGGATTTGCTCCCTTCTGAAAGACCATGCTGGCTGGGAAGTCGCTGGTGAGGCGGGTGATGGACGACAGGCGGTCGAAATGTCGAAGACGCTGCGTCCCGACCTCGTCATTCTCGACATCGGCATGCCCACGCTGAACGGGCTTGACGCCACGCGACAAGTTCTGCGTGACAATCCGGATCAACGCGTTCTGATTCTCACGATGAGTGATTCCGAGCAGCTTATCCGCGAAGTTTTGGGGGCGGGGGCCCGCGGCTTCGTGCTCAAATCAGACGCCGCAAAAGACCTGGTGGCTGCAGTGCAGGCTCTCGAACGACATCGAACCTTCTTCGCGTCGCGGGTACAGAACATTCTCGACAATTACTTCTCTCCCACAAGCAGTGCCAGTTTGCCCACGTTGACCAACAGAGAGCGCGAAGTTCTGCAGCTGATTGCAGAAGGAAAAACGACGAAAGAAGTTGCGGTTGCACTGGGCTGCAGCGTGAAGACCGCAGAGACCCATCGCACCAACTTCATGCATAAGTTGCAACTCCACTCGGTGAGCGAAGTCGTCATGTATGCAATCCGCAATCACATCATTCGGGTCGACCAGTTGCCCACTTAAAGGCACCGCAAAACGCTATCCAAAGTTCGCAAGTGCGCGACCAACTCGCAGGAATTCAGGTGGCTCGCCGCCGGTATGCGCAAGAGTTTGCGATGTCCTGTTTCCGCAAGGGTCGCCGCAGCCAACAAAGCACGGTATTTGAATAACTTGGGTGCCGTTAGTTTGGCCCCATGCCTGCACCTTCAACCGAGGTATCGCGTCGATCGCGCTCATTTTCAGAATGGAGGAGTGAATGCAAAACCCATCCTGGCTCAACGCGAATATAGTGTCCCTTCACAAGGCCATGCTGTGCGCAAATTGTGAGGCGATCAGCGACGGTGTTAACGGTCATTGCGCGGCATGCGGCAGTCAGGCTCTGCTCAACGTGAGCCGGCTTCTTGGCGGCGAGATCGGAGCGTATTCCGAGATCACGTTTGAGCGGCTTTCGAGCGAGCATCAGAACCCGCAATATCTCTCTGCGGCCGCCGCTTAGTCCACAAGCGAAGCGGCATCGTCTGGGGAGGACCTCACGCCATAGGCATGAGGGTCGTGCCTATCTTCTCCACAATTTCGCTAGCGCTTCGGCGGCGTCATTCAGTGCGCGTTCCTGCTGCAGTCGCATGCTCTCGACGTGAGTACGCAAGGGCCGCGTCCTGCGCAGAAGAGCTTCCGCCCTCCGGGAGCGTCTATCGTCGTCGTTGTTCATCACTGCAAGGGCAGCTTCGAAAATGATTCTTGGATCTGAGGTGACAGGCTTGGTTGGCGTGCTCATGGAGAAGATTAAAATGTGATTTTGAAATCCCAACAATACAGGCCTTGTTGCAGAGCAATCTCGGACAAGTCCTCATTTCGAACTTCCGCAAACCCTGATTTCACGTGCTCAAACACAGCAGTTCTAGAATCCACCTTCACGATCGGCAGCCGCCGATCAAACACCCTTGGAAGCTGACCCCACAAGGGAGAGACGCGATTCAACAAAAAGCCCGCGCTCCCGGGACAGGTGAACGCGGGTTTGAGGAGATGTTGCGACTTACCGTAGCGGCACAATATCCGGACGTCGTGCCTGCTTCAATACAGTGATTGCTGCATTATTCGTGTGTTTTGCGGTCAATTCAGCCAACGGATAGCATCTGTACAAATGGTGCGCTGCGCGTTCGCCAAAAACAGAATCGCTCTTCCCGCAGGAAGAGCGGCCCATGGAGCGGCTGTGGCTCGTTGGCTTGAAAGGGCTCTTATTTATGCCACATGCACGATGATTTATGCCACGTGCACGATGTTGTTGCGCACAGCGTAGCGCACAAGGTCCGCCACCGAGTGAAGATCCAGCTTACGCATGACGTTGGTGCGATGAGTTTCCGCCGTTTTCACCGAGAGGTTGAGAGCAACTGCAACTTCCTTGCTGCTTTTCCCTTCAGCCAGAAGTTGAACCACTTCGCGCTCCCGCGCGGTGAGTCGGTTCTTGACTGGCTTCTCCGGATTTATCGAACGAGTGAGGTAGCCTTCGAGAACAATGGTTGCCACATCGGAGGTGAAGAAAGTCGTGCGCCGTTGCAGGGCTTCGACTGCAGCAACCAGATCCCGAGCCGCGTCGGACTTGAGAATGAAGCCGCGCGCTCCAACTTCCAGAACCTCGCGAACCACCTGATCTGAGTTGTGCATGCTGAGAATAAGCACGCGAGTGCGCGGTGCCGCCTTCAGAATTTGTCGGGCTGCATCCAGACCATTCAAGTTGGGCATACCGATATCGAGAAGGGCCAGGTCGGGGGAGAGTTCGCGGGCTTTCTCGACAGCGTCCCGGCCGTCGACCGCCTCGCCACAGACCTCCCATCCTGGATGGCCTTCGAGTAACGCCCGGATACCGCGCCGGACCACCTCATGGTCGTCTGCGATCAAAATTCGAAGGGCACTCATACTCCACCTCACCTGGAACTCAACAATTAAGACTGGAGTCTAGGGTGCGGTTACAATCGTGCACCATCGGGCGAACACTGTAGAATGTGGCAGGGTTGCTCTAGAAGTCTATACTGGGCTGTTGTCTGTAGCAGAAGCCTGCGTCGTTCAACTCTCTTCGTTGTTTTGCTCATCGCGCGAATCTGGGTCGTCGGCAAGCGGACTGTCGCTTCTGCGGGTTCGGGGATGTGTTCTCGCGTGTTCCTCGTCGAACAATCGACTGATCTCGGCTACCAGCTCCATCAGGCGATCAGGATCCTTCTCGACTGCGGCTTGAGCGCATAATTCTCTCCACCGCTGATTTTTCTCCATCGCAGAGCTTTCCCGGCGTATTAAACCGTCACATCTTTTTTCTGGGATGCAGCTAGCTTAGCGGGGAAGTTAGCTCGGGTCGGTCGGATTCCCTACGAATCGCGCTTTCAAGGCCTAGCTCCGCGTTGAACCGCTGGAGCGCCGCGTAACACTCGCACGCTTCCTGTTCGAGCGTTTCACGCTGCACGATGTGAATTGAAGCGCGGCCGCGCCGGATGCCCCTTTGCTCAAGCTTGGCCATTGCGACACTCACAGTCGGCCTGTCGGTGCCGACGAGCTTGGCCAGAAACTCGTGCGTCGTCCGAACGATGTCGGAGTCCATCCGATCGTGCGCTGCCAGAAGCCAGCGCGCGACGCGTTGCTTGACGTTATGCAGCCGATTGCAGGCCGCGTTCTGCGCCAGTTGCAGCGAGCGAATTCCAAGACGTTGAATAAGGATTCCGCGCAACTCCGGAAGCGCGTTGAGTGCGCGTTGCAAAGCGCTGCCCTCGATCGTGAAGCCGTTGCCCGGCACCTGCATAATGACGGTCTGGGAATAGGCGCTCAGGCCCGCGACAAGCGGTAATCCGATCATCTCCTCCCTGCCGGCAATACCGACTTCAACGCTACGCCCGTCTCCAGTCTCGACGATAAGAGAAGCGATGCCACTATTCACGAAACAGGCAGACTGGATCCTTGAGTGCTCCCTCTGCAGTGGATCGGCGAGTCGCAATTGCGTGAACGTCAAAAATGGCCGCAGGGCATCGAATTCAGAGATTGGGATCTGCTGGAGGATGGTATTCCGGACAAGCTGTCCACCAACCATGCGGTCGTCATTCTGGCTCCCGTGGTTATTTCCCTTCTTCATCATCGTTCGTACGATGACAGAGCGGGGGCCGCGTTTACGCCAAAATTCCTGTAGAAAGCCTGCGCCCGTTCTGGGTAAAAGCCGCTATGGGGACTGTACCTGTCATTTCCCCCCAACTGCTTGCAATATATGGTTCTAAGGTGTCATCTGTATTGAAACATCAGCGTGCAAATGGGGTAATGAGCGTACGACCTCGCTGAGCGTTACAGGGGACCATGCCGCCACTTGGCAGCTCTCCGCAGTCAGAGAGTCAAACTTGTGCCCGCTTGGAAGGGCCGAGTATGCCGATTCGAATTTTGATCGCGGACGACGATCCCGCGATACGAGGCTTGTTCCGAAGACTCATCGAAGCTCAACCTCACTGGCAAGTCTGTGGGGAAGCAGGAAATGGGGCCGAGGCTGTTGAACAGGCCGATACTATCGCTCCCGATCTGGCCATCCTGGATCTGAGTATGCCGTTGATGAACGGCATCGAGGCCGCCCGCGAGATTGCTCGACGCAAGCCCCAAACATCGATGCTATTGGTGAGCGTTCAGGAAGTATCCGATCAGCTCATCGAAGCGGCGCGCGAGGCAGGGTTCAAAGGTGCTATAACAAAAAGTCGAGGTAAAGAGGTAGTGCAGGCTGTGGATGCAGTGCTTCACAACGAATTGTTCTTCCAGCGCGACGAATCCACCAAGGCCTTCTAAGCTAGTTATTTCTTCAAATCACCGCTTGGCCGTGTGATTCGATCGGGGTGCTCCTGTTAGCTAAAACGCTTGAAAAGATCGCGGCTGCGCGGTCTTTTGCGATTCAATGAATAAATAACAAGGGAAGGGTTTGATGAAAAATGTCTATGATGTTTTAAAACAAAAAGAAGCGGACCGGGACCGTGTTCAAGGAGAAATCGACGCGTTGCGATTGACCATTCCATTGCTGGAAGATGAGAAGAGCACATCTGAAGTCGAATCGGATCATCCTGCCACGCAGGATTCGAATGAAAATCCAGATTCGTCGTCTCAATCGGCGAGTAGCGGAGGCTGGCTCGACAGGTGGAAAATGGCTTCGCGTTAGGTTCGAATCGTGAATACGTTCCGAGACTGTGCGAGATTGATCAGAAGCGTTGAGAGAAGTAGGCGAGCCGCTCTATTCGCTGCACAACATGGCGACTGGGAATGGTTTCAGCAACTCTCCGACCAAGACCGCACGGTCCTGAATATCGCGCCCGGCCTTGTCAGAGAATACATCCACCCACCGTTGCGGCATTTCCTTAGGCAGGATAATGTTCGTATCCCCCCAATTTTCCCAATGCTCACCCGAGCCAAGAGAATTTGACAATCTGGTAGTGAATCGCGGTGCTGCCACCATGCACCATTCACCACGGTAGCGCCGCGCGATTGCGATTACGCAGTCGCGCTTCGATCCTTGGGTCTCGAGCGAAATATAATCGCCCTTCAAGAACAGCGCGGGATGGTCTCTTCGAGCATGAAGGCCCCGTTGCGTGACATACAACTTGATGCGGCTGTCCTGCCAAGCTGAAGTCAAATCATTGGCGGACGCCATCTCGCCGAGGTTGGCCAACATTCGACCGCGCAATTGGAAATCGACGGCATTTCTGTTGTCCGGATCAACCAATCTCAAGTCCCAAAGTTCGGTTCCCTCATAGAAGTCAGCAACGCCGGGCGACGCCAGCTTCAACACGAGTTGAGAAAGGCTGTTCAATGCGCCGTGATATGCGACCTTCGCTGCGAAGTTCTTAAAATCCGCAAGAAACTCGTTGCTTTCGGATTCTTCGAGAATTCTTCCAACGAAATCGGTGAGTGCCTGTTCGTGATCGATGTTCGGCACAGTCCAGCGTGTGTGCACCATCGCTTCGCGGATGGCTTTTACCATGAAATCCTGAATTCGACGCGTGTAGCACTGGCATGCTGGTGCTTCGACCGGCCATGAGCCGAGCATGGTCTGGTACAGCAGGATTTCTTCATTCCGCTCAGGCGCCCGCACTCCCTTCACGACCTGGCACTTTGCATCGTTCCACAGGCTCCACTGGTTGAGGCGCCTGTCCCACTCTTCAGGGATTTCAGAGAGCACGTTGATGCGCGCTCGCACGTCCTCGGAGCGCTTCGCGTCGTGTGTCATGGTGGTGTTCATCGCGAACGGCCATTTCTTGTGGCGATGCCGAAGGAACATATCAAAACCGCTTTTTGATACATCGGAGCATTGCGGGCAGCCTCCGACTTCATTCAACGAAATCAGACGGTTGTACACATACAAAGCCGAGTCTTCCACGCCCTTTGCAGTAATCGGCCCGGTAAACTGCTGCCACGTCATGACGAACAATAGTCGCGATTCGCGTTGTTCGGGAAGCAAGTGCGGTCCCGGTTCGAGCAATAAAACCTCCTGCAGGAAGCTGAAATACGCCGGTTCGATGGATGGGTTCCGCCGCTTCGCCTCGTTCAGTGCGATCAGAATCGCAGTGCGGTCTTGGGGTTTCACCTCGAATCCACGCACATAGGTCCGGTACGGCTCCAGGCAAGCTGTCGTCTCAATGAGAGTGCGGGTCAATTGCTCGCGCGAGAGTTCACGCGCATAGCGGTCTTGCTCCGCCAACACGCTCAGGTAGCGGCCAAGGGAGCGCATTTCGACCGAGAGCAGGCTCTGCATCACTTGCTTCTTCTTGCGGTAAGCCAAGTCCGGATAGCTGATCCGCTCGGAAATAAATTCCGCATAAGTGTTTTCAAGCGCCGGCAAATTCATCGGATCAACAAAGATATTGTTGACCGCGTTCATGAAGTCGTACCCCGTGGTCCCGTGAACAGGCCACTCGCTGGGCAGACTCTCTCCCTGCGACAGAATTTTTTCGACCACCACGTAAAAGTCCTTGAGTCGCGATTCGCTTCCCGCGGGTTGCGCCTTCTCTTGTAACCGACGTAGATATCCGAGAGGGTCCCGCAGACCATCGATGTGGTCGATGCGAAAACCAGTCACCATCCCTTTCGCCGCCAGCCGCAACACGACCGCATGGACGTTATCGAACGTGATTGCGTCGTCGATGCGAATTCCAACCAGGTCGCTGATCGTGAAGAAGCGCCGGTAATTGATTTCCTCGTTCGCCGTAAGCCAAAAAGCAAGTTCGTATGCCTGGTCGTTCAAGAGTTGATCCAGAAGCAAAAAAGTGGAAGGCACCCCCTTGCGACCGCTAAACAAGCGGACGGTCGAATCAACGAAACGCTTTACTTCGGGCGATGTTGTGTAAAGCCGCCACAAGCGCTCCTTGATCAACTCTCGGTGCTGTCGGCGTTCGCCGGGTGCCTCTGTCGGTGGAACAGACGGGCCGGGAATTTGGGCAACCGCAGCGAGAATCCCCTGAAACTCCTGCCATGCCGGAGCCTCCGGTCCCAACGCCCGGCGCAGACGATCCTGCCGGTAGCCGAGAATCCGACCATATGATCGTGGTGCGATGGGAAGAGTGAAGTCAAAATAATTCAGGAAAAAACCGGTTTGCGAATACGACAGCAGCAATTCGCGGCCCTCCAGAACCTGTCCGTAAGGCTTGCCGAGTATCGGAAGCAGCACTCGGTTCTCTAGCGAACGCGCGGGCGGATGCCAATCCACGTCGAAGTGTGCGGCGAAGGTCGACCGTGCACCATCCTCCAGAAGATCCATCCACCATGGATTCTCGCTGTTCGCCGCCATGTGATTCGGAACGATATCGAGCAGCAGCCCCATCCCGTGTTGCTGTAGTTCGTGAACCATCGCATCGAATTCCTCGTCGGTCCCAAGCTCGGGATTCAGATGAGAGGGATCGGTGACATCGTAGCCGTGCGTACTTCCTCGTTTTGCCTGGAGCAGAGGCGATGCATACACGTCAGTTATGCCGAGCTCATGCAGGTAAGGAATCAGTTTCTTGACGTCAATGAAGCGGAGATCCTGATTGAATTGCAATCGGTAGGTTGAAACCGGGATGCGTGGTCCACTCATGATCGACTCAGGGTATCGAAGCAACAGCTTTGATGCTTTTTTCGACGAAATGGACATCAGAAACTGCAGAGGCGCTGATATAAGCGAAGACTTTGAGGCCCAATTGATGAGCCATCGTTTTCAGCAACATCGGATGACTTACTCGGCGCCGTCCACTTGCTGGCTGTCGAGTCGAGAATCAGTTGCCAGCCGTCACCAGACTCGACGCCAAAGCAACTCGTTGGCTGCAATCCAAAGTTGAATATCATTAGTACTTCGTTTTGTTGGTATCTTCGAGCAACCCGCAGACATCGCTGCGTCTCATCCATTTCAATGTTCAGAACGGATGCGTCCAGTTCGCACAACGCGGGCAGGCCTTTTCGCAATCGAATCAACTCGCGATAGAACCGCCACAGCGTCTGGTGTCGACCTTGTGCGCGAAGATTGTGATGGAGCTTCGATCGCACGAACGTCTCTTCGGCTTGTGGATCTGGCGGCGCGCCTTCTGCGTGAAACTCCGCAAATTCTTTCGTTCTGCCTTCTCGCACAGCCTGCGCCAGCGCCGGATCCCGATGGCTTGTGAAGTAAAGAAACGGTGCAGGCTCTCCATATTCCTCGCCCATGAATAAGAGCGGAAGGTAGGGAGACAGCACAACGCATGCGGCCGACAACTTCTGCGCCTCGAACGTCAGCAGCGTACTAGTGCGCTCCCCGAGCATTCGATTCCCGACCTGATCGTGATTCTGAGAACAAACCACCATTTGAGATCGCCGTAACTCCGCCGGTGAATTTCCCTGCCGACGCTTGCGATACTCGGAATACTCCCCCGTGTACACGTAGCTCCGCTGAAAAGCTTTCTGAAGATCACGAAGAGAACCGAAATCTTGATAATATCCTGCACGCTCCCCGGTTTGCAGACTATGTAGGGAATGATGGAAATCGTCGTTCCACTGCGCGTGCAAGCCATATCCTCCAGCCTCTCGCGAAGTGATGAAGCGCGCATCATTCAAATCGGTCTCGGCGATTAGGTAGACGTACCGGTTCGCTTGCTTCGCAAATTCGTCCGTAGCCGCACTCAATAAAGCCAGAAACGGCTGGGCGCTGCGATCGTAAATTCCGTGAATTGCGTCGAGACGAAGAGCGTCGATATGAAAGTCCTGCAGCCAGCCAATCGCATTTTCCAGAAAATAGCGCGCGACATGGTCACTCTGCGGGCCGTCGAAGTTCACCGCATCGCCCCAGGGAGTACGGTATCGGTCCGTGAAATATGGACCGAAATCCAGTAGGACATTGCCTTCTGGCCCGAGGTGGTTGTAAACCACGTCCAGAGCCACAGCGAGTCCGATTTCGTGACACGCGTTCACGAGCCTCTGTAACGCAACCGGACCGCCGTAGCTGTTTTGCACCGCAAAGGGGAAAACACCGTCGTAACCCCAGTTTCGCGCGCCTGAAAATTGCGCCAGCGGCATCAGTTCCACTGCCGTAATTCCTAAGGATTTCAGTTCGGCAAGATGTTCAACGACGGCGTCTAGCGTTCCTGCTTGGGTGTAGGTACCCACGTGCAGTTCGTAAAGGATGTAATCCTTCAGTTCCAGACCCCGCCATCTCTCGTCGCTCCAGGCAGCTTTCTCGAGATCGACTATTTGCGCAGGCCCGAATACACCTTCAGGCTGAAATCTGGAAGCTGGATCTGCTCGCTCTTTCTCGCCGTCGAGCTTGTAAACGTAAGAGGCGTCAGGCGGCACGCCTGATATGCGACCGCAGTAGTAGCCTTGCTCTCCCGGAGCCAATTGTATTACACGCCCATCCTCGATTAGACGCACCGCGACATTTTTAGCTCTCGGCGCCCATACAGTGAACTCGCACTCGCCGTTTGCTCCCGAGATCGCGCCAAGGCGTGAACTTCCCGCCCGGCTTCCAGACTCCACCCTGGCGTTCTCCGGTTGTGTTCCAGCCGTAAGCAACGTGTCCTTCCTGGATTGAGACTTAACCACCCATACAAGACGATCACTAGGGCACCCGTCATCCAGTGATCCCCGTATCCAATTGCAAAGTAGTCTGTATTTACAAACGCCGCGGCGGACAATAATTCTAAAGCTCAACCGTCCCTGAACGAGTCAAATAGACAAGGAATCGGACCATCATTATGAGCTCCACGACAACGGCCGAGCTTAGATCGGCGCGCACACCTTTCGAGTTTAAATCTGCGGCGCCCTTGCTGTTCATCGAACGCGAGCAAGCGAGAAATATCGAAGAACTGCTCGAGGCTCTACGGACGTGCCCTGACGGGTCGATATTCCAGCACACGTTTCGCACGCTCGAGGAACATCATTTCATCAAGGAAGGGTTCTCCAACGACTTCGCACAGTGGGCGTACACCGATCTCCGTGAAGTGGGCCTCGGTGAGCGGCTTACGGGGCTCGACATTCGTGAATTCACGTCGATCGCCAAGCTGCGTGAGCGCCTGATCCAGATCGTCGAGGAATTTCGCGAGGCAACCCCGAGCGCGAAAGATAGCGTTTCGAAAACGCCATTCTACTTTTGCTCGTCGAAGATAACAGTATTACCGACGCAACGAAGCGCCACCAATCTTGTGGAGTTCATCGAGGGGCTGAAACAAGTAAGCCTTCATTCCATTCACTACCACTTCATTGAAGCTCGTCTGCGTCGGGAACTCGAGACGAACGATTTTTCTATCTGGCTTCGACGCGATCTTGGTATGGAAAAAGCAGCCAAGCAACTCAATCAGATCGACATCTACACATCTACCTTAGAAGGTGTGCGCCGGAAGATCGTGCAGACCTTGCAAAATGCTGCGTAACCGACAGCGAGTGAGGAGAAAAATGACCGAACGCCACGGTTCCGACGTTGAGTCGCTCGAGGCTGGATCTGTCGATAGCGTGAAAGCCGACGAAAAAGCAGAATCCAACGGACAGGCGCGTGCACGCCGCAAGCCTCAGATCTCTGATACGCCCCCACCTCCGCCGCCGGCTCCAACGCTTGCCGACTACGAACCGATTATCGGTAAGTCTCAGGTCGACGAGCTCCGCTTCGTCGCACGCCCGCTCCAAGGCAAGCGGGTGAAGATGGTTAATTCCACGGCGGTCGGCGGAGGTGTCGCCGAAATGCTGAACCGTCTCGTTCCGTTGCTCGATGAGCTGGGCGTCAAGACCGGATGGGAAGTGATCACGGGCGGAAATGACTTTTTCGAGGTGACCAAGGGCTTTCACAATGCTCTGCACGGCGCGGACTTCAAGTTCACTCCAGCGGCGCGCGAAGTGTTCCTAAGAAATAACGAACAGAATCGCCAGCGGATGACCTTCGATGAGGACTTCGTTGTTATCCACGATCCGCAACCCGCGGGTCTGATCGCCTCAAAGTCCGGAAATTCGCATTGGGTCTGGCGTTGTCATATCGACTTGTCTCACCCAAACCCGGATGTGTGGAGTTTCCTTCAGCCGATGGTCGAGAAGTATGACGCGACTGTTTTCTCATCGCCGGCATTCGCTCGCCGCTTGTCGATTCCACAAGCACTTTTTTATCCCTGCATTGATCCACTGTCTGACAAGAATAAAGACCTTGACGAAAGTTACATCCAGAACGTTTGCGACAATTTTGGCATCGACCGCAAGCGGCCGATCGTCACCCAGATTTCGCGCTTCGATCGCCTGAAAGATCCGCTCGGAGTGATCCAAGCTTATAAGATGGCTAAGAAGTACGTTGACTTCCAGCTAGTACTGGCCGGGGGCGGTGCGAGCGACGACCCCGAAGGTGCGGCGGTCCTACAAGAGGTGAACGAAGCCGCAGGCGACGATCCCGATATCATCATCCTGGATTTGCCACCTTGGTGCGCGCTTGAGATCAATGCGCTGCAGCGTGCGTCCACGATCGTCGTGCAAAAATCGCTGAAAGAAGGATTCGGCCTTACCGTTACCGAAGCGCTCTGGAAAGGGAAGCCCACCATAGGCAGCGCTGTCGGCGGTATTCCAACGCAGATCATCGATAAGCACACTGGCGCGCTGGTGCATTCGGTCGAGGGGTGTGCCTACCAGATCCGCTACTTGCTGACTCATCCGGACTTCGGTGCGCAGCTTGGTAAGAATGGCCGCGAGCACGTGAAAGAGAACTTTCTGATGACGACGAACGCTCGTCGCTGGGTGCTGCTCTTGGGAATTTTGTCGGGAGCGCGCGCCTAGCTCTCGCGATACATCTGCTTATTCTGACAGGTACAGCGATCTCGGTATGTGACTTGGATGGATAATCCTCCACAATAGCGAAGCTGCGGCCACTTGCTTGTGCTTTAGTCAGAACCCTA
>Ga0126371_10000367_pt1 | contig 36712 bp, 40 predicted proteins | sample PanSoiMetaPlot_4_FD_110145 | JGI IMG/M metagenome (GOLD analysis project Ga0126371, IMG submission 110145) | Tropical forest soil microbial communities from Panama - MetaG Plot_4 | ecosystem: Environmental > Terrestrial > Soil > Tropical forest > Bulk soil | place: Panama | collected 2016-02-17
ACCGCCTTCAGATAGCGGGCGACGATTTCGTTGAACGGCGCTCGTTCGGGACCGGCGATCTCGACAATGCCATTTCGCGGCGCCGCGAGCGCCACCTCGGCGACGATCGGAGCAACATCGTCCGCCGCGATGGGCTGGAATAGGCCGGGCGAAAGCCTGACCGTATTTCCTTTCGTACCTTCGTCTGCGATGCCGCGGAGGAATTCCATGAACTGGGTCGAGCGGATGATGGTGTAGGGGATGCCCGAGGCCGTGATCAGTTTCTCTTGAGCGACCTTGGCGCGGAAATAGCCATTGTCGCTCCGGTCGGTTCCGACGATGGATAGCGCGACGTGGTGCTGCACACCCGCTGCAGCCTCGGCCGGGAGAAGGTTGCGCCCGGCGGTCTCGAAAAATTCCAGCACCGCCTTGTCCTCGAATGAGGGCGAATTGGCGAGGTCGATCACCACCTGCGCGCCGGCCACGGCCTCTTTGACGCCCTCGCCGGTGATCGTGTTGACGCCGCTATTGGGCGACGCGGCGACGACGTCGTGCCCGCCCTGACGCAGAATGGCGACGGCCTTCGAGCCGATCAGGCCGGTGCCGCCGATGACGACGATCTTCATGCCTTATCTCCTGGTTGTCACAGCGACGATGTGTGCGCTCCCCCCAAGATGAGGTAACGCACCGTGATGTGAGATGTGACGGGGGTGCGGAAGAATTTTCCGCTCTCGTGTCAGTCCCGATCTCCACCCGACCGGGACAGCCGCGACGGCTGAGAGGAATGACTGCCGAGGGGCATGAAGAGCGATTCTCGCTGAGGGCTGTGCCGCCGTTCTCGTTTCAGAAAGCCGTCCTTTGCCGCTGATGATCACGCCACATAGCCTGTTGGGTCAGGCTCTTAGCTCGGACACCTTAGGTCGCCAGCCGTGCCGAGCAGCGAAGTGAGGCCGTTACAAACTGAAACACTGTTCACGAACTCAAGTTTAATGTTTCAAGCCGGTCACACAGCTTAAGTAATATTACAACTTTTCACTGCTTTGCCTCGACAAATTCATCCTCAGGTTACGCTCCCTAGCTATCTGCTGATGATCGAACATTGTTGGAGAGCAAGAACGTGACCGATTTCCACTTTTGTCTCGAACGAGAAATTCCCAGCCTGCGCCGCTATGCCCGCGCTTTGACTCGCAACTCGACGGTAGGGGACGACCTCGTACAGGAAACGCTCGCTCGCGCAATCGAGAAACAACACCTATGGAAGCCCGGGACCGACATGCGCGCTTGGCTCTTCGCGATCATGCACAATCAATATGTAAACCAAGTCAGGCGCGCGGTGCGGGATGCCGCAAATGTAGAAGTCGAGGGTTGTCCTCAGACCCTTATCGCCACAACCGACCCCACTGCATTGCGTCAGCTGCGCGAGTTGGAACATGCGCTCGGAGAGCTGCGCGAGGAGCAGCGTCAGGTTGTCCTTCTGGTCGGCCTGGAGGGTATGAGCTACGACGAGACGGCAGCGATCCTGAACGTGCCGGTCGGGACAGTTCGCTCGCGCTTGTCACGGGGGCGGGAGACGCTGCGTCAGTTGATGAATATAGAGGACGAAAGACCGAGCAGGACCCCCGAGCGCTACCCCTGCGCCGCGCCGCTGGCGGCTTAACTGCTCCTTAGCCGCGGGTTTTGATCAATCGAGCGCATCTTTGAAATGCCACTGCGAGCGGAGCGAAGCAATCTCGGGCTGACGAGCGCGCGCGATCGAGATTGCTTCGTCGCGCGATGCGCTGCTCGCAATGACACCTCGTCAGGTGGGAATCCTCTTTTGGTTCGGCTCGCGGATGCAAGTTAGCCGGAACCATCCTGTTCCGAGGCAAGTTTTTTGAATAGAGGGAATGGCCGGCCGGCGTCGGAGACTGACGCGTCCGCCATTTCACGGACATCTGGCGGAAATTAAAGATCAGGAGGCGGAGATATGGCGTTTTGCACCACTCGCCGTGGCCTGATGGCCGGGCTTACAAAGCTTTGCGTTGCGTTGTTGCTCATGGCTGCCCCGCTTATTAAACCAGCGGCCGGGGCTTCGCAGCCGCAGGACGTGGTCCGAAGCTTTTACGGGGCCTTGCTCAGCAATATGAGGGACGGCCACACCCTCGGCGAAAGTGGGCGTGTTGCGCGACTGGCGGCGATGATCGACAGGACCTTCGACATCCCGGCGATGACGCGGCTTGCGATCGGCCCTTCGTGGGCGAGCCTGAGCCCGGCCCAACAGCAGCAGCTAATCGCGGCGTTTGGTCGTTATGTCGCCGCCACTTACGCCGATCAGTTCGACACGTATTCGGGCGAACAGCTGCAGGTCACCGGTGAACGACCGCACGGCGCGAATGTTATGGTGGAAACAAGGATCGTCAAAGCGAAGGGCGACACCACGCGGCTCGACTACCTGATGCGTCAGGATCAGGGCGGGCCCCGGATTTCCGACGTGTACCTTGACGGGTCGATCAGTCAGCTCGCAGTGCATCGCTCGGAATTCCATTCGATCCTGCAGCGGGAAGGTGTCGATGGTCTCGTTATGGCTTTGAACCGCAAGGTCGACTTGCTGAGGAATGTTGCGAAGGCGTCCTAACGCTACATTGCGAGCGCGCCGCCGCATTTTCGTTGTTTGCCGGGGGGCGGACGGAAGCGGTGCTGATTAGCTGGCCGCAAAGTGAGGCCAGTTCGTCGCTATTTTGTTGGATCGCTCGGCTCCTTCGCTGCAAATTTCTCCATTCGATGGCAAAGGTCGATGTGCCGCAGCGCGGAGACGCGGCAAAATGGAGCCGAAGAGACCGCAGCTTTGGAAGTCTGGCGATCTAAGCGAAGGAGGCGGCAGTGGCTCTGCTCGATGATGTGTTAAAAGGCGGCAACCTCGTCACCGGCCTTGTGATTGGCACAGGCGCTCTGATTGCCTGGCCCTTTATAAGCCCGATCCTGCGCCCCCTTGCAAAGGCGACCGTCAAGGGCGGCATGGTTGGGTATCGCGAGGCGACACGGCTCTGTGCGGGTGCCTCCAGCGGCTTCGGCGACCTCGTGAGGGAAGCCGTCGAGGAACTCGGCGGAGGTCTCGCAAAGGAAGCCGTAGAGGACGTCGGCGCCGAGCTCGTGAAGGAAGCCCTATAAGAAGTCAGGGCGTCAGGGTTATCGGGCCGGGCCGACCGTGTCGGCCATCCTCGCTCCGCGGCGGCCGAGCGGTTTGGGCTCTCCGACTGTGCTTTCGCGCGCCGTCTGGTGTTCCGTTTCGGCGTTCAGTTTCGCGCCGAGGAGAATAACAATCATGGAGATCCACATCCACATTATGAAGCCGATCACCGCGCCGAGTGAGCCGTAGGTCTTGTTGAAACTGCCGAAATTGGCGGCGTACCAGGAGAATAGCGCGGACGCCGCGAGCCAGCCTGCAGCGGCAAACGCGCTGCCCCCAGTGATCCAGCGCCAGCGCGGTTCCGTGCGGCTCGGGCCGTAGCGGTAAATGAAGGCAAGCGCGACAGCGACACAGACCAACAGCAACGGCCATCTCGCTATATCAAAGATGAGGCCGATCACATGCGGCAGATAATTCAGCGCGACCGGGATCGCAATGACGCAGGCGAGCGCGATCATCAGGAAAGCGATCATCCCGATCGTGAACAGCAGGCTGACGGCATTCAGCCGGATGAAGCTCCGCTGTTCCTTTTCCTCATAGACCACGTTGAGCGCATCGAAGAGCGCCTTGATGCCGCCGTTGGCGCTCCACAGCGAGATGACGAGCCCGATCACAAAGCTGAGGCTCAATGTCCCCCTGCCCTGAGCGGTGAGCCGCGTGAGTTGGTCGCGGATTACGTCGAGCGCGCCGCCCGGCAAGACGCCCGACATCGCGTCGAGGCGGCTGCCTATCGCCGCCGGATCGGCGAACAGCCCATAAATTGATACCAGAGCCGCGATGCCGGGAAACAGCGCCAGCAGTGCGTAGAACGTCACCGCGGCAGCGTTGGCAAGTATACGGTCCTCGTTGACGCCCTGATAAACTCTGAGGGCAATATCCTTCCATCCCAGTGTCGGGATGTCCGACGGCTTTGTTGCAGACCGCCCGCGGCCGTCATCGGGCCGCGCGCCGGCGGCCGTGCTGTCGGAATGTGCAGCAGCGCAGGGTTGTCGGCCAAACCCGGCGGCGACTAGCAGCGCGGTCGCACCAATCGACCACAATGGGACACATCCGCCCGTGTGCCCGCGACTTACATCACCAATGGTCATTCGTCGACCGCATGTAAGGCGAAGCTGCGCTCCTTTGGCGGAGGTTCGGCCCGAGTGACGACATCGACGCCGATTTCGTCCACCGACCCGGTCCGCGGCTCGCTGATGGACCCCGACACCGTTCGTCGTGACAGGCTCGTCGCGATGGCCAGCCAAGCGACGCCGATCATGATCACTAGAACCGGCATCGGCTTTTCACGCACTTCGCGGGCGAGATTGCGCAGAAACTCCGCCGCTGGACCCTCGCGCATGTACTCAGTGAGCTGATCAACAATCTGGCCGGGCGCAACCCGGTACCGCAGCTCGGCCAATGAGCCCGCAAGCTCGCTGCGGATGCGCTCCGTTTCCCGTTCAAGCTGCTCGCTCTGTCGTCCCATGGTCGTTCCTCAGCTGATACTTCGCCAGTTCGGCGTCGTGTTGCAGTTGCTCGATCGTCCGGCTCGGCACCGGCTTTGCCGCCTTCAGACGCAGGACGCCGATCGCGAGCAGAAAGATACAGATCGCCAATGCGGCTCCGCCGACGATCAAGGTCGCCCAGATCATCGCAATCCCGGCATTCACCAAAGCCGTTACAGCGGCCTGCAGCAAAATCACCAATGTGGGAATTAGCAATGTCGCTCCGCCGATCAGCAATCCGACGCCCATTGCGAGATCGCTGATCTTCTCCGACATCTCGCTGCGGGCGAGTTGGGCCTCCTTGCGAACCAGAGTCGTGGTTGCGCCGGTCTTGCTCAGAGCAACCTATGCATGAACAGTGCGGCTCTTTTTGTTTTGAACTGCGCTCGCCCGGCACGGGTTCCGCAGTTCAACGCCAAAGCGCGGTCCGACGGCCCGCAGCCATGCAACGCTGGCAATTTCGCGAGGGAAGCGGCCGTGCTTATTTGTCCTCGACAAGCGCCTCTGTCGAACAATTCGTTCGAAGTTCGATCATAATGGTCGGGATTTCGCCGTGGTTCTCAATCACGCTATGGTTTGGTTCGCCGATCCTTGATCCTCTTCTGGGAATACGAGACGATCGCCGCACCAGACTTCGAAGCCGGAGCTGAACTCTGAACGAGCGGCGTAGCGCTGGCGGGCAATGGTGATCGCGCCTTCGTCGCTGTCGGCCTCAAACTCCTCCCGAGCGACGATGTGCTTGCCGGGACCCAGAAGATAAAACCTGTACCAGGCCATTTGTCGGTCCCCTGTCATGCTGAGATTGATATTTCGAGGAAAAATGGGACTGTGCCGGCTCTAGTGCAATCGGGCCACGGCCACCGGTTACAGTGGCGTGGCCCCCGCTCACGCACCTCGCCCAGCGCCAGACGGGGCGCAGAAGCCTTTCCGTCGGAAAACGCGCGCGCCGCTGACGCGCGGCGGGAACCTCTCTGCACGCCAGCCTGTTGAGACGACCGGAGAGCAGCGTCGGAGGACGAAATGGATACGGAATGGGCTCAGGAAGCGGCGAAAGACACGGCTGAGAAAATCAGCAAAGCGGCAAACGAAGCCGTGCGGCAGGCCGGGGCGCAAGTTCAACCGGCGATCGAGCAAGGAAAGGCCATGGTCCAGGATCTAGCCAACCGGGCCTCCAGGACCGGCAGGCAGGCCGTGGACCGAGCGGGTGAATACATCGAGGGTGTTGCGCCGCAGGCCAAACAGGTGGCGAGTAATCTCTACAACCACGGTTCGCAGTCAGGCGAATACATACGCCAGTATGTCGCGCAACAACCCCTCACCGCATTGTTGATTGCAGGCGCAATTGGTTACACGCTGGCCTATCTGATCCGCCGGTCCTAGTTCCGAGCGGCGATTTCGCGAGCCGATCACCGCGGCCCGAGCTTGCTGTGGGTCATGACGAGACGGGCTGTGGTCTCGACTGAGGCAATTACCTGAAATTCCTGGACACCCGCTTATGCGGGGATGGCGATTACGTTCGATCCGTTAGCGGAAGTCGGCAGAAAAGACCACAGCCCGAACCTATGCGGCGGCGCCTCCATCGGGAAACAGCTGGTGCTACGCAGGGCTTTTATGGAACCGAGCTCCCGCGTGACAGACCGGCTCTAATTTTGCCTTTCGTCCGAAAAGTCTCTGGCGGATCGCATGCCTGAGACGCCACCGATTGCCATTCTGCGACGGGTCGGCCGCGACAGGACGGGACTGCGGCCGCGGCGACCCGCTGGTTTGTTCCGTAGATGCACGAGTTCTCTCTCGGCGCAATTGTTCCATGCGCGAGCGGATCGCGGGAAAATCGTCGGCAGCGCGCGATCGGGTCATGGTTTCTCCGATGGCGCAAGTGAGGTGACGGTATGAACGGCGTCGAGCAGCGGATGACCCGACGTTACTTCTTGAGTTCGAGAGCGAGGTGCTGGCGCGCCAATTCCAGCGTGTGCTCGAGAGTATGGAGTATTTCCCTTGCCTCCGCGGCAAGCGCATGATGCTTCTCGTCTTTCGATAGCCGTTCGATGAGAGTCTTCTGCCGGGCTACGTGATCTTCGGCCTGAGCGACGTGCCTGCGAGCCTGGGCGAGCGCGCTTTCGACCGGTTTGCGCCTCACCTCCGCCAGACCTTCCGTTGCAACCTTCGGCGTCTCCTCATCGCTCAACGACGGCTGAGAAATGGTCGTTGCCTCGGAACAGGATCGAGAGGGGCGATTTTCACCGGTGGCCAGGCGGGCGAGACGTTCATGGGAAGCGGCGATCCTAAGGAACCTCGCACGCATTTCGGGAGAATGCGCACGGGCCGCCAGCCTTCTGAATTCTTCGGCTTGAAATCTATAGTGGTCTACATATCGTGCCACCTGCCGCTGAGCGGCTAGCGCCTGCGCCATACATTGTTGGGTAATGTCCAGCAGCTCCCGAAGCTCATCCAATGTCGCGAGCGACGTCATTCTTTGTCCCTCGCTGCCAATGTCATTTCGCTGGAGCCGATTTTGGGAACGGGAGCCTCACGAGATCAGTCAGCATCCCGAGCAGATCCGCCATCTTGAACGGCTTGCAAAGGCGCGGCCGATCGGCGTATTCGCGCGGCAGAGCGCCTGCGCCATAGCCGGTGACAAATGCGAAGGGGACATTCCGCTGGGACAGCGCCTCGGCTACCGGATCGATCCGATCACCCCCCAGATTGACATCGAGGATAGCAGCATCATAGGTCCCGTGATCGACCGCTTCCAGAGCTTCGGCAAGTCGTGGAATCGGACCCGATACTAAACAGCCAGAAGATTCCAGCATGTCTTCAATCAAACTCGCGACGAGAAACTCGTCTTCGACGACCAATACCCTGACACCTTCGAGCGCTGCGGTCATGACGCAGCTTCCTCTCTTGCTGTTCTCTCGGGCGGCGACCCAAAGCTTATGTATTGAGGCTTCGCCGGGATGACTATCCTGCAGTGAAGGCCGTCGTCGACTACACCGAGCTTTGCTTCGCCTTGCAACTCGAAACGAATGCCACGTTCGATGAGTTCCGTGCCGAAGCCACGCTTTGGCGGTCCGTCGATTTTTGGCCCGCCCTGCTCCGCCCAGGTCAATTCGAGTCGCGTCGGCCGGTCGCCGGCGAGGGTCCACGAAACATCGACGCGGCCGCCCTTGACCGAAAAGGCGCCATACTTGGCGGCGTTTGTCGCGAGCTCGTGAACCACCAGCGCCAGCAACAGCGCTGCCTGCGGTTTCAGCATCACCGGCGGCCCGTTCACCGTCACATTCGCGCCGTCACCGGCGATGTGTGGCGCCAGTTCCGTCAAAATTACGTCGCGCAATCCCGCCTCGGTCCAACCGGCGTCCGACAGCAAATCGTGGGTGTGGCCGAGGGCATGGTAACGGCCGAGCAGGTCGGCCTTCTGCTCGCCATCCGGCAAGGTCCGCTCAGCGATCGACGAGACTACCGCGAGTGTGTTCTTGACACGATGGCTGAGCTCGGAGGTCAGCACTCTCTGCTGCTCCTCCGCGGCCGCGAGATTGGTGACATCCACAAAAGTCAAAAGCACGCCATCGATTTCATTATTGGCTCCCCGATAGGGGAGCACGCGTGCGAGGTAGTAGCCGTTGCCGCCGGGCAGGCTCACCGAGCGTTCGGCCGCCTCGCCGCCGCTGCACACGCGGCGCAGATCCGCTTCCAGCTGCGGATAATCGATGCGGCTGACGATGTCGGTCAATGGCCGCCCGCGGTCGCCCGAGATCAGGTTGAAGAGCTTCGTGACTGCCGGTGTAAAGCTGCGCACTACGAGATTTCGATCGAGAAAAATCGTCGCGACCTGGGTGCTCTGAAACAAATTATTAAGATCGCTGTTGGCGCGATCGAGTTCGTCGATTTTGGTGCTGAGCTCGTTATTTACGGTCTGCAATTCTTCATTGACCGATTGCAGCTCCTCTTTCGAGGTTTCGAGCTCCTCATTGGTGGATTGGAGCTCCTCGTTGACCGAGAGCAGTTCCTCGTTCGACGAGCGGAACTCCTCGTTTGCCGTTTCGAGCTCTTCGATCGTCGATTGCAGACGTTCTTTGGTTTCCTGGAGTTCCGCTTCGATCTGCCGGATAGTGGCATCCTCGTCTTCCGACCGCCCCGCCGCTGTCGCTTCGTCCGACGCTCTGGCCGGCCCCCGGTCGATAAAAACAATACCGTAAACGGTCTCCTTTTCTTCCCTGATCGGCTCGACCGTTAGACTGATCATCTGAGTGCCGCCGTTGATCTCCACCGCGACGCGATCGCGCACGACCCGCTGCCCGGTTTCCTTGGCGCGATGGAGCGCGGCGCGCAAATCGGCGCGCAAACCCTGACGGGCCATCGCGACGACATCACGATTCGGAGGACCAGAAGCAGGCTGGAGATATCTCCCGGTACCCGAGGAGAAATAGAGGGTCTGCCCGGCTTCTTCGACGATCACGTAAGTCGGCGCAAAACGTTCCACGATCGTATTAGCAAGGGTCCGAAGCGCGTCGGAGCGCTGCAACAACGTGCTCTGACCATCGGCCGGGCCTGCCCCCTCGCGCCGGGACTGCGGCATGAATTGCCGCAGCGGCAGCGGCGGGCGCGCGACGAAATCGCGGCGCCGGAAGACGCGGTTTTTTTTGTCGGGCGAGAGAAACAGCTCGGTATGCCGCGAAAGGTTTTCCGAGCTCCCGAGAAACAGATAACCGCCCGGCCGCAGCGAGTAATGAAACAATGGAATGATCTGCGACTGGAGCGTCGGCTTCAAATAAATCAGCAAATTCCGGCAAGAGATCAGATCGAGACGAGAGAAAGGCGGGTCACGAATAATGCTGTGGCTCGAAAAGATGCACATATCGCGCAGCTCCTTGAGCACGCGATAGGCGCCGGACTCATGGACAAAAAAGCGCCGGAGTCGCTCCGGCGAGACTTCCTTGACGACGCTCGCCGGGTACCGCGCGGCGCGGGCCACCCCCATCGCCACCTCGTCGATATCGGTGGCAAAGATATGCACCTTCGGCGCAGCTATCAGTGTTTCACAATACTCGCGCAGCAGGATCGCGATCGAATAGGCCTCCTCGCCCGTCGAGCAACCAGTGACCCAAACTCTTACCTCGTCGTCAGCGCCTTTTCCCTCGAAGAGCTTGGGTATGACCAATGTCTCTAGGGCTTGAAACGCGGCAGTGTCGCGAAAGAAATCGGTGACCCCAATCAACAGGTCGCGAAATAATGCATTCACTTCCTCGGGCTGTTGCTCCAGCCGCTCGGCATATTCCTGGAGTTTGGTCGTTTGCAGCACCTGCATGCGGCGCTGTACGCGGCGTTGAAAAGTGCGGTCCTTGTATTCGCTGAAGTCGTGCCCGGTTCGGCTGCGCAGCAGCATGTGGATTCTGGACAGCACGTCCCCGGGACGCTCCGGATCGAAGGCGCCCCAATTGCGGACATAGGCGATGATCCGTTCCGGAATTTCCTCGACCGGCAGCTCCAGATCGACAAAGCCGGAAGCCACCGCGCTCAAAGGCATCTCGGCAAAACGCGGCCGCGTCACATTCGAGCCCTGCGCGATCGTCAGTCCGCCATGCTCTTTGATGGCTTTGAGGCCGAGCGTGCCGTCGGTGCCGCCGCCCGACAGCACGACGCCGATCGCATGCTCGGCCTGGTCCTCGGCCAGCGAGTTGAAGAAGACATCGATCGGCGCCCGTTCGCGATCGGCGCGTCCAGTGCGTCGCAGTTGCAGGCGTCCGTCGCGGATGGTCAGGATCGCGCTGGGCGGCAGAACATAGACATGCTCCGCCTCGACCCTCTCCCCGTCGCGGGCGTCGACGACCGGCATACGCGCCGCGCGGCCCAGGATTTCGGAAAGCAGGCTTTCGCGGTCCGGCGACAGGTGCGTGACGATTACAAAAGCCAGCCCGTGATCGGCCGGAACCGATTTGAAGAACTGCTCCAGCGCCTCGACGCCGCCCGCCGATGCACCGATGCCAACGATCGGAAGATGGGGCGCCAAGTTTCTGACCCGTCGGCCGTTCATGTTATCATTTACCGTCATTTAACGACGAAAGCATCCCGATTTCCAACACCTCTAAGAGGAACGCTGGGAAGGCTGCGGAGTTTGCGTAACAAGCATCCCGGAGGCGCGCATGACCGGCCCAGCATGGAATCCCCAATCGGCTCGGAGACGTGTCTTGCAGAGGGCGCGCGAACTCGCCGAGCAGGTGCGAGAGACCGCCGAACGCGTTCACCGACAGGCTCTCGAGGCCCACCGCCTCACCGAAATCGCCCGGCGCGAATCCCAACGGGGGCGCGAGTTGTCACAAGCCGCACGTGGCGAAGCGCGTGCCGCGCAAGGGTCGATCGAGTCCAGCCTCGACACCGCTCGCCAAGCCAGCCGCCACCTACGAGACAAGAATGAGGATTGAGCTCTTCCCTGTAACGGCATCCTACCGCCATGACCGGGCTTGACCCGGTCATCCAGGCCTTTCGGCGTGAGCACGTGGGGCAGCCGGATCAAGTCCGGCCACGGGCATCCTTAGCTTTGACCAGTTGATTTAGGGACAGCCACGGCGCGGCGCGGCGCCATCGGGGCGGCGGGGATGCTGCTCAGGTCGATTTCGGGCATCGGCAGACCGAGAGCGCGCAGCACGCCATTGGCAAGCTCGTTGTAGCGGTCGAAGCTACGGCGCAGCCGGCCCCGCCAGGCGGGGATGCCGCCACTGGCGTGTAATTCGAATGCCGACTCGCGGCCGTCGAGCGCCGAGGAGACATGGTCCCAGGCGAGCTGCAGCAGCGCCGCCCGCTGCTTGGCGGTATAGCCGCCGCCGGCGAAGGCTTCTTCGAGCCCTTGCGCGAGTTCCGGCGCCGCGAGATCGCGGTCCGAAGGCGCCACGACCAGCGAGGAGCCGGGCACGATGCGCAAGATTTCGGCGATCCGCTGGCGCGCCTTCATCAGCGCCAGCCCGCCCGGCGTCAGATGCGCGTGGTTGGGCATGCAATGGCCGGCCGGCGTGAATTGCGGGTCGAACTCGGCGGCCGCCAGGCAGCTGCGGGCTGTCTGCACCTCGGCGATCATATCGACGAGATACTCGATCGTCGGCTCGTGCTGTTTGAGACCCATCGCGTCGGTCAAAGCGAGAGCGAGGCCCAATGTGAACTCGGATTTCGCGAGCCAGCCGTAGAGATGATGCCATAACAGCCAGCGGGCGATCGGCTCGGGGGTCGCCTCGACGAAGAAGACGTGCTCCCACGGGATGAACACCTCATCCAGCCACATCTGGCCGTCGAGTTCGTCGTAACGGCTGCTGAGCGGGGAGACGAAGGGGTTGGCGTCACGCGCCGCGATCTTGCGGCACACGGTCGTCACCCCTGCAGCGGCGACCGGCACGATGAAACTGGCGTGATGCCCGCCGATCTCGACGCCGTTGAGGGCGCCGACATAGACGTCCTCGGCATAGGCGGGGCTCGTATGCATGCCGATCTTGCCGCTGATGACGACGCCGGCGCCGGTTTCGCGGACGAGCCGCAACGCGTTTCGCTCGCGCGGGTCTTCGCGCAGCCGGTAACCGATCGTCGCGGCGCCGCCGCAGAAGGTGAGAAACCGCTCGGTCTTCGCGATCTGCTCGCGATAGGCGAGCGCGTTGGCGACTTGCTGCGGCGAGGCATTGCAATCCTGCACGGCGGTCACGACGCCAAGCGCGATCAGATGCCCGTAGGCCGGGGTGTGCGTGATATTGCCGGCGGTCAAAAACGTCGTCTTCGAGAAGCTCCGGCCCATGCCGCGCAGGTCCTCGGAGCATTGCGGGACGACATAGGCCCAGGGCCGCCTCGTGCCGCTGGCGTCGGCCGGCGCGAGGAGGATATCAGCCCATTCGGGATCGAAATGCCGGTCGTACCAGGCGACGTATTCCTCGACCATCGCCCGCGTCGCGGGATGCGTGGTCACGTCGTCGACGAGCCCCTCGCTCATCACCCAGACCCGCCGCCCGTCGCGCAACGCCTCGCGATACTCGGCCCCTGTTCTCATTTCATTCTCCACAAGCGACACCCCGTGGCCGGGCTCGACCCGGCCATCCACGCAATCAGGCGAGTTGGTCGTAGAGATCGTCCCAATTCGGATTGCTCCGGAGGATAAGCGTTACTTTCCAAGCGCGTCGCCAATGCTTGATATTTCGCTCACGTTGCTTGGCCGCGAGAATGTCTTCAAAACGCTCGGCAAAAACGAGGCGGGTTAGCCCGTATTGCTTCGTGAAGCCTTCCACCACCCCGGTCCGATGCTCCCAAGCCCGCCGCGCCAGATCGTAGTCCCGACGTAGAGCGTTCCGTTCGGCCGGTTGGTCATGATGTATACCCAACCGCCTTTCACAGTTTGAGTGTTGTCGAGAGATCGCATGAGTGGCAACCGAGTTTTCGGGGGTGGCCGGATCAAGTCCGGCCACGGGGTTTGTAACCGGTGATCTCTGTCGGGCCCTTTAACCCGTCACGCGCCAGCGCAACGTTTCGCCGGCGCGGAACGGGACGACCGCGTTCTCGCCATCACCGATGCGCTCCGGCAGCTGGAACGGCTCGCGGCGCAACGTCACCCGCCTTTCGCTTGGCGGCAGGCGATAGAATACCGGGCCGTTCAGCGCGGCGAAGGCTTCGAGCCGATTGAGCGCGGCTTCCTCTTCGAAGACCTCGGCGTAGAGTTCGAGCGCGCAAGGCGCGGTAAAGATCCCGGCGCAGCCACAGCCGGTTTCCTTGGTCAGAATGGCGTGCGGCGCGCTGTCGCTGCCGAGAAAGAACCGGCGATCGCCCGAGGTGGCGGCCCTACGCAGCGCGCGGCGATGCTTTTCGCGCTTGGCGATCGGCAGGCAATAGAGATGCGGGCGGATCCCGCCGGCGAATATCGCATTGCGGTTAATGACGAGGTGATGGGCCGTGATCGTCGCCGCCAGATGCGGACCGCTCGAGGTCACGTAGGCGACAGCCTCTTCGGTCGTGATGTGCTCGAGCACGATGCGCAATTCGGGCAGGCGGCGGCGCAGCGGGTCGAGCACTCGGTCGATGAACACGGCCTCGCGGTCGAACACATCGATCTCGGGATCGGTCACCTCGCCGTGCATCAACAGCGGCATGCCGAGCCCGGCCATGCGCTCCAGGACCGGCGAGATGCGGCGATAATCAGTGACCCCGAAGGCCGAATTGGTCGTTGCTCGCGCCGGGTAGAGCTTGACCGCTGTAAAAGCTCCCTCCTCGTAACCGCGTGCGATCTCGTTCGGGTCGGTGGCATCGGTCAGATAGCAGGTCATCAGCGGCGTGAAGGCGCTACCGGGCGGGAGAGAAGCAAGTATGCGCTTGCGGTACGCCTGCGCCGCCGCGACACTCGTCACCGGCGGCACGAGGTTCGGCATCACGATCGCGCGCGCGAATTGGCGCGCCGTGAACGGCAGCACCGCTTTGAGCATCTCGCCGTCGCGCAAATGGACATGCCAATCGTCTGGACGCCGCAATGTGATCGTGTCGGTGCTTTCCATCTTTCCAACAGGCATGACGAAGTGGGCCGCGGCGACTTATATCTCAGAATGACAGCATGGAGGGCGGCATGAGCGGTTGCATCGTCGGTTGGGCGCACAGCAAATTCGGCAAGCATGAAGGCAGGGATGTCGAATCGCTGATCGTCGAGGCGGCGCACGCGGCGCTGGCGGATGCGGGCGTCACCGCAACCGATATCGACACGGTCTATCTCGGCACGATGAACGGCGGCTTCGTGCGCCAGGAATTCGCCGCCTCGCTCGTCTTCCAGGCCGATCCGGGTTTTCGCTTCAAGCCGGCGACGCGGGTCGAAGATGCCTGCGCGACCGGCTCGGCGGCGATCCATCAGGGCCTCAACGCGATCGCCGCCGGCAAGGCACGGCTCGCGCTCGTCGTCGGCGTCGAGAAGATGACCGAGGTGTCGGGCGCGCAGGTCGGCGACATTCTGCTCGGCGCCAGTTACCGCAAGGAGGAGGACGAAATCGAGGGCGGTTTTGCCGGGATCTTCGGCAAGATCGCGCAGAGCTATTTTCAGCGCTATGGCGACCAGTCGGACGCCCTCGCGCGGATCGCCACCAAAAATCACAAGAACGGCGCCGTCAACCCCTTGGCGCAGATGCAGAAGGATCTGGGCTACGAATTCTGCCGCACGGTTTCTGACAAGAACCCGATCGTCGCAGGCCCCCTGAAGCGTACCGATTGCTCGCTCGTCTCGGACGGCGCCGCGGCCGTCGTGCTCGCCGACACGGCGACGGCGCTCAGCATGAAGAAGGCGGTCGTTTTCCGCGCCGCCGAGCAAGTTAACGACTTCCTGCCGATGAGCCGCCGCGACGTCGTCGCGTTCGAAGGCCCAGAAGTCGCTTGGAAACGCGCGCTCGCCGCCGCGCGTCTCGAGCTCGACGATCTCGACCTCGTCGAAACGCATGACTGCTTCACGATCGCCGAGCTCATCGAATATGAGGCAATGGGTCTGACCCCAAAAGGTGAAGGGGCGCGCGCGATCCTCGAAGGCTGGACCGAAAAGGACGGCAAATTGCCGGTCAACCCATCGGGTGGGCTCAAATCGAAGGGCCATCCAATCGGCGCGACTGGCGTGTCGATGCATGTGCTCGCGGCGATGCAGGTGACGGGACAAGCGGGCGGCATCCAGGTGCCGGGCGCCGCGCTCGCCGGCGTATTCAATATGGGCGGCGCCGCCGTCGCCAATTTCGTGAGCATCCTCGAGCCGCTCCGCGCCTGAGCAATGGCGACATTCCGCGCGCTGGTGTTGCATGAGGAGGGCGGCAAAGGTGTGCCGCGCATCGAGGCCGTCGAGGAAGAGCGGCTGCCGCCAGGCGAGGTCACAGTCGCGGTCGAATGCTCGACCCTCAATTACAAGGACGGGATGATCCTGGAGGGGATCGGGCGGCTCGTGCGGAACTATCCGCACGTCCCGGGAGTCGATTTCGCCGGCGCCGTCGAGCGCTCGGAATCGCCGGAGTTCAAACCGGGCGATCCCGTCATCCTGACCGGCTGGCGGGTCGGCGAGGTGCAATGGGGCGGCTATGCCGAAAAGGCACGAGTTCCGGCAGCCTATCTGGTACGCCGGCCCGAGGGGCTCAGCGCCCGCCGGTCGATGGCGATCGGCACCGCCGGGTTCACGGCGATGCTCGCGGTCATCGCGCTCGAGCGGCACGGCCTCAGGCCAGGCGCCGGAGATGTCCTCGTCACGGGCGCCGCAGGCGGCGTCGGCAGCGTTGCGGTGGCGCTACTGTCGCGGCTCGGCCATCGGATTATCGCGTCGACCGGCCGCGCCGAACAGCGCCAATACCTGACCGAGCTCGGCGCCGCGGCTTTGATCGAGCGAGCGGCCCTCGCGACGCCGCCTACCCGGCCGCTCGACAGCGAGCGCTGGGCCGGCGCCGTCGACGTGGTCGGCAGCGCGACGTTGGCGACGATCCTGACGCAGCTCAAATACCGTGCCAGCGTCGCCGCCTGCGGACTTGCCGGCGGCAGCGACCTGCCGGCCAGCGTCATACCGTTTCTGCTGCGCGGGGTCACTCTGCTCGGCATCGACTCGGTGATGTGCCCGCGCGAAGAGCGCATCGAAGCTTGGAACCGGCTGGCACGCGAGCTGCCGCTCGACAAGCTCGACCGGATGACCGAGACAGTGCCGCTTTCGGCATTGCCCGAAGCGGCGCCAAGGATTCTCGCGGGTCAGATACGCGGCCGGGTTGTCGTCGACGTTATCGCTTGACCTCTAGGGAATTTCGCATGCGCCCCCGCGTTCGTGGGGCATGAAGAACCCCGCGTCAATCAGCCTTCCAAAGCGAACTCAGATCATCCAGCGCGTCCTCGTCGACGGGTGGACTACGGCGCAAGCAGCGGCGGCTTTCGGCGTACCGAAACGCCTCGTCGACAGCTGGGTCGCCGATTTCCGTAGAAACGGCATGGCGAGCCTGCGGCAAGAACAGGACAAGACAATAGCGGCCGGCGTTGCGCGATCGCTCCGGGCAGCTTTGCGCCGGTTCTCGGTTGGGCTGCGCCGATGGCTCGCGGCCGAACCGCCGGTTGAGCCTCTGCGGCTGCGCCGCACCAACGAGGACGCGCCGCGATAGCCCGCGTTACCGGTTGCGGAAGGCAGGTTTGCGCTTTGCGATAAAGGCGGCCATGCCTTCCTTCTGGTCTTGGGTGGCGAAAGTCGAATGGAACAGCCGCCGCTCGAAGTGTACACCCTCGGCAAGCGTCGTCTCATAGGCGCGGTTGACGGCTTCCTTGACCATCATCGCGATCGGGCGCGACATCTCGGCGATGCGCTCGCCGACCTTGACCGCCTCAGTAAGTAATTCACCAGCCGGCACGATACGGCTGACGAGCCCGGCGCGCTCCGCCTCCGCGGCATCCATCATGCGGCCGGTGAGGCACAAATCCATCGCCTTCGCCTTGCCGATAAAGCGCGGCAGGCGCTGCGTGCCGCCGGCGCCGGGCATTGTGCCGAGCGTGATCTCCGGTTGGCCGAAGCGCGCGGTATCGGCGGCGATGACGATGTCGCACATCATCGCAATCTCACAGCCGCCGCCGAGCGCAAACCCTGCCACCGCGGCAATCACCGGTTTGCGGCATTGCGCCAGCCGCTCCCAGCCGCGCGTGATGAAGTCCTCGGTGTAGGTTTCGGGATAGGTTTTCGACGCCATTTCCTTGACATCGGCGCCGGCCGCGAAGGCCTTCTCATTGCCGGTCAGCACGATCGCGCCGATCGCCGCGTCGGCTTCGAGGTCGTCGAGCGCCGTCGCGAGCTCCTGAACCAAGGCCGCGCTCAATGCATTGAGCGCCGCCGGCCGGTTGAGCGTGACGATGCCGACCGCCCCGCGCCGCTCGACAAGGATGTTCTGGTAGCCTGATCCGTCACTCATCTCGTCGCCCCTCTTTGTTCACCACGGAGGACACAGAGATCACGGAGATACTCATAAAGCCCGAACCCCATATCATCCCGGCAAAGGCCGGGATCTATCCGTCCCATAGACACCGGCCTTCCGGTGAGAAGAAAGGGAGCGCTTTTCTCTGCGCTCTCCGTGAACTCTGTCGTGAAAACTATAACCGTTTGCGGACTAGCGCTGCCGCTTGGCACAGTAAAAGGTGGACCGGCCGGCTTGGAGGATGCGGCGCACCCCGGTGGCGCAGTCGCAGCCGGGGCATGGGGCGCCTTCATGGCCGTAGACCGCCCAGCGGTGCTGGAAATAGCCGAGCTCGCCATCGGCCTGCACGTAGTTGCGCAAGGACGAGCCGCCCGCTTCGGTCGCTTCGAGCAGGACCGCGCGGATCCCGGTGACGAGCCGGTCGGCGCGGCCCGGACCGATCGAGGCGGCCAGCCGCCGCGGCGAGATGCCGGCCCGGAACAACGCCTCACAAGCATAGATGTTGCCGAGCCCGGCGACGATGCGCTGATCGATCAGCGCCGATTTGATCGGTGTCATCTTATGCGCGAGCGCCGCGGCGAGGTAGGCGCCCGTAAACTCGGCTTCGAGCGGCTCCGGGCCAAGACCGGCGAGCAGCGGGTGCCGGACCTCTTCGCCGCGCTTCATGTAGTCGATGAGCCCGAAGCGGCGCGGATCGTTGAAGCGGATGACGGTGCCGTCATCGAGCCGCAGCACGACATGGTCATGCGGCGCATCCGGCGATGCCGCCGGGCCGGCCGTCACGCGGCCCGACATGCCGAGATGCAGCAACAGCAATCCGTCCGCATCGAGCTCGATCAGGATGTATTTGCCGCGGCGGCGCAGCGCACCGACGCGGGCGCCTTCGAGCCGCTCGGCGAGGGCTGGCGGGAACGGCCGGCGTAGATCCGGCCGGCGCAGCTCCGCCTTGAGGATGCGCCGCCCGGTCATCTTCAATGCGAGCCCGCGCCGCACCGTCTCGACCTCAGGCAGCTCGGGCATGGCGATGACTGGAAATGTGCATTGTCATTCGTCGGCCCTTTGCCAGGCCGTGACGTGCACGGCCCTCTGGGGGTATTTTCCTGCCCGATGAGTGGCGAGGACACAAGCCGCCGCACCAATTTCGGCTTCCGCCAAGTGCGCGAAGGTGAAAAAGCCTCGCTCGTGCGCGCGCTTTTCGACGCTGTCGCGCCGCGCTACGATTTGATGAACGACCTGATGAGTGCCGGCATTCACCGCTGGTGGAAGGCCGAGATGGTGACCCGACTCAAGCCGCGCCCCGGCCAGCGCCTCATCGATGTCGCCGGCGGCACTGGCGACATCGCCCTCAGAGCGCTGCCACGGCTCATTCGGCCGGGCGAGCCCGCCGACATTGCCGTGGTGGTCTGCGATATGAGTGAGCCGATGCTGGAAATCGGACGCGCCCGCGCGCTCGACCAGGGAATTCTCGGCGGCATCGAGTGGCTGTGTACCGATGCCGAGCGGCTGCCGGTCGCCGATCGCGGCTTCGATCTTTACACGATCGGCTTTGGCCTGAGGAACGTCACGCGAATCGATGCGGCGCTCGCCGAGGCGCGCCGCGTGCTGCGGCCGGGTGGGCGGTTTCTCTGCCTGGAATTCACACCCGAGACAACACCGCTGCTGCAGCCGCTCTACGATCTGTACAGCTTTCACGTCGTCCCGCTGCTCGGCCAGATCGTCGCCAGCGACCGCGACGCCTATCTCTATCTCGTGGAAAGCATCCGGCGCTTTCCGCGGCAGACCGAGTTCGCCGAGATGATCGCGCGGGCCGGGTTCGACCAGGTAAAATTCCGCAACCTGACGGGGGGTGTGGCTGCGCTCCATTCGGCTTGGCGCCTCTGACCCGCTCCGACCCAAATTCGGGCTTCTGCGCAGCGTCCGTAACTTTGTGCGACTGATCCGGATCTGCCTGATCCTGGCCCGGCACGAAGCGTTGTTTCCGCTGGCTGCGTACCGGGGAGCCGGGCCATTCCTGCGCTTCGGCCGACCGTTCGCGCGCCGGCGCACGCAACGGCAGCCCCGGCCAGGCCAGCGGCTGGCCGCCGCCTTCAACGAATTGGGGCCGAGCTTCATCAAGCTCGGTCAGCTGCTGTCGACCCGCGCCGATCTCCTCGGCGAAGAGATGGCGATGGATCTGGCGAGCCTGCAGGACCGCTTGCCGCCGTTCCCCGGCGCCGAAGCTCGGGCACTGATCGAGGCCGAGTTCGCCTGCCCGCTCGGGACGTTGTTTGCATCTTTCGACGAAACTGCGGTTGCGGCCGCCTCGATCGCGCAGGTTCATTTCGCGCGCACCGCCGACGGACAGGACGTTGCCGTCAAGGTATTGCGGCCGCGCATCGCCGAGGCGTTCGCCCGCGATCTCGACCTTTTCCTGTGGCTCGCCGGTCTCAGCGAGCGCCTCCTGCCCGCGCTGCGGCGGCTGAAGCCGGTCGAAGTGATGGAGACCCTCGTCGAGGTGGTCACCTTCGAGATGGATCTCCGCCTCGAAGCCGCCGCGGCAGCGGAATTAGCCGAGAATTTCGCCGGTGACCCGAATTTCCGCGTGCCGCGGGTCGATTGGCTGCGCACCGGCCGCACCGTATTGACGCTCGAGCGCATCCACGGGATCCGCATCGACGACCGCGCTGCCCTGCTCGCCGCCGGCCACCGCATCGAAGATCTGCTGGGCAAGGCGTCAACTGCCTTCTTCAACCAGGTATTCCGCGACGGCTTTTTCCATGCGGACCTGCATCCCGGGAACATGTTTATCGATGCCGATGGCGCGATCGTCCCGGTCGATTTCGGCATCATGGGGCGGCTCGACCGCACCACGCGGTTCTACCTCGCCGACATCCTTCTGGGCTTTTTGTCGGGGGACTACCGGCGGGTGGCGGAAATCCATTTCACCGCGGGTTACGTGCCGCCCGGCCGCTCGGTCGACACCTTCACACAAGCCTGCCGCTCGATCGGCCAGCCGATCCTCGGCAAACCGCTGCAGGAGATCTCGGTCGCGCGCCTGCTCGCGCAGCTCTTCGAGATCACCGAGCAGTTCGACATGGAAACCCAGCCGCAGCTTCTGCTGCTGCAGAAGACGATGGTGGTGATCGAAGGTGTCGGGCGACGGCTCGACCCGGAAATCAACATCTGGGCCCTCGCGCGCCCGCTGATTGAAGACTGGATGCGCGACAATCGCGGCCCCGAGGCGAGATTGCGCCTGGGGATGGAGACCTTGGTTGATCTCGTCGAACGGCTGCCGCGTCTGGTTCGCAGTCTCGAGACACTGGTTACCGACTGGTCGCGCGAAGGCGTCATCCTGCACGTCGAAAGCCTCGCGGTCCAGGCCGCCCACCGCGCCCGGTACCTCGCCATTGTCCTGGTTCCGGTCTGGATTACGGCTGCGGCACTCGCCGCGATCGCACTTGTGCTGCTGTTCCGGCACTAACCTCGAGACCTAGGGTTTTCCGCGCAGGAAGCCGGTTCGGGAAAATTTGCGCGAATGTGAAGCGCTTCACACTCGACGGGTCCTGGACGCGTCAGATTGCACGCGGCGGACCAGCTTTCCGCTGGCTTCCGAGCAACCACGGAGCAAGAATGTTTAAGATCTGGGGCTCTGCCCTAATGGCAGGATCAATCCTGTGCGCCGCGCAGACTGCTACCGGGCCACCTGCTGCCGCATTGGACCGGCACGTTCAATTCACCAACAATACTCGCATGGCAATTGTCGAAATCTATCTTGCACAGGTCGGAAGCGAACGTTGGCAAGAAGATCTCTTGGGCAACGAGATATTGTTGCCGGACAATTCGGTGATCTTGACTTTCGAGGACGGAACGAGCTACTGCCGGTTTGATGTCAAGATCGTCTATGACGACGGGATTGCTGTGGTCCGACGCGATATCAACATGTGCCGAATGGAGGGGTTCACGATCTCTTATCGATGAAATCCGCTCACCGGCTTGCCTCCGGCTCACGCTAACTCTCGACGCTGGCCCGATAGCTCTCGCCCCGGCTTGCCGACAGTAGCATATTGATCTCGGTTCGCAGTATTGGAGGCTCACCTTGCTCCGGGGCCGGCGTATACTCCTGATCATCTCTGGCGGGATCGCCGCCTATAAGAGCCTCGAACTCATTCGCCGCCTGCGCGAGCGCGGCGCGGCGGTGCGCTGCATCCTGACTGCGGCCGCCAAGCAGTTTATAACACCGCTTTCGGCCGCTTCGCTCAGCGAGGACAAGGTCTATGACGATCTGTGGTCGCTGACCGATGAAAGCGAGATGGGCCACATCCGATTGTCGCGCGAGGCCGACCTCGTCGTCGTGGCGCCTGCCAGCGCCGACTTGATTGCGCGGATGGCGGCGGGGCTTGCCGACGATCTCGCGACAACAGCGCTCCTCGCCTCCGATAAGCCGGCGCTGATCGCGCCGGCAATGAATTTGATTATGTGGACGCATCCGGCGACACAAGCAAACGTGGCCACGCTGGAGCAGCGCGGAATTAGGCGCGTCGGGCCGGCCGCAGGCGAACTCGCCTGCGGCGAGGTCGGCGCCGGCCGTATGGCCGAGCCACTGGAGATCGTCGCGGCGATCGAGCGAGCGTTGTTTGGAGATGCGAGGCTCGCCGGCATGCGAGCGCTGGTGACGAGCGGGCCGACGCGCGAACCGATCGATCCGGTTCGCTACATCTCGAACCACTCCTCTGGAAAGCAAGGCCATGCGATTGCCGCAGCGTTGGTGGGATTAGGGGCGGATACCATACTCGTTTCCGGACCCACGCAGGCGCCCGCACCATCGGGCGTCAAGCTCGTGTCGGTCGAGACGGCGGCGGAGATGCTCGCGGCGTGCGAGGCCGCGTTGCCGGTGGACGTCGCGGTCATGGCCGCCGCCGTCGCCGACTGGCGGGTCGAGAGCACCTCTCTCCACAAGCTGAAGAAAGATGGCAGCGGTCCGGCTATGCTGCGCTTGGCCGAGAACCCCGATATCCTCTCCTCTATCGCGCAGCGCGGCAACGACCGGCCGACGCTCGTCATCGGGTTTGCGGCGGAAACCGACAACGTCGTCGACAACGCCCGCCTCAAACTTCAGCGCAAGCGCTGTGATTGGATCCTCGCCAATGATGTGTCGCCCGGGACCGGCACTTTCGGCGGCGATCGCAACACCATCCACCTGGTAGAGACGGGTGGTGTCGAAGACTGGCCAGTCATGACAAAGCACGAGGTCGCCCTCCGGCTCGCGGAACGGATCGCCGCCTCATTCGCATCTCAGCCGCCGCGCCCTCGTGAAGGTTGAGCTGAAAATCCTCGATCCGAGGCTCCCCGGCTGGGGCTTTCCCAATTGGGGCTCCGAACGGGCGGCAGGGCTCGACCTGCATGCCTGTATAGAGAACCCGCTGATCCTGCATCCCCAAGAGCCGGCGATACTGATCTCAGCCGGCATTGCCTTTCGCATCGGGGATCCGGAATGGTGCGCCCTGGTGCTGCCGCGCTCCGGCTCCGGCCACAGACAGGGTTTGGTGCTGGGGAACACGGTCGGCGTGATCGATGCCGATTACGAGGGCCCCTGTCTGATCTCGGCGTGGAACCGCAATCCCGTCGCCGGCGGTGCGGCGATTGAAATCCGGCCCGGAGATCGCATCGCGCAGCTGGTCTTTACCCGCATCGCGCGCCCGGAATTTACCATCATCCGCGAATTTTCCGAGCACGGAGACCGCCAGGCAGGCGGTTTTGGTTCAACTGGCATAGCGGCCGCTTGTTACGGCCTGCCTCGCGGGTGAATATTTAAACCAATAAAACCCGGAATTACGGGATGGCGGTGGGCGACATGGTAAGATTAACCAAGAAACTGCTGTTTGCCATCGAGGCCGTATTGGATATCGCCTACAATGGAGGCCTGGCCCCGGTGCGATCGTCCGAAATCACCGAGCGCCAAGGGATCCCACGCCGCTATCTCGAACCGGTGCTGCAGGAGTTAGTTCGGCACAAAATCTTGCTTGGGATCCGCGGCCCAAGCGGCGGCTACCGCCTGGCTCGCGAGAGGCGGCGGATCAGCCTCGGGGATATTGTCCGCACAGTGCGAGAGCTCGAGACCTCTGAGGACCCGATCAACGACCCGGCGGGGAGCGCACTCGGTCACCAGATCGTTCGGCCTGTATGGCTCGATTTGCAGCAAGAGATAATGCAGCGGCTCGACGCACTGACCCTTGAGGAGCTGTGCGGCCGCGCGCACCGCGCCGGCATCAGCGGCCGCAGCACCAGCTCCGCAGATTTCGAAATCTGACGACCGGCCGCCCAGCGGCCCATATCCCCGCTTGCATGGGGGCTGTTGACGACCGTTTGATTGCGGTGCAGATGCGATCGGCCTAAATCAGCATCGAATAGCCAAGGGAGAGGGCCTTATGGACACCGCTACGACGATGCGAGGGCGCAACGCCGAGTTTCGCGGCCGCGTCTATGACAGCATCGTCGAGACGATCGGCGCGACACCGCTGGTGCGCCTGCACCGGCTGACGCAGCAGGAAGGAGTTAAGGCCGACATCCTGGCAAAGTGCGAATTCTTCAATCCGTTCGACTCTGTGAAGGACCGCATCGGCGTCTCGATGATCGAGGCCGCGGAGAAAATCCGCCGGATCAAACCCGACACCGTGTTGGTCGAGCCGACTTCGGGCAATACCGGGATCGCGCTTGCGTTTGTCTGCGCCGCCAAGGGCTACCGGCTGATCTTGACGATGCCGGAGAGCATGTCCGTCGAGCGGCGCAAGATGCTGAAACTGCTCGGAGCCGAACTCGAATTGACGCCGGCCGCGCAGGGCATGCGCGGCGCGATCGCCAAGGCGGAGGAGATTGTCGGCTCGCTTCCCGACGCGTTCATTCCGCAGCAGTTCCAGAACCCGGCCAATCCCGAGATCCATCGCCGCACGACGGCGGAGGAGATTTGGCGAGACACCGAGGGCGCGGTCGATATTGTCGTGAGCGGGGTCGGCACCGGCGGCACGCTGACCGGCGTCGGCTCCGTCATCAAACCCCGCAAACCCAGTCTCAAGATGATTGCGGTCGAACCCGAGGACAGCGCCGTGCTGTCCGGCGGCCCGCCAGGCTCGCACCGGATCCAAGGGATCGGCGCCGGGTTCATCCCGGATATCCTCGACACGAGCCTGATCGACGAGATCATCCGCGTCGGCAACGAAACCGCCTTCCAGACAGCGCGGGAAGCGGCCCGACGCGAGGGTCTGGCGGTCGGCATCTCGTCCGGCGCCGCGCTCGCCGCCGCGCTCGAAGTCGGCGCGCGGCCCGAGACGGCGGGCAAGACGATCGTCGTCGTATTGCCTGATTTCGCGGAGCGCTATTTGTCGACGCCGCTGTTCGACGGTCTGTGAGAGGGGCTCATGGAGCTCAGCGAAGATCAATTCCAGCGCTACGCTCGCCACCTGATCCTCGAGGAGGTCGGTGAAGAAGGGCAGATCCGGCTGCTGTCCTCGCGCGTCCTCGTCGTTGGCGCCGGCGGCCTCGGCTCTCCGCTGCTCCTCTACCTGGCGGCCGCCGGGGTCGGAACCCTCGGCGTCACCGATCCCGACCGCGTCGACATCACCAATCTGCAGCGGCAGATCGTGCACGCCACCGACCGAATTGGCGCGCTCAAGGTAGAGAGCGCGCGCGACACGCTGGCCGCGGTCAATCCGGGCGTGCGGGTCGAAACGCATCCGTTACGGTTGGGGCCGGAGAATGCCGAGGAGGTGATCCGCGAGTACGATCTCGTTGCGGACGGCAGCGATAATTTCGCAACACGTTACCTGCTGACCGATCTCTGCTATCGTCTGGAACGGCCGCTCGTCGCCGCCGCATTATCGCCCTTCGAAGGCCAACTCTCGACTTTCAAGCCCTATCTCGGGGCGGGGCACCCGTGCTACCGCTGCCTGTTTCGCGAGCCGCCGCCTCCCGACCTCGTGCCGCGATGCGAGACCGCCGGCATCCTGGGCGCCGTCGCCGGCGTGCTTGGCACATTGCAGGCGGTCGAGGTGCTCAAGGAGCTGCTGCAGCTCGGCGACAGCCTCGATGGCACGCTGCTGCTGTATGACGCGCTCCGCGCCCGTTTTCACTCGATCCGCATCGCCAAGGACCCGGATTGCCCGACCTGCGGCGCCGGGCAGCGGTTTTAATTAAGGAATTAATAATGATTGACAATTAATCAATTTTGATATAATCCGGCGGCGTGCTTGATAAACGGAGGGGACGCCGTGGTGATCGAGTTTGATTTTACGATAGATGGGGATCAGTTGCGAGGAAAGGGCTGGCGCGGCTTGATCGCATTGGGATTCATCCTGATGGCTCGACGTGGAGTGATGATTGCGATATTAGCACTCCTTGTTAAACCTGTGAGTGCCGGACTCCTGCAACTCTCGCAACTGGTTCAGCATCTGATCGGTACGTGAGTTTGCCATGCCACGAGCGACGCGCCGCCGGCCGATGACCGCGGGTGGCGACGATGCGGTTCGGTTTTCGCTGCCCCTCAACCTGTCTCCTATAGAGCCGCGGCTCGTTGGCGAACTGCCGGCCGAACCGGGCTGGCAATTCGAGCCCAAGCGGGACGGGTTTCGCTGCCTCGCCTTCCGTGTCGGGGACCAGGTCGAGTTGCGCGCGAAATCGGGAAAGCGGCTCGGCCGCTATTTCCCGGAGGTCGTCGCGCTGCTGCGCGGATTGGGGCCCAGCCGGTTCGTGCTTGACGGCGAGCTTGCGATACCGATTGGGGAGGCGTTGTCCTTCGATGCGCTGCAAATGCGGCTTCACCCGGCCGACAGCTGCATTCGCAAGCTGGCACGTGAAACACCCGCGATCTTGATCCTGTTCGACATGCTCGCAAAGGCGGAAGGAGAGAGCCTGCTGCAGTGCCCGCTGGTCGAACGTCGACCCGCGCTCGAAGCCCTTTACCAGAAGGCGGGATACCGGGAGGCGCTGAAGCTGTCACCCTTTACCGAAAGCATGGAGAAAGCGCGGCGCTGGCTGGAATGGGATAGCGGCGTGCTTGATGGGGTGATCGCAAAGCGGCTCGACGGCGTCTACGAGCCGGGCGAGCGCGCGATGCTCAAGGTGAAAAGGCAGCGCACGGCCGATTGCGTCGTCGGCGGCTTCCGCTATGAACGCAATTCACGGCTCGTCGGCTCCTTGCTGCTCGGTCTCTATGATAACAAAGGCCTGCTCGACCATGTCGGCTTTACCGCAACATTGCATGATCTCGACCGTGGGGCCCTGACGAAGCGGCTCGAGCGCCTCGTCGCGCCGCCCGGTTTCACGGGCAATGTGCCGGGAGGTCCGAGCCGATGGAGCACCGAGCGTTCGGGCGAGTGGGAACCGCTGCGGCCGGAGCTCGTCGTCGAAGTCCGCTACGATCAGGTGACGGCCGGACGCTTTCGCCACGGCACACGGCTCTTGCGGTGGCGCCCGGACAAGCTGCCGCGGCAATGCACGTTCGAGCAGATCGAGAGCGGAACCCGCCCCGCGAAGCTGGCCGCCAAATTGCTGGGCTAGGAAACGTCAACCGGCGGTAATGGGCGAGGGCGGCGGTCCTCACCGATCGCGACATAGGTGAAGATTGCCTCGGTCACCTTGCGCGCCTCGTCGGAGGGCAGATGGCGCCGCCACGCCTCGATCCGCACCGTCATCGAAGTTCGCCCGGTTTTCACCAGCTCGCCGTAACAGCTGACCTCATCCCCGACGAAAACTGGCTCGTGAAACACCATTCCATCGACGGCCACCGTCGCGCACCGCCCGCGGGCGCGCTGCGCAGCCAAGCTGCCGCCCGCAAGGTCCATCTGCGAGAGCAGCCATCCGCCAAAGATATCGCCGTTGGGGTTGGCATCGGCCGGCATCGCGATGACCCGCACCAATGGCGGGCCAGGCGGCAGAGGCGCCGGCGACGCCTCAGGCGCTCGATGCGCCGGTATCGGTTTCGTCATCGCCCGAAGCTCCGATATCACAGCCGGGATTCCCCCTGATGCCGCACCGCACGTGCAGGGCACGATGATAATTGGAATGGCGTATAATTTCCGCTCGTTATATCGCTGCGCGATCGCGGAGGTGGAGGTGTCAATGTATGCTCGCTGGCGGCGAAGCTGGGTTCGGCGTACCGCGCTCGCGGCAGCGATCCTGACGAGCGCCGCCTGCATCGCAGCGGCATGGACCGGACCCGTCGCGGCGCAGGCATATTCCGCGCCGCCGGCACCCGGCCCGACGCAGACCTACCCTGGATATTCCTCTTCTCCGCCACCCTCCACCCAGGGCTTTCCCGGCTATTCTTCGCCGCCAGCCTATTTGTGGGGCGGAGCCGGATGGAATCCCGGCTGGGTCTGGTACCCCGGTTGGGGCTGGTGGAGCCCAACCTGGGGGTGGTGGAACCCAGGCTGGAGCTGGGCTGGCTGGGGTTGGGGCCCGGCTTGGGGCTGGGGCTGGCCCGTTGGAGTTAGCGTGGGCTTTGGGTGGGGCGGATGGTGGGGCGGCCGCGGTTGGGGCTGGGGTCGCGGTTGCTGGAATTGCGGGTTCCGCGGCGGTTTTGCACACGCTGGCTTCGGCGGTTTCCACGGCGGCGGCTTCCGCGGCGGCGGCTTCGGCGGAGGCTTCCGCGGCGGCGGCTTCGGCGGAGGCTTCCACGGCGGCGGCTTCGGCGGAGGCTTCCACGGCGGCGGCGGCCATCGATAAAAGCTGAAGGCGCAGCAGCTGTTGCATCGGGAAGCACTTGCGCCGCATCTCGGCAACGTCCTCTGGGACGCGACGATCCCGGAGCTGCCGAACCACTACCGCGGGAAGGTACGGGACAATTACGACTTGCCTGATGGCCGCCGGATCATCATCGCGACGGACCGGCTGAGCGCCTTTGACCGGATCCTGACCGCGATCCCCTGCAAAGGGCAGGTGCTGACGCAAATCGCGCGGTTCTGGTTCGACACGACCGGCGACATCTGCCCCAATCACGTTCTCGATTATCCCGATCCGAACGTTGTCGTATGCCGGCGGCTCGATATGCTGCCGGTCGAGATTATCGTCCGAGATTATCTCACAGGGTCGACGGCGACGTCGATTTGGCCGATGTACAGGGCGGGCCGGCGCGAAATCTACGGCATCCGCTTTCCAGACGGGATGCGCGAGAACCAGAAACTGCCGGCGGCGATCATCACACCGACCACGAAGGCGGGCGGCGGCAGCCATGATGAGCCGCTGACCGCGGACGAAATCGCCGGCCGCGGCTTGCTGACCGCGAAGCAGTGGCAGACCGTCTCGCAGCTCGCGCTTGCATTGTTCGCGCGCGGGCGCGCAATTGCCGAGAGGCGCGGGCTCATCCTGGTCGATACCAAGTACGAGTTCGGCTTTGACGCGACCGGCCAGATTATCCTCGCCGACGAGATCCACACGCCCGACAGCAGCCGCTATTGGCTACGTGACAGCTATGAGCACCGGTTTCTCGCCGGGGAACCGCCGGAGACGCTCGATAAGGATTTTCTGCGTCGCTGGGTGACGGCGCGCTGCGACCCCTACCGCGACCCGATACCGGTTATCCCGCCTGACGTCATTCTTGAAACCGCCCGCATCTACATCGACGCGTTCGAAACGATCACCGGCCAACCTTTTGAGATGCCGCGGACTGAGGTGCCGGCGCTCGAACGTATTCGCGCCAACCTAGCCCGGTATTTCTGACGGGAAAGTCCGATGCTCGAGACGACGATCGCCGGCAGCCTGCCGAAACCGGCCTGGCTCGCCTCGCCGCGGATGCTGTGGGCGCCCTGGCGACTCGAGGGTGAGGCGCTCGTCGAGGCAAAGCGCGACGCGACGCTTTTGATGCTGAAAGAGCAGGAAGACGCCGGGATCGACATCGTCACCGACGGCGAGCAGGCCCGGCAGCACTTTGTGCACGGCTTTCTGGAGCAGATCGAAGGCGTCGATTTCAGCCGGCGCGTCACGATGGGGATCCGCGACAACCGCTACAACGCAGAAGTGCCGACCGTCACCGGACCGCTGCGGCGAAAAGGGAGCGTCCACGCGTTCGAAGCCAGGCTCGCTCGCGCGCATACCAAGCGGCAGCTCAAATTCACGCTGCCGGGACCGATGACGATCGTCGACACGATCGCTGATGCCCATTACCGCGACAAGGTCGCCCTCGCGATGGCGTTCGCGGCGCTGCTCAACGAAGAGGCGCGAGAATTGGCGGCAATCGGCGTTGACGTAATCCAATTCGACGAGCCTGCCTTCAACGTCTACCTGCGGGAGGTGAGCGAATGGGGGATCACGGCGCTCCACCGCGCCGCCGAGGGTCTTTCCTGCAAGACCGCTGTCCATATCTGCTATGGCTATGGCATCAAGGCGAATATCGACTGGAAAGCGAGCCTCGGCGCCGAATGGCGGCAATACGAGCAAATCTTCCCGGCGCTCGCGGCGAGCCGGATCGACCAGGTCTCAGTCGAATGCGCCAGCGCCAGGGTACCCCTCGAGCTGCTCGGGCTTCTCAGGGGCAAAGATGTCTTGCTCGGCGTGATCGACGTTGCCAGCGATCGCATCGAGACGGCTGAAGAGGTCGCCGCGACGATCGAACAGGCCTCCGGATTTGCGCCTGTCGAGAGGATCTACCCCTGCACGAATTGCGGCATGGCGCCAATGGACCGCGCGTTGGCGATGCAAAAGCTGGCCGCACTCGCCTCGGGCGCCGCGCTCGCTCGCCGCCGATTTGAATCACGCGGCGGATGAGCTGCCGAGGCTCGGTTCCGCGACCGCCAGCTCGCCCGTTGGCGGCTCGAAGGGCGAAATTTCGGTTCGCGCCCGCCAGCGATTTTTCTTGACGCCAACGGCCTCGAGCAAATCGCCGAGCTTCCACGACAGCACGCTGCGCCGGCCGAGCGCGGCGGTGGTCCACGGGACATGCGCGGCCAGCGATGGAAACGGGCTGCGCCGGCCGTAGGCCCAGATCTCGACGCGCAGCGATGGTCCTATGCTCGGGCCGCGGGCGTGAAATCCGAACGTGTCGGCAACGATCAGCGTGTTGGCGGGCACCGCAAAACTGCGCGGTTGCGGCAGGCGCAGCGATGGCAATTCGTCCGGATCGATGCGGAACGAGCCCTCGCGAACCTCCGCATTATACGAATGGCGGGCGCCAAGGCTCATGCGCTGTTCCCAGGCGAGCCGCTCCGCCGTCAGCCGGTGTGACCCGGGAACATAGGTGAAGGGGCCGGCATTCTCGGCTACATCGGTCAAAAACAGCCACGCCTTTACCGTCGGGTGAAACGTGTCGGCATGGAGGAAGGTTTGCGGATCGGCTGGTCCGGCGCAGGCATGTCGCAGGATGCTCTGGATCCAGACAACAGGCTCCGCGTCGCGGCTGCCGACATAGTGGATCAGCCCTCGCCAGTTGGGGGATCGCAAGACCGCGACCACCGCGGGAAGTCGAGCCAGCGTCCGGCCGTCGAGCGCGATCTTACGCATGATCGTGTCCCCTTCGGAGATCTCTCGGAGGGGGCCCCGATAGGCTTTGATTTGGCGCAGGAGCGCGGTGAAGTGTCCGGGTAGCAAAAAATCGGGCCGGACGACAAAACCATCCCGCTCGAACGCCTTGCGGTCCTCCCCCAAAATCATGTCGGCGAGCTTGCGGCGGCGCGCATTGGCCAGCCGATACGCGAGGGCGACCCGGCGGGCGTGAAGACCCCATTCATTGAGCCGCCGGCTGCCGATTAAGGGATTGTGCTCGAATGACTTCGTCCCGGTTGCGAGCTGCGCGATCCATAGGGGCGCCATCGCCGCGTGCCGCAGTTGCATCAGCATGTAGTCCTCGCGCTAGAAAGGCTCCGCCCCAACGACGGTCATACGATGCAAGACCGACCTCCCGATGTTTACGTGTTTTTAAACCATATCAGGTCCGATGTTGCCCGCAGCAGAATGGTTGAGACCCAGGCGGGCGATGGCGCGTATCCTGTTAGCGGAATCGGATCGAGCAATTCGCGCGTTCATCGCCGGCATCCTGGTTGAGTTCGGGCATGACGTACAGACTTGCGAAAATGCCGTTGAGGCGAGCGTTTGGCTGGCGACGTCCTCGGTCGATGTATTGGTCACGGATCTAGTGCTGCACAGTGACCAGCGCGCGATTCTCAGTCAACACTGCGTCGAATTGGGAATTCCGACGATTACTCTAACCGGACGGGAATTCCGCGCCGACCAGTCTGAAGGCGATCATCCGATGCCTCTACTCGAAAAGCCATTCCGCTTCTCGGATCTGCGGCAAGTGTTGAGCGCGGTTGAGAGCTCGCGGCCGATCGCCATGCTGGCCAATAAAGCGACCAATACCGCGTAGTCGACACATACGCGCGCACCGCACCGGTTCGTCAGTTCTTGGTTTCTAAGGACTCCTCAGTCGAGGCTTCGATGACGAGACCTGAGACGGGCTCGACCCACACCAGATGATCCTCGACCGCTCTGACACCAGGGGCGTTTTCCGCCGCGACGCGCAGTGCCTCACGCTCGTTTTCATCGAGGATGACGCCGTTCAGCTCGACGACACCGTCCTTCACCGTGATCGATAGGCCATCGCGGGGCACCCAAGCGGCTTTCGCGAGCTCCGCGAGAATCCGTTCGCGGATTTCCTCGTCACCGCCCACTCCGCCAGGGTGTTCCGCGAGCGCCCGCGCAAGAGCGCGCAGTAGGTCGGCCCGGCTGACGATGCCAGCAAGCGAGCCGCCGTCGAGCACGAGCACGCGCTTGGTCCCGCGACGTTCCATCAGCTTTACGATCCCGTCAAGCGCGGTGTCCTCCGTGACGCTGACGAGGTCTCGGGTCATGATCTCCTCGACCTTGCGTGCGTGGGTTCTGACATAGTCGCCCGCCATCCTCCCAGGACCCATCAGGATCTCCAGCCAGCGCGGCCGGTGCCGCTCGGTCCCCGTCTCGCTGCGGCGCAACAAATCGCCTTCTGTCAATATCCCGACGACTTTGCCGGCGTCGTCCAATACCGGAAGACCGCTCACGCGGTTGTCGAGCATAAGTTGGATAGCCTGCGTTATCGAGGCTTCTCGTCTGACCGTGACGACGTCGCGGGTCATGACATCCGAGGCTTTCATCTCACATCTCTCTCGGTCAGCGCACAACAGCGGCTGCCAGGGCGGCAACTCCCGGCAATTCGCGGCCCTCGAGCCACTCGAGGAAAGCACCGCCGGCGGTCGAGACGTATGACAGCTCGTCGCTGACGCCCGCCGCGGCAAGCGCCGCCACAGTGTCGCCGCCGCCCGCGACGCTGAGCAGCTCGCCCGAGCGCGTCAATTCGGCGACTTTCTGCGCGACCGCAATTGTCCCGCGGTCAAAGGGTGGCGTCTCGAAGGCGCCGAGCGGCCCGTTCCAGACGAGCGTGCGCGCCTCTGCCAGGACGGCGCTGAGCCGGTCCACCGTCCTTGGCCCGATATCGAGGATCATCGCATCGCGCGGGACCGCATCGATCGCGACCTCGCTCGCTTTGGTTCCAGGGGCCAGTTCTGAAGCGATGACGGCATCCTCGGGCAATACAACCCGGCAGTTCCGCTCATGCGCCAGGACGAGAATTTGCCGCGCGGTATCGGTCATCTCACGCTCGCACAACGACCGCCCGACCTCCTTGCCCTCGGCAAGGAGCAACGTGTTGGCCATGGCTCCGCCTATGGCTAAGACATCGACCTTGCTGATAAGGAAACGCAGCAGGTCGAGCTTGGTCGAAACTTTGGCGCCGCCGACCAGCGCCAGGACCGGCCGCCGCGGATTTTCGAGAGCGGCCGTCAGCGCGCGCAATTCGGCCTCCATGAGCTTTCCTGCAGCCGCGGGCAATAAGCATGCGAGCGCCTCGATCGAAGCATGCGCGCGGTGCGCCGCGGAGAATGCGTCGTCGACATAGACGTCGCCCAACTCGGCGAGGGCCCGAGCAAAATCGGGTGAATTGGCCTCCTCGCCCTTGTGAAAGCGCAGGTTTTCGAGAAGCGCGACCTGCCCGGGCGCCAGCCTCGCGACAGTTCGACTGGCAGGTTCGCCAATGCAATCTGGGGCGAAGGCGACGTTGTGGCCGCCGATCGCTTTTTCTAGCGAACCCACGAGAGGCCGCAGCGACAGCGCCGGGTCCGGCCCATCCTTGGGGCGGCCGAAATGCGACATCACGACGACCTTAGCGCCTTTATCGATCAGCGCCTTGATCGTCGGCGCGAGCCGTTCGATGCGCGTCGCGTCGGTGACCACGCCCTCTCTGACCGGCACGTTTAGGTCGGCGCGCAACAGCACTCGCTTGCCGCGCACATCGATGTCATCGAGGGTTTTGAAACTTGCCATCGGCGAACGTCCTAACTGTGTATCAATTGACTGTAAAGCCAGCCAACTGTCGCGGCGGGGCGGGTGACTTATTGACGAGGATCAAGCGAAGGAAGAAATCCTCCAGCGGAACTTTTCAAGGATGGATCATGGCGGCCGACTTACTGGTGAGGAATGCCTGGTATGTAGCGGGCTTATCCGGTGAATTCCCGACACAGAAGCTGCAAGGGCAGGTGATTGCCGAGAAGCCGCTCGTCATGTGGCGAACCGCCGCCGGCGAGGTCGTCGCCTTCGACGAGCGCTGCTGCCACAAACGCATGCCCTTGTCACAAGGGCGGCTGATCGAAGGCGGGCTGCTCGAATGCGCCTACCACGGCTTGTGCTACGATGCGAGCGGCCGGTGCGTGCGCGTGCCGTCGCATCCCGATGGCCGTATTCCGGCTCAGGCGCGGTTGCGGGCGTTTCCCGTCATCGAGCAGGACGGGTTGGTCTGGGTGTGGCCTGGGGATCCCGCCAAAGCCGAGAGCGCCCGCCCGCCACGACTTCCGGAGCTTGCCGATCCGGCGTGGGAGACCGCCGATACCGGGCCGATGCCGGTGCCGGCCAATTCGCTGCTGCTCATCGAGAACCTGCTCGACATCAGCCATTTTTACCCGCTCCACGACGGCAATATCGGCGACATGGAGAACAGCCGGATCCCCGTGAAGCTCGAGCAGGGCACGCGCGACGGCAATCCCTATGTCGGAACAATCCGCGAGGCGCGCGGCTACAAGCAGCCACCCTTCCTCGCGGATTATCTGGAGTACGATGTTGTCGACCGGGATCACACGCATTTCATGCTGAGCCCTGCGCTAACGCGCGTACAGATGCGGGTCTGGCCCGCCGGCCATTACGGCGAAACGAGCATCGAGCGCGGCTACATCATCGTCCACACCCACACGCCGGTCGATCCGCGCAAGCATGTTTGGCGGCTGATCGTCAGCATGCCGGGCGGGCAGAAATGTAAATCCGACCCGACGAAGTCCGCGGTCGAGCGCTTTATGGAAACCTTCCCCGCGGTGATCGAGCAGGACCGCTGGGCGCTCGAACACCAACAGCGGATGTTTGATTATCCCGATGACGGGTATTCGGAGGTGTTTTTGCGGCCGGACATTGCGCTGCGCCGGGCCCGCGAAATCCTCACGCGGCTCGCCGAGGCCGAGCAAACGCCCACGGGCATGCGTTAAAAAATACCCAGTTCATTGAGGGTGCGCTGGCGCTCGTTCGCCCTGATGTCCATCAGATCCTCGGCGCAGACGGTGTGCTCGCGGGTCCCGAATGGCATTCCGTGTTTCTCGCAAAAGGTGTGGTTTTCCTGCTCTACTACTTCTCGCTCCTGCTGAAGGGCGGCGTGCCGCGCGTTAGGAAACGCGTAAACAACGGCGTAGAGAAACAGGATAGCGCTGACAGCGGCCCCAGCCCACACAATCTGGTTGCCGCAAGCATGGATCCGGCTGAGGATCTCCGGCGGGACCCTCCATCGCGATGACCGGATCAGCGTAGGCAGTCGCGACCGCACATCGGCAACGTCACCGCGCCGGATCATCATGGCAAAGTCTCCCGCTCCCGTTGCTGCGGAAGCTACTACCAAAGATAGATCAGCGCCAGCGATCACAAGTGTGAGCTGGTTCACACCTGACGCAAATTTTTCGGGTCGGCTTGATCGATACCGAAAGTTGATACGACTGTAAGTTGGCCGATGGCTGCTACACCGCCCTTCCGCGCGCGTGCGAGGAGACTACCGTAAAGTCGTGCCCGTCCGGCCCGGTCAGGTGGAACGAGTCATGGATCCGGCCCCTGCTGATCTCGGAGGGTCCCAGTCCTTTCTCCGCATAATCGCGGCGCGCGGCGTCGATATCGTCCACCATCAGGTCGAAGGGTGCGGTAGTGCCCAGCTTCGGCGGCTGTTCCGTATTCCTGACCACGACGTGCGTACCGCCGCGGAACTCGAGGACCGCAAGGCCGGCGTCGGCAAAAATCGGGCGCAGGCCGACTGCTTCGAGCCATCGTGCTGCGGCGGCGACGTCGGTCGTCGGAAGCCGGACGTGGCCGACCGCTACCGGCGGCCTTTCATCGACAGTCTGCGACATGATCTGCCCCTTTCTAGGCCGTCAACACTTCGAGCAGATGGCCGTTGGGGTCGCGGAAATAAAAGCCACGGCCGCCATTGCGGTGATTGATCTCCATATTCTCGGCCGAGCGCGGGCCGCTGCCATAGATGATTCCCTCGGCGCGCACCCGGTCGAAGATGCCGTCGAACTCCGCCTCATTGACCTTGAAGGCGTAATGGTGCCGCTCGAAACTCTCCCAGTTGTCGAAATCGATGGTCAACGTATCGTTGATGCGCACCGGCGCGAAATGTGAGACAGGTCCGTTGTAATCGAGGCCGAAGATCCGCGCGAAGAACCGAGCTGATTCCTCCTTGTCGCGGGCCGGGACGATAGTGTGGTCGAGGACGATGGCCATCTGTTCCTCCTCTTTTTAAACTCACGTAAAAATGTGCCGGAAGGCCGCAGTCGGCAAGCACCGAGAAAGGGAGCCGTCATGTACAAAGCGTCAGCGGGAATTGCACTGCCGACATCGATCATCGGCTCGCTGCCCCGGCCGAGCTGGTACACTGTGGGCCTCGGTTCGCAAAGCTTCCTCGAAGCGATGATGAACCTGCGCTACCGCGAGCAATACGAGGACGCCGTCTCGGTCTATATGCGCGCGCAGGAGACGGCCGGGCTCGACATCTGCACCGACGGCGACGCGCATTTTGACGAGCAGATCAGCGGCATGAGCTGGCAGAGCTATCCGCTGACGCACATGTCGGGCTTCTCGATGACAGCGCAGCCGACCGCTTACCA
>Ga0126371_10000368_pt1 | contig 36693 bp, 34 predicted proteins | sample PanSoiMetaPlot_4_FD_110145 | JGI IMG/M metagenome (GOLD analysis project Ga0126371, IMG submission 110145) | Tropical forest soil microbial communities from Panama - MetaG Plot_4 | ecosystem: Environmental > Terrestrial > Soil > Tropical forest > Bulk soil | place: Panama | collected 2016-02-17
CCATCGCGCTGCGAGCTGTTCGATCGAGGAGCCAGGATGAACCAGCAACAGCAGGTCGTGCCCTCGTTTTTGAAGGCCCGCAGCCTGTCTCACGATAGCGAGTTCCTGCCCGCCTTTTCCGGTTGAGGCTTCCGACATAAGAATCTTCATCGAGCTACGCTCCACGTTGGTAGATCAATTCCTTTACGGAGCCATGTGATGCAGTGCAGAAAGTTGCCCTGCTATCATATCATTCGCTTTCGGGCTCGTATTCCAGAGGATTAGTGTGATTGTTCTAATTTTGGTCACTAGATGTGTAGTGTTTGACAAACACAAAGCGAAGGAAGGGCCTTCGGCCTGACGGCTCTGGCTCCGTCAACAAGTAACACATCTCGCGGCTCCTTTGATCATCGAGCCACTCCTCAATGATCTGAAATCGGCAAGTGGCATGCCTGCGGCGGTTTTAGCCCCTTCCTGTGAGCTGTGGCTCTTTCTCCTACTTCAGGTAAGCGTCTGACTAATTACCTCGTGAAAGTTTGCGATCCGTTGTTACATTGCAACCTAACAATCTCCCCATTCCCGGCCGCAGCAGTGAGCGTCGCACTACGTGCTTGGAGTTCACGACCACAGTGGTACCGTACCGCAAACCTGTAAGTTCCCTGCGCCACACCAAGCCGGGCAGCGTGCACGGGGAAATCGCACTCGAAACGGCCATCGCACCAAGCTTGCACAGGTACAGTCACATTGCTAGGATCCCCTCCGTTCATGCTACCAAAGGTTGCATGAGCGACTTGAATCCCATAGGGCATCGGATCTTCACTGAGACCTGCCTCAGCCCTGCAATCGATACCAAACTGGCCATCAAAGCTATCTATGCCCTCCTGCCTCACCAATCGCACAGGTGAGTTGGTGCACTGATAGCTAACCATGTACACCACCTTACACCCTTTAGGGGACGCCGTATCCCTTGCATCCGTACCTTTTCTATACCCACAGCTCGACCTGCCGTCGCAATGTTGCGCGAAGAGGCCGGTGAGATCAGCATAGAACCCCTCTCTAAACTCAGGGTCATACCCACATACCTCACCCTTGCTCGCGCTGACGATACGAATGGTCGCGTTCGACCCGGCACGGGTGATGTCAGATCCGAAAGAATATCGATCCTTGCTGGCCAGCAGGTCGCGCATCACCCGCCCCATTCGGCGTGACGTCTCGATTGCCATGGTCCGCTGCACATGTGCCGGGACGGCGAAAAAGTTGGCCGGCCATGTCTCAACCAATGGAAATGGGATTCTTACGGCCGGGTACTTTTCGCGTAAGCGCTCTACTTCAGCAACGAGGGTGGCATTTCCACTGCCGTACGGACAGGCCCAGGGCTGAAAGATAAGTACCGGTGTCACATCAAACCGCTTTCCGAGCGCAGCGAATTCCTCCATCATAAGATCGAAATAGGAACGACCAGTGCGATCATCATAGTACACGGGTGTGTTGCAAGCACGTGGCTCAGTCTGGATATCGTGCTCGATCATGTAGCCCTTGCGCTCAAGGATGACATTCGCACGGTCGTACACGGGCGTGCTTTTGGTTGGTGGCGTCACAAGATGCAGTCCAGCTCGCAACCGCGCGCTTAGAACGTCTCGGACGATTGCTGGTCGGAGCGCATTGGAAGGGGGAAAAAAGAAATGTCTAACTGAAGTAAGGTTGTCCTCCAAAGTATCCCCAAGAACGGCCATTGTAGCTCCCCCGCCGAAATCTAACGCCTTAGAGCCGCGCCATTGCACCGGACTCGGGTGAACTACTGGTGACATGTAGATGATGGCAAATTTGATTGTCGGGTACGTTCTCAGAGCATATTCAAGCTCCGCAAGGTAGCCGTGGAACCCCTGGTTGGCACAGCAGCTAAGATTGAGGATCTCTTTACCTCCAATGTACTGTGAGACGACCTCAGGCATAATTCCGAAATAGCCGGAGCTATCACCAACATGCACAGCGATCGGATCCGGCACTTCTAGCCTTCGCAACTTTTCCCAAATGACCCATCGCTCGGCAAGTAGATCGTAGAAGCGCTGAATAGGTTGGACGATCAGATCGCTACGTTCGATCGCGTTCGGCTTGTATAGCCCATAGATTGTTCCCTCAATGGCACAGAAAATCATGATGGCTGCCATCCAGGGATACCAATGCTTGGTCATATCAGGTCAGTCTCCGTTAACCATTCATAATAAGCGTGGACTGACAACGCGTTCAAAACGCAAAATAGATGAATTCATTGGCCTGCCGTGCTCCAAACCAAATCATGGCATACACCACAGCCAGCAGCACCAGAACCTTTGTCATATTATTAAAGGTAAGCCAAAGATCAGGAAATTCGCACTTGTTTAAGTACCCAACCAAGTCAGTGATCAACACAGGCAGCATATAAACAAGATATGTCCAGCCGAGGACCATTACACTAGACCCGAGCAGGGTCTGTATAAGCCGCTTGGGAGTGAATTGAAGCTGCAGGATTGAGTGAACAATAGGCCAAAATGTCCCAGGATTAGACCTGAAGAGAATCCAACCGAAGCAGACCAGATGAAAGAAAACGATTATCGCGACCAGACGGCCCAAGGCCCCGAACATCTCTTCTAGCCACTTGTCAATCGGCACGATTCGATAGAGGACCAACAGTAGGCCATGCCAGAGCCCCCATAGAATAAAGAACGCACCTGCGCCGTGCCACAAGCCGACCAGAAACATCACAATGAGAAGATTTCTCAGCGTGATCACCGTACCGTGCTGATTCCCACCAAGGGAAATGTAAACGTAATCGCGTAACCATGACGATAAGCTAATGTGCCAGCGCTGCCAGAATTCGGATGGGTTCACTGAAAAATACGGGGTCAAAAAGTTTCTATCAATCTCTACGCCAAAGAGCAGCGCTGAGCCACGCGCGATGAGCGAATAGCCTGCAAAATCACAATAGATTTGAAAAGCAAATGCGTACATGAAGAGGAGTCCCATCCCGGCGCCCAGTGAGCCTTGTCGCTGGATCTGGCCATCAATGTTTTCAACAATCGCGCCCATATTATCCGCACAGAAAATCTTTAGGAAAAGACCCCAGACAATGTAAATCAGAGCCTGGTTGGCGATTGTTGAAGTAATCGCAGGACGATATTCGGACAGAATAGGGAGGAGTTGTCTTGCACGCCGGATGGGGCCGGCTACCAAATGCGGGAAGAATACTAAAAAATTCAGATAGTCGAGCAAACGTCGGGTTGGATGAAACTCTTTCTTGTAGACATCTGCCGTATAGGAGATTGTCTCAAATGTGTAGAACGATACCCCGGGTGGCAGCGGGACGTGAATTGGCGTAGTCAATACCGAAAATCCGGTATACGCGCCCAAAGCGACTATTGATTCGCTGATCCACCCTGTGTACTTGAAGAAGGACATCAGGGAGATATTAAAGACGATGCTGAAAATGAGCAGCTTTTTTCTAACTCCATCGTCCTTCGACTCGGCAATCTTCTGCGCCAGATAATAATCGACCAGTCCGCTGGCCAACATGGGGACGACGAACCAGGGCTCTTGCCAACCGTAAAAGATGATGCTTGCTATAACAATGATGTACTTGCTGAATGCATGTTTTCTGGTGAGCGAGTAGAGGAGTAAAACAATTGGCAGAAACAGGAAGATGTAGACAAATGAATTAAAATACATTTCGGACGATGCGCGAGAAGGACTAAACCATAAAAAAAGCAGTCACGACCGAATTAACCACGATAACGTCTCCGAGTGTGGAACTTAACTGTATAGCACAGCACCGACTTCATCCTGATCACTTTCTGGTCGGTGGTCGTCATCTTCTCTTTTCAATTAACTGGGCAATCTAACTGATCATGATAGAAAGATCTAGCTTTCGCATCTTGGTGCAGCCAAAGTGTCTTTCGATTAAAGCTTTCTACACTCGCCGTCCGCTTTGCTTGCAAAGCTTCGCCCATGGCTGCCAACGCCACTACGCCAACCTCTTCATGTTTATTGAGAGACTCAACGCCTTGTTTTTCACTCGCCCGTCGTCGTGTCACACCTAATGCAACGGGACGCAAATCTTCTGTGTGACTATTCCGTGCTTCTCTCGTGGCGTTCGTAGAATTCATGCTGGGTTGGGTCATAGTTAAATTTTGGCTCCTGTTACTCTCGAAAACTGATAAACTATTTTTGTTTCACTTGTGGGTCTTGCGTGATTGCCGCAAGAGTGCTCGACCTGTTTCTGCCCCTTCCGTCTGGCGAAGTGAGGACGAATTTTCTAATACCTAAAGAGTGGTGAGCTCCAGAGTCATTCAGCGTCGCGAGCGGTCAGTCTGCGATCTCACCTTGAACTGGGAACTCCCCCTACCGCGGGGCGCACTCACCTGCGGTCAATTAGCGGCATATCCGATAACCGGGTCCCAACGCACCCCCAGAACGCCACCTGATAATTCTTCTTGACTAGTCTGTCGTGGTATGTTCATATTCTGAACACCCATGCAAATAGTGGACAATTCGTGAAGCTGCAGGGGCAGCGAGACCTCCTGTTACTGTCAGAGGTTGAACGGGACGCGCATGTGACGCAGCGCTCGCTTGCGTCAAAATTGGGCGTCGCTCTCGGCCTGACCAACCTCTATCTCAAGCGCCTGGCGCATAAGGGCTACATTAAGATTTCCATGATCCCGCCGCACCGCATCCGGTACCTCCTGACACCACAAGGGCTAGCTGAGAAATCACGGCTGACCTACCAATATATGCAGTATTCGATGACCCACTATCGCGAGATGAGGATCAGGCTGCGCAGAACGCTGACGGAGGCTATGGCAGAGGGCGTCAAGCGCGTCGTCATCTACGGGACAGGTGAGCTGGCCGAGATGGCCTATCTCTCTCTGAAAGAAACGAATCTAACCCTCGTCGGGTTCATCGACGATAAGAGGCAAGACAAGTTTTTATCGTACCCGGTTTGTGCTCCCGAGCTCGTCGGTGAGTGGGAATTCGATGCGGTGTTATTGACTGATTTAGAGAACGGCGAAAAACACCGTGAGCTACTCGGGCGGTTCCTTGCGCCTGAGAGAAAAACTCTAACACTCAGTCTCGTCGACTGAGCGGATTGAGAGCTGGTCCGGTGTTTATGATCACTGTAAGTGAGAGGGCGAAGCTGTGTTCACAAGGCACCCGACAACCGCGATTAGTGAGAGTTGTTTGATGAAGGGCGATGGGCAGTTGCCGGGTCAGCCCAAATCCTGCGGCAGTCGATCGCGAACGGTATTCGAGACACTAGGACATGGAGAGAGAACCCATTTCATGGGAGAGTTAAGAATGTTCACTTCCTCAAGTCAAATCCTCGATCATTTCAGAGATCGGCAGGTGGACCCTGAATCGAGGATCTACATTAAGACGCATGCTAAGAGATATGCCTTTTTGTTGGACGTCGTGACCAAGGCTCGACAGGAACTGGCTTGTGTGCGTTCCTGTACAATTCTGGATATTGGACCTTCGTTCTTTACCGAATTGATCCGCCTTGCGTTTCCTCGAGACACTGTGTTGACCTTGGGGTTGGATTCAGCTGAGAGCAGGGGTGGGCACTTGCCGAACGCAGTCCGTCATGAAGACCAAGCTCATTTCTACTTCGATTTGAATGACTCCCAATACCGTGACCGATGGATAAAACTGCCCTCGGTCGATCTTGCGGTTATGGCCGAGGTTATCGAGCATCTTTACACCGCTCCCACCCTCGTGCTTGCTTTTGTGCAGAGTCTGCTTTCAACGGGAGGTATCTTAATCGTTCAAACACCGAATGCCGCAACTCTGAAGAAGCGTCTCAAGCTGCTGTTTGGGGAAAATCCGTATGAGATGATTCGTGAGAACCCCAGAAATCCTGGCCACTATCGAGAGTACACAAAACGCGAACTTCATGAAATTGCTGATGCGGTAGGATTCGAGGTGTCAGATTGCGTGTTATCGAACTACTTTTCGCATGATTCGTCGAAGAGAGCTTTAGAGCAGGTCATTCGTAGCCTTGTACCTCCAAACTTGAAGCGAGGCATTACGCTCGTGTTGCGGAAACGCGGTTAATGGGTAAATCTGCCCTTTAGATGGGCCACATCGCCCTATGCCGAAGCAAAATAATCTGGGTCATGGGCGTTCCGAGGCAGAGAGTATTCAATCTAGTTTATTGCACGCATTTATGATGCCGAAGCCGAGAGCCATGTGTCTATCGAACCAGACCCCAAGTAGCTGTAAACGATACGGTAGGACCAGACAGATCAGGTCAACCATATGAGCCAGACGGATCAGCCGGATCATCCTCAGTGGTATGCGCTTCGGACCAAATCGCGGCACGAAAAATTGGTCCGTGACCGGCTGGAGAAGCAGGGAATCGAGCCGCTTCTGCCGACGGTCAAGCGCATGAGCCAGTGGAAGGATCGGAAGAAAGAAATCGAGGTCCCGCTCTTTTCTGGCTATTGCTTTGTGCGGTTTGGGTCCCAGCAGAAGCTACCAGTCCTGAAAACCATCGGCGTCGTCGAAGTCGTAGGCGGAGGGCATCGGCCTGAGCCCATCCCGGAGGAAGAAATCGCCGCGCTTCAGACGCTGATGACCAGCGTCCTACCGTATGATCCGCATCCTTACCTCCATGAAGGCATGATGGTCGAAGTGATTCGCGGCCCTCTCCAAGGTATACGAGGCATTCTACTGCGGAAGGAAAAGCGGCATCGTCTCGTGCTCGGTGTCCGTCTGATCCAACAAGCCGCTGCGGTGGAGATCGATATCCTTGACGTGTTGCCATTGTGAGGTGTTCGGTCCCATGCTGCTTAACCCACTCGTCTCCATCGGTTGATAATCCGAGAAAGTATTTCTTGTGCTGGTTGTTCCAACAACTTACGACTTCCTGGTGGTAGGAGCGGGCGTCATAGGGATCTCCATCGCCAGGGAACTGCGCCGGCGCCACGGTGCGCGTGTGTTAGTGATCGATAAAGAATCGGGATCTGGGCAGCATGCGAGCGGACGCAATAGCGGCGTCCTCCATGCCGGCGTGTATTACAAGCCGGGAACCCTGAAGGCACGATTGTGCGTTGAAGGAAACCGACGGATGAAGGACTATTGTCGTGCGAAGGGAATCCCCATGAACGAGCATGGGAAAGTGATCGTCACGAGAAGTGAATCCGAGATTCCTTCCCTGCGAGAACTCCATCAGCGTGCCGAAAAGAGCGGGGCCGCAGTGGCCCTTTTCGATCAACGGGATTTGAAGGAGGTTGAGCCCTGTGCCAAGAGCGTGGGGCAGGCCCTCTATGTGAAGGATACGGCGGTAGTAAATCCTCAACTGGTCATGGAGGCGATCAGTCGTGATGCCGTCGACGAGGGAGTGGAATTTCGGTTCCGTTGCGCCTGGCTGGGGTCTGCGAGCACGACGAGCGCAAGGACCTCACAGGGCACACTGTCCTGCGGGCATTTTGTCAATTGCGCCGGCTTGTTTGCCGATCAGATATCGCACGAGTACGAGGTTGGACGGCAATATAGGGTGCTGCCATTCCGCGGGCAGTTTTACCTGCTCAGGCCAGAATCGAAAATGCGTGTTCGGGGGAATATCTATCCTGTCCCGGATCTGCGCAATCCGTTCTTGGGCGTGCATTTTACCAGGCGGCCGGAAGGCCAAGTAACCGTAGGACCATCAGCGCTCCCGTTGCTCGGAAGAGAGCAATATCGAGGGCTGATGGGTGCCAACGTTCAAGATGGCCTTGCCATGATCAAGTATCTTCTCAGACTTTTCGGGCGCAATAGAGATCACTTTCGATCGATTGCATGGCGCGAAATGGCAAAACTGTCCCAGACAGGATTCTTCCGCGATGCTGAACAGTTAGGCAATGGGCTGCAGAAAGATGATTTTCTGCCCGGCAAGGACCCAGGTATTCGAGCTCAGTTGGTCGATACGCGAACAGCTGAACTCGTGAATGATTTTGTCGTAGAGCCTGGACCGTGCTCCACACATGTGCTGAATGCCGTGTCGCCGGCGTTTACGTCTTCAGCTCCCTTCGCGGAATTTGTGGTTGATCGGATGAAACTGGAAGGATAGAACAAATGCCGTTGGCGCCAGCCGTTTTTGTTGATCTCTGAAGGTCGGGAAGGAGTCATCTCAGATGAATCACGTGGCAGATTACTTCAAAGAGGTTCAGGAAATTGCGAAGAGGATCGATCGTGACGCGATTGGGAAAATAGCCGAAGGTCTTTCCGATTTGCGTACTCGGGGAGGGAGACTATTTCTGTTGGGTGTCGGTGGTAGCGCAGCCAATTGCAGTCACGCTGTAAATGACTTCAGAAAGCTGTGCGGTATTGAAGCATATACTCCGGTGGATAATGTTTCAGAACTCACCGCACGCACCAATGATGAAGGGTGGGAAACCGTCTTTGCTGCTTGGCTGAAGGTGAGCCGCGCGAACAATAATGATGCCGTGCTCGTCTTTTCAGTCGGCGGAGGCGATGCGCAAAAGAACATCAGCGTAAACCTGATCCGGGCCCTCGACGAAGCAAAGCGGCGCGGGCTGAAGATTTACGGGGTGGTCGGGCGTCAAGGGGGATATACAAAACTGGTCGGTGATGCGGTCGTCGTCGTTCCGACCGTGAATAGTACTCATGTGACTCCACACACCGAGGCGTTTCACGCTGTCGTGTGGCACTGTCTTGTCTCCCACCCGAAGCTGCAGATTGCGGGCACAAAGTGGGAGAGCACCGTCAGCCAGGCAGGAGTCTGAAGGGAGTGGCACAAGCCGTGTTTCTCGATCGAGATGGCGTGCTGAACGAGGTGGTGGTGCGCGAGGGCAAGCCGTGCGCCCCTGCATCAGTGGACGAGTTCACTCTCCTTCCGGGTGTCCCTGAGGCCCTGCAGAAATTGGATGAGGCGGGATTCCTCTTGATCGTCGCAACCAACCAACCCGATGTCATTCATGGGACTGTAAAGCGGGAAGCGGTGGAAGCGATGCATGAGAGGTTGCGAGCCCTGTTGCCGCTGGATGACATCAAAGTCTGCTATGAGATCGAAAGTAGTGGCAGCCAGTGCTATAAGCCGAAACCTGGAATGCTGCTCGAAGCCGCCCGTGAACGAGCGATTGATTTGTCAAGAAGCTACATGGTCGGGGACCGGTGGCGCGATGTCGGGTGCGGCCGTGCGGCAGGGTGCTACACGATCTTCATCGATCGAGGCTATCGCGAGGCACTTCAGGAGCTGCCGGATGCCACCTGTGCTGATCTCAAAGAAGCGGCAGCCATTATACTTGCCAACGAGGCGTGTCAAACTCGAGAGAGGAGAGCGGAATGACCACATTGGCCGATCTGAGAATCAAGATCTTTGCAGACGGAGCCGACTTGACCGGCATCCAGGCGATGTACGCAAAACCGTGGATCAAAGGATTTACGACCAATCCTACCCTGATGCGGAAGGCTGGAGTTGCCGATTATAGGACGTTCGCGATGGAGGTATTGCGCACCGTGCCGGACCGGCCGGTTTCCTTTGAAGTGTTTGCGGATGACTTCGGCGCGATGGAAGCACAAGCGCTCGAGATCGCGTCGTGGGGGTCCAATGTGAATGTCAAGATTCCCGTCACCAATACAAAACGGAAATTTTCCGGTCCCCTGATACGTCGGCTGTCCGAGGCCGGCGTGAAGCTCAACATTACGGCAGTCATGACGACGGACCAGGTTCGCGCGATCACGGAGGATCTGGCGACGAGCACATCCGCGATCATCTCGGTTTTTGCCGGACGTATCGCTGATACCGGGGTTGATCCGGTACCGGTAATGCGCGATGCGGTCGAGATAGTCCAAGCCAAACCGAAAGCCGAATTGCTGTGGGCCAGTCCACGCGAAGTGCTCAACATCGTCCAGGCGGACGAGGTCGGCTGTCACATCATTACGGCGACCAACGACATTCTGAACAAGCTCGCGCTCCTCGGAAAAGACCACAGCGATTTCTCCCTGGAAACCGTGGAGATGTTTCATCGAGATGCGCAGGCCGCGGGCTATCTGATTCATTGTCCCAGTCAAACTGTCGCCCCATGAACGATCCACGTCCACTTAGACAGGAGCCATGAGCATGAAGAATGTTCTTATCACTGGCGGGGCTGGGTATGTCGGCACGCTGTTGACGCCGCAGTTATTGGCGGCCGGTTACAACGTGACGGTCTATGACACGATGTTCTATGGGTGCGAGTTGGCCCCGAGGCCAAGATTGAAACTACTCAAGGCGGATATTCGGGACACGGAAACCTTCCGTGACGCGTGCTGGGGAGTCGATGCGGTGATTCATCTTGCCTGCATATCCAATGATGCCGGGTTCGAGCTAGACGAGAAGCTGAGCGAAGAGATCAACTTCAGATCCTTCGAACCCATGGTCATCGCCGCCAAGGAACAGGGGGTCAGGCGGTTCATCTATGCGTCCTCGTCCTCGGTGTACGGGTATTCCGATTCCCCACGCGTGACCGAGGAGCATCCGCTCGTTCCGCTCACGCTCTACAACAAATTCAAAGGATTGTGCGAGCCGCTGCTGTTCAAGTATCAGTCGGCGGATTTCGTGTGCGTCACGATCAGGCCGGCCACGATTTGCGGATATAGCCCGCGCCAGCGGTTGGACCTATCGGTCAATATCCTGACCAATCATGCGGTCAACAATAAGAAGATCACGGTCTTCGGCGGAGAGCAGCAGCGGCCCAACCTGCACATTCAGGACATGTGCGATCTCTATCAGTTGTTGCTGGAGTTGCCCGAGGAAAAGGTGGCGGGGGAGACGTTCAATGCGGGCTATCAGAATCAGAGCATCATGGAGATCGCCAAGATCGTGAAGAAGGTCGTTCAAGAGGAATTCCCTGAACTGGGAGATATCCCCATCGTCACGACGCCGTCAAACGACAATCGGTCCTACCGAATCACGTCCGACAAGATTGCGGCGAAGCTGGGGTTTCGCCCGAAACGCACCATCGAGGATGCGGTCCGAGGTCTCTGCGTGGCATTCCGAAAGGGGGCTCTCCCCGACAGCATGACGGACGATCGTTACCACAACGTGAAAGTCCTCAAGCGCATACGGGCATGCTGATGGCGCATTCTCCATGGGCTGTAGTCACCGGTGGGGCTGGCTTTATCGGGAGCCACATGGTCGATGTTTTGGTGGACCGGGGCTTTCGCGTCCGCGTGATCGACAATATGGCGGGTGGGCGCGCGGCCAATCTGTTGCAGCATCAAGCGAATCCCGACGTTGTGCTCGACGAACGCGACATACGGGCGCTCGCGCCGAACGATAAACTGTTTGCCGATGCGCGGTTCGTGTTCCATTTCGCCGGCATCGGAGACATTGTTCCCTCAATAGAACAACCCACGGAATACATGTCGGTGAATGTCCAGGGAACCGTGCATGTGCTGGAAGCGGCCCGGCATTCCGGCGTGAGGAAAATGGTCTATGCCGCCTCATCGTCATGTTATGGGCTTGCGGCTGTCCCCACGCGAGAAGACCATCCGGTGGCGCCGCAGTATCCTTATGCGTTGAGCAAATATGTGGGAGAGCAGGCAGCGTTTCATTGGCACAAGGTCTACGGTCTGCCGATCAACTCGATCAGAATTTTCAATGCCTATGGAACCCGCTCTCGAACCGCGGGCGCTTATGGCGCGGTATTCGGTGTGTTTCTCCGGCAGAAACTCGCCGGTAAACCGTTTACCGTCGTCGGAGATGGAACGCAGAAGCGCGATTTCCTTTATGTCACCGATGTGGCCAAGGCGTTTCTGGCGGCGGCCGAATCGGAGAAGCGGGGCGAGATCTGGAATCTTGGTGCCGGCGATCCCCAGCCGGTCAACCGTTTGGTCGAGCTGCTGGGCGGGCCCGTGGTTCATATCCCGAAGCGTCCGGGAGAGCCGGATTGTACATGGGCGGACATCACGAAGATCAAGCGGGAGCTGGGGTGGCTGCCGGAAGTCTCCTTTGGAGAAGGTGTCCGCCGCATTCTCGAGCAGATCGATTACTGGAAAGAGGCTCCCCTCTGGGACCCGGAATCGATCGCGACCGCAACAAAAACGTGGTTCAAATATCTGGAGGGCCGATAGCCGTCATGCCGCCATCATTGACAAAACAGTATTCCCATAAAATCAAGACCGTTGAAGAACTCTGCAGAATTATCGGTTCCCGTCCGCGGAAGAAAAAAGTCATCATGTGCCACGGCGTCTTCGATGTCGTCCATCCGGGTCACCTCCGGCATCTCGTTTATGCGAAGAGCAAAGCGGATATTCTGATTGCCAGTCTGACGGCGGATCAACACATCAGCAAGGGACATGATCGCCCGCATGTGCCACAAGATCTTCGGGCGCTCAACCTCGCCGCGTTTGAAGTCGTGGATTACGTGATCATTGATTCAAACCCGAAGCCGCTCAGCAACATCAGCAAGCTCCAGCCTGATTTCTTCGCCAAGGGCTACGAATATACGGCCACCGGCCTGCCGCGCAAGACCCAGGAGGAGGCCGAGATTGTCCAATCCTATGGCGGAAAGATGATCTTTACGCCGGGCGACATTGTGTATTCCTCTTCGAAGCTCATTGATTTAGCGCCTCCGAGCATCAAGATTGAAAAGCTGCTGACGTTCATGGATGCCGAGAAAGTAACCTTCGACTCACTCCGCAAGTCGCTCGATAGATCAACGGGAAAAAGGGTCCATGTCGTGGGCGACACGATCGTCGACAGTTATACCCACACGGCGATGATCGGCGGCCAGACGAAGACCCCGACCATGAGTGTGCTCTATGAGCGCCGAGACGACTACATCGGCGGGGCGGCTGTGGTCGCGAAACATCTGCGGTCGGCCGGCGCGGAGGTGGTGTTCTCAACGGTCCTCGGTGACGACCCGTTAAAGGATTTTGTACTGGATGGACTCAAGAATACGGGCGTCGAGTGTCGGCCGGTCATTGATCCAACCAGGCCGACGACGAACAAGAATGCCGTCGTGGCGGGTGGCTACAGGCTGCTGAAGATCGACACGCTCGACAATCGATCGATCTCAGACGAAATTGTTCAGACCTTGGCTCAGGCGATTTCCGGGACCCAGTGCGATGCCGTGGTGTTCAGCGACTTTCGCCACGGGATCTTCAACCGGCGCACGATCTCCCGCCTCGTGGAGGCCATTCCGCGCGGTGTCTACAAAGTGGCTGACAGTCAGGTTGCCAGCCGGTGGGGCAACATCACGGACTTCAAGGGCTTCGACCTGATCACCCCGAACGAACGCGAAGCGAGATTTGCGCTGGCCGATCAGGATTCCGGAATCCGTCCCCTCGCCTCGACGTTGTATGACGCAGCGAAATGCAAGACCTTGATTCTCAAGCTGGGGGAGCGTGGCGTGCTCACCTGTCGAAACAGCGATCACGAATCGCTCGACTCTTTCGTGGTCGTGGACTCCTTCGTCGAGCAGGTGGTGGATGCGGTCGGCGCGGGCGATGCGCTGCTGGCGTATGCCACCTTGGCCATGTTGGCAACGAAGAAAGATACGGTTGCCACGATCTTAGGCTCCATGGCTGCGGCGTGCGAGTGTGAATGCGAGGGGAATGTGCCGGTGACGCCCGATGATGTACGCCGAAAGATTGAAATGGTTGAGCGCCAGTCCAATTATCACTGATTCCTAACGGTCCAATTCCGCATGAAAGCCATCGTCGTGGGTCTCGGAGTCCAGGGTTACAAGCGCCGCAAGTTCGCCGGCGCGGACTACGTGGCATCGGTAGATCCGGTCAATCAGGCGGCGGAGTATCGCGCCGTCGAAGACGTACCCGTATCCGATTACGATGCGGCGCTGGTCTGTGTCCCCGACGAGCCGAAGGTGGAGGTGTTGACTTATCTGTTGCGGAACGGGAAACACGTGCTCGTGGAAAAGCCGCTGTGGACATCCAACGACCGGCAGATCAATGTTCTGGAAGAACTGGCGAGAGCCAAAGGGGTCGTGTGCTATACGGCCTATAATCATCGATTTGAGCCGCATTACGTCCGGATGCGAGACCTCATCGCCTCAGGCTCGTTGGGCATGATCTATCATTGTCACATGTTCTACGGGAACGGCACCGCGCGGCTCGTGCGCGATTCAGCCTGGCGCGACCGAGGAGCCGGCGTTCTGCCGGATCTGGGCTCGCACCTGCTGGACACGGCGAAATTCTGGTTTGGCGAGCTTGGGGAGATGTTTGAGATCGTGTCGGCGAACTGTTTCGAGAATCGGGCACCCGATCATGTCGTCATGACCTCGAAGGCGACCAGGCCCAGGCTGGAATTCGAGATGACGCTCCTGTCATGGCGCAATCATTTCACGTGCGACGTGCTTGCGGAAAAAGGCACGGCCCACATTCGCTCGCTCTGCAAATGGGGGCCTGCCACCTTCATCCATCGCACGCGCATCCTCCCGTCAGGGCGGCCGCCGGAGGAGTCCATTACGCTGGTGGAAGAAGACCCGACCTGGGCGCTCGAGTACGCCCACTTCAAGACTCTCTGCGAGCGGGGCGCGATGACCGATCTGTCCAACGATCTGTGGCTGAACCGCCTCTTACGCCGCTTGGGACAGGAGGCACAAAAGGAAGCGTCGACGTGAGCAAGCCGGTTGTTGGATTCGCTGGAATGACGCACCTCGGCATCAATTCCGCCGCGGCGGCAGCGGGCAAGGGATTTGACACCGTCTGTTTCGATGCCGATCCCGCTGTCATCGCGGGGCTCAGGACCGGCTCCCTACCGGTCATGGAGGGGGGACTGCCAGAGCTACTGGCACAGAACCGGCAACACATCGCCTATAGCGCCGAGGTTAAAGAGTTGAAGCAGTGCGGCGTCGTCTATATCGCTGCGGATGTTCCGACCGACGGTCGCGGGCGGAGCGACCTCTCAGGCATCCGGGCGCTGATTGATACGGTCTCAGCCGGATTGGGGCGCGACGCAATTCTGGTCATTCTGTGTCAGGTGCCGCCGGGCTTTACACGCGGTCTGCCATGGCCAAAGGAGCGGCTCTACTATCAGGTCGAGACGCTGATCTACGGACGGGCGGTGGAACGCGCCATGCACCCCGAACGGTTCATCGTCGGCTGTGCCGCTCCGGACCGCCCGTTGCCCCAGGCGCTGCACACCTTCCTGTCGGCCTTCAGCTGTCCGATCCTTCCCATGCGATACGAAAGCGCCGAGTTGGCCAAGATATCGATTAATTGCTGCCTGGTTGCGTCGGTGACCGTGACCAACACCTTGGCGGAGCTCAGCGAGCGGATCGGGGCGGACTGGGCTGAAATTGCGCCGGCATTGAGGCTCGACAAGCGGATCGGTCAGTACGCCTATCTGTCACCAGGGCTTGGCCTTGCAGGCGGCAATCTGGAGCGTGACTTGGAGACCGTCCTGCAACTCGCCCAGGAGACGGGGAGCGAGGCCGGCCTGGTCAGGTCGTTCCTGGTGAATAGCCGCCATCGCCGTGATTGGGTGCTCCGGATCTTGCACGATGAGGTGTTGGCGGCGAGTCCCAAGCCGGTCATCGGTGTGCTCGGGCTTGCGTATAAGGAAAATACCCATTCCACGAAGAACTCCGCATCCCTGGATTTGATCGCCGAGCTGAAACCGTGGCGGCTACAGATCCACGATCCGGTCGTGCCGGCCTCAGCCGCTGCGCATCCTGATATCAAAGCGTGTGCCGCTCCGCTGGAGGCGGCGCAGGGAGCCGACGCACTGGCGATTATGACACCCTGGCCGGTCTACTGCGAACTGAGGATTAATGAGCTGGCTCGAGCGATGGCTGGGCGTACAGTCATTGATCCGTATCACGTGCTTGACGGAGCTGCTGCTGCCGCGGCCGGACTCGACTATTTCTCGTTGGGCGCGTCGTCGGTGCGCGGCAATGGTTCGAGAAGGACCGCCCATGCTTGACCACCTGAACAGGATTCCCACATCTCCCGGTCGGGTTGTGATCATCGGGGCCGGCGGGTTCGTTGGTTCGGCCATTGCGAAACAGCTTTCCTCTGACGGAGTGCCCGTACATGGTCTGACCCGAAAGGAGCTGGATTTGCTCGCGGACGGCGCGGCGGACAAACTCAAGGCCCTCTTGAAGCCTTCCGACAGTGTTGTGATGGTGTCTGCCGTTGCGCCGGCGAAGACAGTATCGATGCTGATCCAGAATCTTCGCATGGCGGAAACGGTATGCAATGTACTGGCGAATATCGACATCGCCCATTTGGTCTACATTAGTTCCGATGCGGTGTATGCCGATGATGCCAATCCTGTCAAGGAAGAATCCGACCGTGCGCCGTCGACCCTGCACGGTATGATGCATGCCGCCCGCGAATTGATGCTGATATCATCGACCAAAGTGCCAGTAGCTCTGCTTCGGCCAACGTTGATCTATGGCGAGGCCGACCCGCACAACGGATATGGGCCAAATCGCTTTTGGCGACAAGCAGCCAGGGGCGAGGCCATCTCGATCTTCGGCGACGGGGAAGAGCGACGCGATCATATCCTAGTCGATGACGTGGCTCGTCTCGCAGCGCTCGTTCTGGCCCATCGAAGCGTCGGAGCCTTGAATGCTGTGACCGGAGTGTCCACGTCGTTCCACGATATTGCTCAACTGATTGCCAAGCGATTCGGAGTCCAGGTGGTCAGTCAGCCGCGTCCCGGCCCGCGGCCGCACCTGCTCCACCGATTTTTTGACGTCACGCACCGCCTGAAAGTTTTCCCGACGTTCCATTGCACGCCACTGGATCAGGGGCTCGGATTGTTTCGACAGGAAGTCGCCTGACATGCCCGAGGTCAATCTGCTGGCGCGGCTCCCGAAGAGCACGCGCAATATACAGAAGCGAAAGGAAGCCAAGGATCCGGCGGTGATTGCCGTTGCGAAGCAGTACGGCGAGATGTATTTCGACGGGCCGCGTGAATATGGTTATGGAGGCTACCGTTACGACGGCCGGTGGATTCCCGTCGCAGAAGACATCATCAAGCACTTCAACCTTAAGCCGGGCGACCGGGTGCTGGATGTCGGCTGCGCCAAGGGGTTTTTGGTCAAGGATTTGATGAAGGTCTGCCCTGGCTTAGAAGCCTTCGGACTGGACGTATCACTCTATGCCCTTCTCAGCTGCGAGCACGAAGTCATCGGTCGCCTTCACCTCGGTACCGGCGAACTGTTGCCGTTCCCGGACAAAAGTTTTGATTGTGTCTTGAGTCTGAATACCGTCCATAACTTTCCGCGTCCACGAGCGATCAAAGTCATGCAAGAAATCCAGCGGGTCTCCGGAGGCAGGGCTTTCGTTCAGGTGGATAGCTACCATACACCCGAACAGAAAGACATCTTCGAGAGCTGGGTGCTGACGGCCGAGTTCCATGATTATCCGGAAGGCTGGGTCAAACTCTTTCGAGAAGCCGGGTACACGGGCGACTGGTACTGGACAATCATCGAGTGATTGCCTAAAGTACCGCGCCAATCATTTAGCGAGAGATCTATGAAACGATATGCTGTGCTGGGCGGAGGCGGGTCGTTTGGTATTCATACCTCGAAATATCTCCTTGATCATGCGGATACGGACCGCGTGATCGCGGTAGGTCGAAATCCGGCCAGACCGGAGCCATTTACCCTCAACGTGGGGAAAGGCGATAAGAGGTACTCCTACCATGCGTATCATGTGACGCATGAGCTCGACCTGCTGTTGGAGTTGTTCGACCGGGAGAGGCCGCAGGTCATCATCAACTACGCAGCGCAAGGGGAAGGGGCGGTGTCATGGAAGCACTCTTGGCGTTTCTTCGAAACCAACTCCATGGCGTTGGCACGTTTGGCCGAGGAACTGATGAAGCGCCCGTATCTCGAACGGTTCATTCAGATCGGAACCTCTGAGATGTACGGTTCGGTGGAACACGCGACGAAGGAGGATGAACCGATCAAGCCGACGAGTCCCTATGCGGCCTCCAAGGTTGCGTTCGACATGTACCTCGTATCAGTGCACAAGTTCCTCAAATTTCCGATGAACATCATTCGGCCGTCGAACGCCTACTGCCCGGGCCAGTTGCTTCACCGCGTGGTGCCCAAGGCGGTAATCTGCGGGCTGACAGGCCGGAAGCTGCCCTTGCAGGGCGGCGGTCGAGCCGAGAAATCCTACTTTCATGCCCGCGACCTGGCTCGCGCCATTCATCTGGTGGCGGAGAAGGCGCCGCCCGGCGCCATTTATAATGCCGGCCCTCCCAAACCCATTTCGATCCGAGCGTTGGTGGAGAAGGTTGCGGACGCGCTTCAGATGAAGTTTGACGATCTCTGTGAAATCACCGGAGACCGTCTGGGGCAAGATTCGCGGTATTGGCTGGATTCTTCGGCGATTAAGCGTGATGTCGGCTGGGACCCGCAGATCAGCCTTGAAGAGGGACTCGCGGAGATGGTGACGTGGGGCAGGAAATACGTGGACCAAGTGCGGGACTGGCCGATGGATTACACTCTCCGTGCGTAAAGCGTTACGACAAGACAGAATTCGAGATGGGAAAGCCAAGTCCACCTAAATTCGACATAGTCGCCGCACGGCGACGCTGCTTGGCGTACCGGCGTCGCATTCTGGATATCTCGCAGCAAGTAACCGCGCTACATGTCGCGCCGGCGTTCTCCTGCCTTGAAATGGTGGACCTCATCTATCATGGTTTGATACGCCGCGACCCAAGTCGGGGGAACCCAGGATTTCTTGATGGATTTGTCATGTCAAAAGGGCACGGGTGTCTGTCTCAGTATGTCATCCTCGAGGACCTGGGCGTGCTCACCAAGACCGACCTGGAGCGTTACTGCACGCCGGCAGGCCAACTCGGGGCGCACCCCGACTACGGCGTGCCGGGCATCGAGGCCTCGACCGGTTCGCTAGGTCACGGGATGGGGATCGCAACCGGCATGGCCTATGCCGACAAAATACGAGGTGATGATCGACGCACGTTCCTCCTACTCTCGGACGGGGAGTTCCAGGAAGGATCAACTTGGGAAGCGATGATGATGGCGGCAAACCTAAACTTGGACAATCTGATCGCTTTCATGGATCTGAACGATTTTGGCGGGCTGGCACGCATGAGCGAGGGGCATCCCGCATTTTACCCGGTCCTCGAAAAGATCCGCCCCTTCGGATGGGAGGCGATAGAAGTAAACGGGCACGATGCAGCGGCTGTCCTTCAAGCGGTTGTGAGTCGTCGTGGAAAGAGGCCGTTCATGGTCGTGGGTAAGACGGTCAAGGGCAGGGGAGTGTCGTTTATGGAGCATTTCAATATTTGGCACTATCGCTCCCCCAGCAAGGAGGAGTACGAAAAAGCGATGGCCGAGCTGGCGGAGGTGTGTTCATGAGGAACACCTTTGCCCAGACCTTTTACGAAGCGGCAAAGCTCGATCAGCGATTAGCAGTTGTGGTGGCGGATATCTCGCCGGCGGGATCCATGCAGAAATTTCGTGACGAGTTCCCCGATCGGTTCGTCAACACCGGAGTGGCGGAGCAAGTCATGATTGGGATGTGCGCGGGGATGGCGTTGCGCGGGTTGAGGCCGTTCGCCTACACCATTGCTACATTTACATTGTTCCGCCCGTTCGAGTTCGTGCGGGACGATCTGTGCTACCAGAATGTGCCGGTCACCATCGTCGGGATCGGCGGCGGCGTCACGTATTCGACTTTAGGCGGAACCCACCATGCGATGGAAGACGTGGCTGTTGCAGCGGCCATTCCCAATATGACCGTCATCGCGCCGTGCGATCCGGCGGAAACGAGAGCTGCCACACTGTGGTGTGCGGGACAGACGCGCGGGCCAGTGTATCTGCGGCTTGGAAAAGCGGGTGAACCAGACTTCACCTCCAAGGCGCCGGAACCCTGGGAATTCGGAAAGCTCCGCTATCTCAAAAGAGGACGAGATGTCTGCATCCTCACCTACGGGCCGATCATGAAGGTGGCGGTCGGCCTGGCCGACCTGTTTGAAAAGGCGGGAAAGACAGTCTCAGTCGTGTCGGTCCATACCTTAAAGCCGCTTGACCGCGACGGCATTGCCGAGGCGTTGAACACGCACAGGCAGGTGGTCGTGATCGAAGAATTGGTGCCGCGTGGCTCACTGGCCGGCCAGGTGAAAGAGATCGCCTGGGACCGACACGCTCAATGTCGGCTCGATGGCTTCACGCTTCACGATCACTTCATCCATAACTACGGCTCGCACAACGATCTTCTAGCCGCCCACGGACTCGACCTCGCGTCCATCTCCGCCAAGCTCGGGCTCGCATGAAAGACATCGCCGCCGTTGTTTCGACGACTTCGGACTGCAAGCTCCCGATTCCTCTAGCGGTTAGCTGGCGCGCAAAGACACCATTTCTGATCCGGTGAAACAAGATCTCTCTGTGCCACGTGCGCTAGCACTCACATACAACGGTACAAACCGACTATGACCAGCTCACGTTTCCTCATTGTTGGTGCTTCTGGGTTCTTGGGGAGAGCTCTTTACGCACGGCTCGGTTCCGCACGAGCAATCGCTACTTACCATAAAAATCCCATACCAGGCGGGGGTTATTTTGAGGCGAGCACAATGCGGTTAGCCGACATGTTTTTACGTCGAGGTCACGGTCTAACTCATGCTTTCCTATTGCACGGTATTACAAAAATTGACCACTGTGCGCGGAACCCAGCGGACACGGCAAAACTTAATGTTGATAGCACGATTCGAATGATTGACGATTTGTTAGCTGCGGGAGTCACTCCGATCTTCCTGTCGAGTGATGCCGTGTTCGATGGCACGCGTGGTCTTTCTGTAGAAGATGACCCGGTGAATCCTATTCTCACGTATGGCCGTCAAAAGGTGGCTGTTGAGCAGTACTTGCTGAGTAAGAATGTTCCGTGGATTGTTGCGCGGCTGTCCAAAGTCGTCGGAATGGGCCTGGATAGTCGCAGTATGCTCCGTGAGTGGATCGAGGCGATTGACGCAGGGGAGACGATTCGCTGCGCAACCGATCAGATATTTTCGCCGACCCATATTGAGGATGTTGTCACGGCATTGATTCTGTTGGCCGAAGGGAATTTCGCAGGCATTTTCCACGTATGTGGACCACACCCGATGAGCCGGCTCGAACTTCTAACTCTGCTCACAAGAGAGATTGGGCGTTACCGAGAGATTAAGGCGAATATCATCCCGTGTAGCATTAAGGACCTTCCATTCCCGGAGATCAGGCCTCTGAATACGTCCATGTCGCCCCAAAAACTACATAAAGCGCTGAACCTGACGTTCGCCACTATGGAAGAGATAAGTTCGCGAGCCGCGAAGCAGCGGTACGCCAAAGATCACGAGGTCCAGATCCTATCTAGCCACCAACGGAATGATGTGAACAGGGGTGTACTAGGACTGGCGGGTGATAGCTGAAACTTGAAAGTGCCAAATGGATTTGTCTTTGCGGTCGTTTTATGAAGGTGGGCGAGTATGAGGATACTTTCTCCGCAAACGTCCATTTCATCGTTGTGACGAGTGTGCATAGTTCATGAAACGGAAGAAGAGCACCTTACCTTCCAAAGGTGAAAAACAATACCAGGAACCAATCCGCCAAATTAAGGAGCGTGGATGCGAGCGCCTTGGCCTCATGACAAGCTGGGCGTATCTCGATGACCCCAAGCGGTTGGCTTTTACGTTTTCGAGGTACAAGTTCGTGGCAAAGATGCTTTCCGGGCGTCAGCACGTACTTGAGGTCGGTTGCGGAGATGGCTTTGCGACACGTATCGTCGTCCAAGAGGTTAAAGCGGTCACAGCAGTAGATTTCGACCAGACCTTTGTTGACGATGTCAATGCTCGTATGACTGATCGATGGGCTTTCTCTTGCATCCAGCATGACATCTTAGAGAGACCAGTACCCGGCCGTTTCGATGGGGCGTACAGCTTGGACGTGCTGGAGCACATACCGGTTAAGCAGGAGCATCGTTTTATATCCAATATGATCGCGCCGATCGAAGAACAGGGTGTTGTCATCGTAGGGATGCCTTCCCTGGAGTCTCAGACATATGCCTCTTCGCAGAGCAAGGAAGGACATGTGAATTGCAAGAGCCAGCATGAATTGAAGCAAGTGATGCAGCGATACTTCTATAACGTGTTTATGTTTTCCATGAACGATGAGGTCGTGCACACCGGTTTCCACGCCATGTCGCACTACAATATCGCATTGTGTTGCGGAAAGAAAAATCTGTGAAAATGCGGGTGCCATTCCTCGACTTGCGGGTCACTGATAAAGATTCGCGTCAGGAATTACTGGATGCCATCGGCATGATATTTGATCACGGTCGCATCCTGCTTGGACCGGAAGTGGAAGCGTTCGAGGAGCGCATTGCCACGTATTGCGGCACTAAATACGCCGTCGGGGTTGCGTCAGGCAGCGCCGCGATCTTTCTTGCTGTCAAAAGTATTGGCATCGGTTCAGGTGACGAGATCATTACCACGGCCCTCTCCTTCATTGGTACGGCTAATGGCATTGCATTGACTGGAGCGAAACCGATTTTTGTCGATATCCTTGAAGACTTAACAATAGATCCTAAAAGCGTCGAGCGAGCGATTACTTCGCGCACGAAGGCGATCATGCCAGTGCATTTCACGGGCAAGCTTTGTGATATGCCTGAGCTGCAAGCCTTGGCCGAGAAGTACGGCATAGTCATTATTGAGGATGCTGCCCCTGCCATTGGTGCAAGCCTGAATGGTAGAAAGGCTGGTTCCTTTGGGGTTGCCGGCTGCATCAGCCTCAATCCGATGAAAATTCTCAATGCGTGTGGCGAAGCAGGCGTTGTGGTGACGAATGATCGGGACGTGCGCGATCGCATAGTTGCGCTTCGTTACAACGGACTCATTAACCGAGAATACTGCCAATATGTCAGCACAAATGGCCGGATTGACACGCTTCAGGCAGCGATTCTTCTTAAGCGCCTTAATCAGCTTGAAGAGATTATCGCCAGGCGGCGGGAAATCGCGGCATACTACCGGGCCACTCTGGCTGATGTAGTCGAGGTACCAACGGAGAGGGAAGGCTACAGGGATGTCTACTATACCTTCACCATTAAGACGGCTCGGCGTGACGAACTTATGTCCTTCCTAGGGGAGAGGGGTATAGAAACTAAAATTCAGCATCCCCTGTTAATGCCGCAGCATCCAGCATATAAGGCAATGGACCATGGTCGTTTCCCGGTAGCGAATCATGCGGTCAAGCGTCTTCTTTGTATCCCTGCCCATGAGAAGATGACCCAAGAGCAGGTTGAGTACGTTGTTTCGACAATCCTCACGTTCTTCGGATTCAAACGAGATGCCTGAGGTCTTCCGCAACGATAAGGATATCGCCGAGGTGGGAGACGACTGGATTGCGCGTCTCAAGCAAGCTGCGGCAGAGAGCCCGTTGCGACGCTCGCGGTTGTGTCTTCATCGGAAAAACGAAGATCACGTTCAGGAGATGGTCATCGCGTTATGCAAGGATGTGCTCTTTCGTCCGCACCGACATATGAAAAAGAGTGAGTCGTTTCATATCATTGAAGGCGAACTATATGTTCTGATCTTCGATGATAACGGGGAGATTATCCGAACGATCCACATGGGGCCGCCAGGAAGCGGGCGCATGTTTTGCTACAGACTGAGCATGTCTGCTTGGCATGCGATTTTGCCAATGAGCGAATACGTTATATTTCATGAAACGACTGATGGGCCTTTCAAGCCACAGGGGGCTTCCCAATTTGCGCCTTGGGCGCCAGTGGAGCCCGAGGCGCTGAGGAGATTCTTGGAGGCCAGTCTTCAGAATTGGTTAGATGCTGAGTCAGCACTCGGATCGAGATTCCCAAAGCGATAACCTGGATGCTCAGGGTTTACGTTTTTTGAAGCGAAGAATTTTCATGGGGGCAAAATCCCCTGCTGGCGGCAAAGCACAGAAGTAATCATTCAATATCGACTTCGAAGTAACCGGCTTGCCTTTGGGCATAAGGGCTGGCAACAACACTCGGGAACCGAAGTAATAGCCACTGAGAAAGCAATTTTGGTCTGCAAGATGGCAGCCTAAGGATTCCATGTAGTCTTTCGTCTCTTCCTCCTTGAAAAACCGGTTGTGCCAGGATTCAGAGATTTCCTCAAGGTCAAGCTCGCGGCGTGCAGCATTAAGGTTGTTCAGCCCCGTCCAGAAAGATTCTAACATCAAATACTCTCCGCCGGGTTTTAATGCACAGGCAATGTTTCGTAGACCGATTTTCTGCTGTTCCCATGTAGGCAGGTTCTGGACGCATCTTTCGCTGAAGATCAGGTCATATGTTGTCACAACATCGAATTTTGTTATATCTGCCTGAAAGAAGTTCACACGCCCCCTAGCATTGGGGAAGGTTCGGTTCTGGGCAATCGCAATCATTTCCTCGGAGAAATCGAACGCGTCGAGATCGACATCGAATTCTTGTACCATAGCTTCAGCGACGTAACCATTGCCGCAGCCGACTTCGAGGACTCTTTGGTGGTCCCGCAGGTAAGAAAAAATTGCATTTATCTCTAATCGACGTGTTCTGATGTCCTGAATTGTGGAGGTTCCTGCATCACCGTGCTTCTGAGCCTCTGATTGATATAACTTGACGATATCGTCCAAGTTAAAGCCCATCGCTGAACCTCAGAATAGTCCCGAGATTTGGTTTTTCCTGTGCCGTAGGTGTTCCATCTCCCGATCCTCGTATCGAAATGGGAAGGGCATATTAACTTTTCCCCATTGTGATCGCAAGGTGTGTCCTATACATAAGGCACGCAACAGAAGGGGGTTGTTTTAATTTCATGTCGCCGGCCTCGAAGAACTGTGGAGGATTTTTCAGGATATCAAAAAAATACAGTGGCGATCGTCATAAATCGCTTATTGGAAAATGCCTCGCTGCTCCTCTCAAGAGGAAGGTCAGGCAACCGAGTGGACTATGGCTGGTCAGTCCTGGTCCCAGAAACTGGAAATTGTCTGCATCGGTCTTCTGGACACCGTTCCCAATTCGACATCTCCAGAAATATGTGAACACCGACCAGTTTCGGAAAACAAATGCTTAAGGAAGGACTTCATTTCATCACGCCTGTGTGGGGAAGGGAGTACACACGCTGCTTTCTGAACGTCTGCCTCCCCTCGCTATTAGCCCCTGGTAATATCCCCTCGCTCAAGACCGATGGGCAGTCCATTTATAGTATTTATACCACTCCCGACGACCTAAGGGTGATTCAAAATTCAGCTGCCTTCGAACTTCTGAGGCGTTGCCTCCCCGTATTTTTCCATCCGATTGGGCAAAAGGTGGATCAGACAACCAATCAATACTTCGTCCAATCGGACTGCTACAGAAGAGGAATCAGAACGGCAGATAAGGCCGATGCTGGGATCATTTTCATCAACGCCGACGTTGTTGTTGCCGATGGGGGAATTCGCGCACTGACCAAGATATTGACGAGCGGAAAAAGAGCCATCCTGGCGCTGGGCATTCGGCTCAACAAGAACGCGGTGGCAGCCCGTCTTCTTGAGCATCACAGCTCCTCCTCGGGCGCAGTGATTTCGATCGGACCGCGTGAACTGGCTGCGCTCGCCTTGCCGAACATACATCAGATTACTAAAGCGCACTTGTTTCACGGTGAAGGCGAAGATTTGCACCCAGCAGGTCTCTTCTGGAGAGTAGGAGATGAGGGATTGCTGGCACACTGTTTCCATCTCCATCCTCTGGTCATATGTCCGACGGTAAAGAATGCACCGTTTTCAGTCACGATCGACGAAGACTACTTGATGGCTTCCTGCCCAGACAAGAATGACCACTACATCATTCAAGATTCAGACGAATTCCTCGCCTGTGAGCTGAGCGATGAAAACAGACAAATACCCGCAATTCCGAGGACAAGCAACTTACGAGAGATCGCGAAGTGGGCTTATTCCAATGCCAACACAAGCCATAGGGAGCTTATTCGGCATGCCATCAAGATCCATGCTGGGCAGTCTGATCTCCGTGCCTGGAGCGAGACGGAGAGGGAGGCGCAGAAGGTTGTCGACGAAGTTCTAGCGTATCTGCAGACTGATGTGGAGCCTCAATCTGAGCCTGTGGTGAACAATGTGCTGGGGCCTAGGCAGGGGAGCGGCGAGACAGCAGAGAGCGAGGAGGGTTTTGGCGCCCTTTTGGCCAAACAAATACTCTTGGTCAAAGCCTTTGCCAGGCGTGCACAGGATTACTTAACCACCAAGGGTGTATTTCGACAGCAGCTACCCTCTTCTATTATCAAGTTCGCTGGTGCACTCCTGATAGTCGGTGCGTTCGTGTGCCTCCGGTCGTCTGTACGAGCGTATCGGAAGATGCACAATTTTCTCGCTCAAATATCTCGTAGAAGGCAGTTCCTTGAGTGACTTGCTGTTGAGCAATGCCAGCTGGTTGTAGTGATCAAGACGGCGATGAAACCCAAAGTTAGGTTGTTGGTCCCAGTCTGGGGCAAGCGTTACGTCAAGCGGTTCATTGACCTAGCGCTCCCTTCGTTCTTGGCGCCAGGCAATCTACCTGCCTTGGCGGAGGTGACCGATTTGGAGATTGTTATTCTCACCTCGTCCGCAAATTACCCTGACTTCGACCAAGACCCGGCGTTTGGATCCCTGCGCCGGATCGCGCCCCTTCGATTCATTTCGATTGACGATCTCATTACGGATCAGGTCTACGGCGTCACGCTCACACTGGCCTATCTGCGCGGTGTGACCGATACAGGGAGCGATATGGTCGCCATGCATTTTCTGTTGATGAATTCAGATATCGTACTGGCAGACGGTTCATTGAGCAGTGTCGCGAAACATATACTTGAGGGCCGTCGAATCATCCTTGCGAACAGCATTCGGGCTATTTCAGATGAGCTTGAGGAGCCACTTCGTAGGTTGGTGGACAAAGAAAAACATGTTCTCGCTCTGCCTCCCCGACGGTTGGTCTCCATGGCGATGAAGTCGTTACATCCTACCCAGATCGCCAAGATCGTCAACAACGACCTGTGCCACTCGATTCATGTCAACCAGTTCTACTGGCAGGTTAATTCGACTACGTTAGTGAGCCGCCATTTTCTCATGTTCATGTTGTGCCTGAAACCAGAACGTGTGGTCACGGAGGTTCATGCGTTTTGCGATTATTCCTTTGTGCCCGAGTTCTGTCCTTCCGGCGGGGCGGTGGCCATGGAAGACTCGGATGATTTTTTTGCCCTCGAGATGCAAGCGAGGAACTCAGAGAGCGACTATCTTCGTATTGGTCGACCTAGTCTTGAAGAGATTGCCAAGAGCCTGTCGCAATGGACAACAAAGGTCCATCGTGACGATTCCCTGAACCATACACTGATCTTTCATAGTGACGACGTGCCAATAGGTACGGAGGCGGTATGCCGCGAGGCGGACCGATACATTCGGGCGATTCACGAACGGCTGGTCACGGAGCCGAAACCTTACCGCCATCATCCTTACTGGACCGGGGCCTTGATCGCATGGGAGCGACGGAAGGCCCTCCTTCATGGGTCAGGACCCTCCGCGGTATCTGCAGACTGTACGGCGATCCCTCCTCCCTGGTTTGCCCACAGGCTAGCGAGAGTGGCCTACAGGGCCATCATGGGAGTTTCACCCCGGTTGCGTATCTGGCACCCTGATTGGCTTGACTATCGCATTGTTTCAGCGATTGTCAGCGCCCATGTGAATCGCCAAAAGAAAAAGATCCTTTACGTCAAGCGAGACATAGGGCATTTCGACCAATGTGTTGGTCCGGTAGAGGTTATCAATCTGAAACAAGTGGTTGCCGGTGAACTGGATAAGACTGGAATTGGACCATCTATGTGGACTCTGGCTTTAGTGGAGCCGCAGCGGGACGAGCTAAATCATATCCGTTCTGTAATAGAAAAACTCAAGCCACTCATGGACAAAGGCGGGCAGATAGTCGTTTTTTATAAGGATAATCCCAATATGACGCATCCCGCAGACCTTGCTGACGAATTGATGCGCTCGATTAGTTATATTGCCCCGTTGGAACTCAATAAGACCAGATTCTCCTTTTCGGGTGGCGAACGGAAGAGAAGGGTCCGCATGATGTTCGATAGGTCTGTTGCATTCTACAACCGCTATGGGCCTCTTGCCTTGCCGTTCGCCATCTTGCTTGTCTTTGGGCTGCTTGTGTTGTCAGCACTGAACAATCTAAGACAAGTTGCTGCCCAAGACAGGCGGGCTCCCGTCGGAAATTGCTCGAGCTTTACTCTGGTGCTTGATGTGGAGTGACGTGGTACCCACTTAAGATTTGACAGGAAAGATAGGTGAGGAGGGATGAAGCGAACCAGTGACGCGAATCTCACCGTGCGTTGTATCCGCAGTTCTTAACCAGTCTGAAGGTTTGGGATCAGGTAACGAACATGCGCCAGAAGGTCAAGTTCCTTGTGACGGTTTGGGGGCACTCCTATATCAAGCGCTTTCTTTCGCTTGCCCTACCGTCTTACCTGGCTCCGGGCAATCTACCCGTTCTCGCTGCGTCAGCTGAACTTGAAGTGGTCATCATGACCTCAAAAGCAGATATTGCGTTATTTGAAACCGAGTCCGTCTTTAGGCAGGTCAACGGATTGTGTCGAACAAGCTTCATTCCCATAGACGACCTGCTTACGACAGGTTGCTACGGTGTCACGCTGACGCTGGCCTATGGACGGGCCATAATTTCATTGGGCGAGGATATGCGAAACACGCATTTTGTTTTCATGAATGCGGACTTTATCCTTGCCGATGGCTCTCTGCGAAGTCTTGTAAAGCATATTCTCGATGGGAGACAGGTAATAGTCGCACCAAGTTTTCGAGCAGTGGAAGAAGATCTCCGTCCCAGGTTGGAGACCATGGTTGATCCGGAGAAAGGTAATCTCACTATTGCACCTAGGGAACTTGTGCGGTTGGCTTTGGATTATAATCATCCGACAAATATTGCCAAGACTGTGAATCAGAATTTTTGCCACATGATCAATCCTAATCAGTTCTTCTGGCAGGTAGATGACCAGACTGTCGTTGGACGACATTTCCTGGTGTTCATGCTCTGTTTGAAGCCGGAGAGAGTAATCTCAAAGATCAATTCCTACTGCGACTATGGATTTATCCCGGAAATGTGTCCATCTGGTGATATGGCGGTCCTTCACGATTCCGACGACATCTTCATGCTCGAACTAGCGGCGCTCGATCAGGAAAGTAATCTAATGGGCGTGGGCAGGCAGCTGACTGTCCACGAACTCGCTAGAACACTCTCACAATGGACAACCCGCGAGCATCGGGAACTGGCGCAACACACCTTGCTGTTTCATGCAGGGGACCTCCCTTTGTCGCTTGAAAAGGTAGTATCTGAAGCAAGTTGGTTTATGGGTCAACTGCAACGTTCCCTTAGCGCCCCAAAGTCTCACAGATTTCACGCCTATTGGTCTTCAGGGATTGATGCGTGGCGTGAATCGCGGAGGAGGCAGCACCAACCAGATGACGCGCCCGAAATTGGACGCGAACCATTTGTGTTGGGTAACCGACAATCTGGTTTCTTGAAATTGCTCGCCCTTGGGAGAAAACTTGTATTAGGCTCTCCTCCTCATCTCAGCCCACTTCATTGGAGATGGCACGATTATCGTGTGATTAAGAAACGAGTTTCAGAATTTGAGGTAACAACTGGGAGGATTCTCTATATCAATACCAACCATAGCACGATGGGGAATTGGCTAAACGATTTAGTTCCTCACGTTCGGTTTCAACACGCCACACTTGGGGATTTGCTTGCATCGCCTGATATATTCGTGTCTCCTACAGATTCTCCTACGCATGATGGTTACATTTGCTATTTATCCAAACACGAGTTGCATCTTGGAGGGAAAATAATCGACGCGGTTCGACCGGATTTGTCGAAAGGTGCGGAGCTAATTCTATTTGCGGATGACCTGTCGTCGATAAAGCAAGAAGATTTGGCCAAACTTCTTTGTTTAATCATGAGAAAGGATCTCAAGGGATGCTCCGTATCCTTTGTTGGCGGAGAGTTGAAGGATTTTATCTTTCGCTCAGCGAACATTCTGGCAAGGATTTACACCCAGCGAGGCATGAGGTCACTGGCTTGGGTTGTGCCATTTCTTACGTTTCTCCTAATCATGAGTGCGCTCAATAACATATTCCTAATCCTAGCTGGTGGAAGGAGAAGAGAGGTAACGCCTTGTAGCAGCCTAGTCATTCGCGTGAAGGAAGCTCGACCATGAACCCTTGTGGGTTTCAAGAGCTTTGGGCACAGCCTGGAAATGCCCAACTGGGGAAAAGCGATCTTCGGGCATGATTCCTGGAATCCCGAGAAGACTCGCAGGGAATCTGAATCCGTCCAATGCTGTAGCGGCTCTGATTCAGCTCGAAGACGGACGGTACCTTATGCAGCATCGTGATAACGTACCCTCGATCTGGTATCCGGGACTTTGGGGCTGCTTTGGTGGGGCGGTAGACGAAGGAGAGAATCCTGCTGAGGCCATCAGACGTGAGCTTTATGAAGAGCTGAATGTTTCAATAACCAAAGCTGAGTACTTCACGCGATTTGACTTCGATCTAAGCACAATCGGCAAGAGCGCCTACTATCGAATCTATTATGTGGTTCCAATGAGCCGAGCGGAGCGGGAACGCATAGTCTTGCACGAAGGACAAGGTGTTCAGGCGTTCTCCGGCGAAGAATTGCTCAACGAAATGAGACTCGCCCCTTACGACGCCTTTGCCCTCTTCCTGTATCACAATCGCAGAAGAATCTCAGAGCGAGCCTCAAGTCTTTCATGAACAAACCAATCCGATTTCTGGCGAGCTTTACGACACGATGCCAGCCAAGCGAGTATGGCGATTTCCGCGGTTTGCTCGTCGGGCTCGCTGAGAGATCGTGAGGGAAACGGGCTGATGATTCCACAGTATGGCGTCGCGATAGCTGATGTCGTGCAAGGGGTCCTGAGCTGGCGGATGTGGGCTCGCTTGGGCTGGCAGGAGAATAAACGGCGCTATCGGAGAACCGTCCTCGGCCCGTTTTGGACGACGTTTTCGCTCGGAGTATTTATCGGCGCGCTGGGAATCGTCTGGTCGCAGTTGTGGAAACTAGACCTCAAAACCTACTTGCCATTTATGGCATGCGGAATGGTGGTCTGGGCATTTGTGGGAAGCGTGATCACCGAAGGATGTATGATGTTTGTTGCGGCCGGAGATTTGATTAGATCCCTCAAGATCAACTACACGGCTCTTGCCTGCGCCGTGGTTTGGCGCAACATAATCGTGCTGGCGCACAACATCGGGATTTTTGTGCTTGTGGCTGTCTATGGCGGGGTGTCACTCAGCTGGAAGATGATGTTGGCCGTCGTTGGGCTCCTGCTGGTTGCCATTAACGGAATCTGGATATGTCTCTTTCTGGGCCTCTTGTGCACCCGTTTTCGAGATATTCAGCAGGTAATCACGACTGTGCTCCAAGTCGCGATGTTTGTCACACCGATTTTCTGGTCGGCTGACCAACTCGGCGGGCGAGCGAAGGCGGTCGTGGATTTCAACCTGCTCTACCACCTGGTTGACGTTGTGCGCGCGCCGTTATTGGGGCGTGCTCCGTCAAATTGGACTTATTTCTCGGTCCTTGCAGCAGCCCTGCTCGGGTGGAGTCTTACCCTTGTCGCCTTTAGCCGGTTCCGGCGGCGCATCCCCTATTGGATTTGAACGGTGTTTGAGGCATGACCTCACTCATCCTTGACAACGTCACCGTAGATTTTCCGATCTACGGCGCGCAAAAGTCGTTCCGGAGCGCGCTGCGGGCGGCGACCGGAGGATTAATCCGGCGAGAAGGCGCCGACCGCCGCATTACAGTCCGGGCCCTGGATCATTTTTCGTTGACGGTCAAACATGGAGACCGGCTGGGGATCATTGGTCACAACGGTGCGGGCAAATCCACATTGTTACGCGTCTGCGCGGGGGTCTATGAGCCGAGTGAAGGTCGGGTCCATATTGAAGGCAAGGTCTCGCCGTTGTTCAACACGTCGCCCGGTCTAGATCCGGACGATACAGGCTACGAAAATATCGTCACATGTGGATTGTTTCTCGGAATGACACGGGAAGAAATAGAGGAGAAAACTCCCGACATCGAAGCGTTCTCAGAACTAGGAGACTATCTCTCCTTGCCCGTCAGAACCTATTCGGTAGGCATGCTGACTCGATTGGGCTTTGCGATTGCGACAGCCATCAATCCCGAGATTCTCATTTTGGATGAAGGGCTGGGTGCGGGAGACGCACGCTTTGCGGAAAAGGCCAAAGAGCGCGTGGACGCACTCATCGAACGGGCGAGCATTCTCATTCTTGCTTCTCATTCCGATGACTTGATCAAATCCCTCTGCAATCGAGCCATTCTGTTGCAAAGCGGACATGTCATCACAGAAGGGAAGGTGGACGAAGTCATAGAGACGTATCGGAAAATGAACAAGCTACCTTCGTAAGGCCAGGCGAAAGTGGTCCTACTTCTTTGCAGACCTGCCAGTCCTTTTAAAGGGACACTTCTTCCTTCTTTCCTAGCGGTAGAATGTTTCGGGCGAAACGAGTAGTTCTGAACAGGCCAGCGAGCGGCTTCCATCTAGTCCAAGCGAGTCAACCACCACCAAGGTTATCAGGCTTTGTTGCCTATAGCACGGAGAGATAGAAGCAGTGCCAACTAGAATACGAGCAGTTCACATATGATCGAACCTCTCGGAAAGCAGATTTCCGCGTTGCCGACCGCTGGATTGATTTCTTGGCAGAATCTCCTCAACAGGTTCCTGCTGAAAGCTGCGATGGACCGGCCGGTCTTGCTTGCACTTCTCGGAAGGTCTTGGCAGATACTAGCCGGCCCAATCACGCTTCTCCTTATTGCACAGTTCTTCACACCGGAGGAGCAAGGGTTCTACTACACCTTTACCGGTCTCTTGGCCTTGCAATCATTCATTGAGCTCGGATTTTCCGTCGTCATTATCAATTTCACCAGCCACGAATGGGCTCAACTTTCACTGTCTGAAGACGGACGCATTGTAGGGGAGCGCCATGCTCTGTCGCGTCTGATCAACCTGGGTAGGTTTGCTTTCAAGTGGTACACGTTCGGGAGTCTGATCTTCATGATTGGCGTGGGAGTCGCAGGATTTGTGTTTCTTTCGCGAAGTGAGTATTCGAGTGTTCAATGGGAGGCTCCGTGGTTCGCGCTCGTCGCACTGACGGGTTTCCTGCTTTGGGGGACTCCGCTGACGTCGATTCTCGAGGGATGCAATCAGGTAGAGACGATCAATAAGTTTCGATTGAGCCAGGCGGTCATAGGCAGCCTAGCGTTCTGGTTGACACTAGGGCTTGGTGGTGGATTGTGGGCAGCTGTTGTATCCGCAGGTGCAAACCTGTTGCGAGACCTCTATCTCATCCTTGTCCAGTATCGCAAATTCTTCAGCTCGTTCTTGAGGATTCGGTCTGGAGATGGGCTTAGCTGGAGGACCGAAGTCCTACCCTTGCAATGGCGGTTAGCGGTCGCGGGACTTGTGCACTACATTGCGTTTTATCTCTTCAGTCCTGTGATGTTCCACTACCACGGAGCAGTCGTCGCAGGTCAGATGGGAATGACGTGGCAGGTAGTCGGTGGTCTGCAAATGGCATCCATGGCCTGGATTCAACCAAACGTACCTCGCTTTGGGATCCTGGTTGCCAGAAGGGATTATGCCGAGCTCGATCGAGTGTGGTTGCGAACGACGTTGGTGTCCTTGATCTTTCTGGGTTGTCTGGCAGGCGTTGCCTGGGGCATTTTGTACACCCTCAGTATATTCCAACTGCCGTTGGCGCAGCGATTGCTGGCTCCGCTTCCGGCAGGACTCCTGCTCCTCGGTGGAATTTTGTTCCATGTTTCGCAATGTGAGTCAATTTACCTGCGCGCACATAAGCGCGAAGTCCTGATGTTGCTCAGCGTCACATCAAGCTTGCTGATCGGCGTCCTCGTCTGGTGGTTGGGTAGCCGGTTGGGACCAACGGCTGCGGCAGCCGCCTATTTCGTCGTCGCCGCCTGCTACGTGATTCCTTTCCAAACACTTATCTGGTTCCGCTGCCGAACAAAGTGGCACGAGTCCTGAGTGGATAGTCCAATGCGCCGGCCCACAGCCTCCATTATCATGACGAATTATAACCATGCACGGTTTTTGCCGGTCGCCTTGCAAGCCATACTTAGCCAGACGTGGCGGCCATTGGAAGTGCTCGTGATCGATGATGGCTCCACAGACAGCAGCGTGGAAGTCATCGAGCAATTTGCTGAACGAGATTCAATCATACGCCTGATCCGGAACGACAGAAACCGCGGGATTGCGTATTCATGTAACAGAGGCGTGTCACTTGCTTCCGGTGAATATCTTCTCTTTTCCGCCGCGGACGATTACATTCTGCCACGCTTCTTGGAGAGGTCGCTGTCGTTACTCGGACAACACCCTGAGGCCGGGTTGTCTTGCTGCGATTCGGCTGCCTTGGAAGAGAACTCGGGAGCTACGCGCGAATATAAAGCAGATATTACCGAGAAGCCGACATACTTCTCACCGGAGGAGGTCGTCGAGCTCGGAAAAACGAAAAGGTTCACGGTTGGTGGTCAAGCAAACACCGTTCTCGTGAAAAGGTCCGCCCTGACGGAATTAGAAATAACAGGTAACTATTTTCTGTCCGATTTAAAATCGGGATGTGACTTTTTTCCTTTCAATGTGATCGCCTTCCGCTATGGAATCTGCTATGTCCCGGAAACGCTCGCCGTTTTTCGAATAACGCTGGGATCCTATTCGTCATCGAACAAGAAATTTGGGCGGGAAATTTGTACGCGGATGCTTGAATTGATCTACTCGGATAAGTATCGAGATGTGCGATCGATGTTCAGGGACTCGGAGATTCTCTATCGGTTTGAGCACAACCTCATACTGGCTGCCTTGGCTAATTTGAGGTTCAGATCCATTCTGACGCTTGGGGTCATTGGGAAAGCGTTCTCACTGAGCATCAAGAGGACCGTCTGGGAAGCCTTGCCGAACTCCTTGCGCAATATCTGTCTGTCGCTTCGGGGCCGGAATCGGATCGATTTGAAGTCCAGAGGCATCGCCTGACCGCTTTGTTTTCTGCTAGCCGCAAGACGGAATATGAATACGATTGAACGTTATGCAAAGGGGAAAAAGTTTCTTCTTCTTTTGGCAGTGAATCTATTTGTCATTTTCGTAGTTCTTGTGGTTATTGAGATCGCCAGTTATTTTTTCATGAAACATGCCACAGTACAAATGTCTCAAGGTATGACATCAGGAGAGTTTGCCTTGAGCAATCCAGTGGCTTTCGCTGGTACTGATGATTTTGAGGAAGTAATGAAAGGTATGAGCGGAAACACAAATTGTCCTACTAATCGCATCATCTTTGATTCAATTTCTGGATTTCCGAGATTTGAGATAGACGATATTGAATGTGATGGACCAGAAAATATTGTGAAGGGATTGAGAAAGACGACAAATCAAGAGGAACACCCAAAAAACCATATCTATATGTTTGGAGGCTCTGCGATGTGGGGCACTGGGAGCGCTGATAGAAACACCATTGCCTCGCTTCTACAGTCGTATTTAATCGCCAACAATAAGCGATATGCCGTGTTTAACTATGGTTTTTCCACAGTGGTTGCTCATCAGGAGTTGAGTAGACTCAAGACCCTACATTTAGACAATGGCGATGTAGTGATTTTTTATGATGGCGCTAATGATATTTGGCAAGGTGTTGTGTACGGCCGGCCTTCGGGGACGATTATTGGATACAACGAAGCAAACTCGCTCAGGGTACTGCTTAATAAAATAAAGTTCTTCTTATTCAGCAATAGCAACTTCTACAGCGTATTGGGTTGGCTAAAACACCAGAAACCCTCTGACATGTATTCTGAGTGCCAGAAGCTTGATTCCGCAGAGACTATCTCGAGAGCTGAAAGAGGATTCGATATCTACAGGACCAGCCTCATGGAGGCAAGGGAATATGCAGAGGTGAAAGGCGCTCACTTCTTTCATTTCTTTCAACCAATGGCCATTTCAAAGCGCCCGTTCTCACCGTATATCCAAGGCCTTCTTGATCATATGCCGCTTGACATCAAATGCGGGCTCGACGTTGCTGAGAAAGGTTTTCAGTACTACAAAGATCGATATAGAGACATCCAAAGAGAGATGAATGCGTTTGATATCAGCGAGGTCCTAGACTCAGCTAGTAGTGGAAGGGAATATTTCTTCGATTTGAATCATGTCTCATCAAGTGGAAACAAGAAAGTGGCAGATGAAATCTATGCGAGGATAAGTCGGTTATTAAATTAAACTTTCCTCTTATACAGATGAACACTAAGACAAACAGTGCGTCTGAGCGAGTTTTGGCCAGCCCTGTGTGCGCGAGACATCGTCTGCACAATCGGTCTTAGCCTGCCGCTCTTACCGTATCCACGGTTATCTTCTTTTGTCCCTCTGAGGATGGGTAGTCGGCTAGTAATCCAAAGCGCGTGGGTTGGGGAGCTGGAGTGATTGCTGGACTCTGATTGCGTCCGATAAGGGAATTCATAAAGCGGCATCCTCCGGTTAAACGATGGACCTTATGGCTTTCTCGGGTCTTCAGTCCAATTGGGACCGGTCTGCGTCCTTCAACAGTGGGAAGGTACGTTCGGTTCATCCGTGATTGGCGACAATTCAAGTCAGCAGGCGGCATTGCGTGCGTGGGCGACTTTTGGCCA
>Ga0126371_10000369_pt1 | contig 36652 bp, 28 predicted proteins | sample PanSoiMetaPlot_4_FD_110145 | JGI IMG/M metagenome (GOLD analysis project Ga0126371, IMG submission 110145) | Tropical forest soil microbial communities from Panama - MetaG Plot_4 | ecosystem: Environmental > Terrestrial > Soil > Tropical forest > Bulk soil | place: Panama | collected 2016-02-17
ATGACTTCAAACAGGCATCGTAAGTATCGAAACAGATCCAAATCGAGCGAGATTCTGATCGCCGCACAGCCCCAAGACTGGCTCGCAAGATTTCGAGAAGTCTGCATTTTTGACCGGTTTTCTAGCTTTCTAATCAATACGTTAGGATCCCGCTGTGTTTAGAATCACTGCGCATTTCATGTCTTCGGGAAATAATCCTCTGGAAGTATTTCTCGCCTCCTCGAACAAGCCAATTCCAACCGCATGCTCATAGAGGCGAGACGAGCACGCAACTTCGCGAACCGGAAACTGGCCATACCCCAAGGAGACCAGATGAAGGAACCCAACAAGGCTGTGGTGTGCCGTTTCTATGAGGACTGTCTGAATCATCACAATGCTGAAGTCTATGCCGATTTTTGTTCGGAGGTGGTTTATCACGCCCCAGCCATCGGAGAGCTACGTGGGGAGGCGCACCGCCAGCTCTTGATCACTTTGTTCCGGGGATTTCCCGATGGACGCTGGACGATCAAGGATCAGATTAGTGAAGAAGACAAGGTGTGCACCCGCTGGGCGTTCGCGGGTACCCATCAAGGAATGTTTACGGGGATTCCTGCGACTGGCAAGCAGCTGCATTACTCTGGCATTTCCATTGATCGATTTGCTGACGGAAAGATCGTGGAAGAGTGGGAAGAGTGGGACACGCTGGGAGTGTTGCATCAATTGGGGGCGCTCGGTCCGGGGCTCGCCTAGCGAGACAACTGGCAAATTGTTTCTTGGCCGACAGCAGATCAGATGGACGCGAACAGTAGATTCCTCGCGCTTTCGCGCTGCGGAATGACTTCGGATCTTCAAGAAACATCGTGTTGCCAAGTGGATATCACCTGTGGCCTCGACGATCTGGCGTGTTGATTATGGCTGCTTCCGGCGGCATGTCCCAGAAACCTCAATGCGGATTTTGCACAGACTGCGTGGTGTAACGGACTCAGGTTTCGACTTAGGTACCTCTAGGAATCACACCAGTTGACAGCCCGGTAGGGGGCACAAATAATTTTCGAGCATCCTCCTCGGGGCCGAACTCAGGGAGTTCCTATGAAGAAATCGCCTTTCCTCAAGTTTTTTTCTGTGCTTGCCACACTCTGCATTGCGGGCTCGGTCGCGTCGCCTGCGCAAACCTTTACGCGTTTGACAAAATTCAACGGTGTCAACGGTGCGTGGCCAACATTTGGATCGTTAATTCAGGGACCCGATGGGAACTTCTATGGCACGACGTCGTTCGGCGGAGCGAATAACGCCGGAAGCGTTTTCAAGATCACGCCCCACGGGAGAGTAACGTCCGTCTATAGCTTTTGCTCTCAAGCGGGATGCAACGATGGGCAGGTGCCCAACGACAGTCTGGTGCAAACGCTCGACGGGAACTTCTACGGAACGACATACGAGGGTGGGGTAAGCAACAATGGTACCGTTTTCGAGTTGACACCGAAAGGTGTGTTGACCACGCTGCATTCGTTCTGTTCGTCAAACTGCTCGGACGGGCTCTTCCCTTACGCAGGACTAACTTTGGCGCCGGACGGAGAGTTCTACGGCGTGACCAGCCGGACAGGGGGAGCGATGTCGATCTATGGCACGGTATTCGAAATGTCTCAGATGGGGCAACTGACGACGCTCTACACTTTTTGTGCGCGAACCAATTGCATCGATGGCAGCAGCGGCGCCAGGGGCCTAACTTTAGCGGCGAATGGAAACTTCTATGGAGTTACTGGAGATGGCGGGGCTCAAAGTGCGGGAACGATTTTCAAGATCACGCCAGACGGTGAGTTCCGGACCTTGCACAGCTTCAATCGAAGCGATGGGGCCACTCCGAATCCGCTCATACAAGCGACGAACGGCAATCTCTACGGAACCACTCTCGGTGGAGGCACCAACAACTCTGGAGTCATTTTCGAACTCACGCCAGAGGGCCAGTTCCAGGTGTTGTACAACTTTTGCTCGCAAATGAACTGCGCGGACGGAGCGAACCCTTACGCTCCGCTGATGGAGGGATCCGACGGAAATTTCTATGGGACAACGACGTTTGGCGGTGCTTCGCAAATCAACCACGATTCGTTGGGCTTTGGAACCGTCTACCAGATCACTCCAGCGGGACAGTTCACGACACTGCACACGTTTTGTGCAGGGGGCGGCGACTGCGCCGATGGTGCGTATCCTGAGGCTGGTCTCACGCAGGGCACAGACGGCAACTTCTATGGAGTGACCTACGGACGACTGGCGTGTCCCGGAAACTGTGGCACGGTTTTCAACCTGTCAATGGGCCTGGCACCGTTTATCGAAGCAAGTCAGGACTTTGGCCGAGTCGGGCACTCGGTGAATATTCTGGGGAACAATCTCACAGGAACGACGAGCGTGACCTTCGCCGGAGTTCCGGGCACGTTCAAGGTTCTTTCCAACACATTTATCAGGGCCACGGTGCCGAGTTGCGCAACCAGCGGGCGGATTTCAGTTACAACTGCAGCAGGAACACTCTCGAGCAAGACGGATTTTCATGTCATGCCTTAAGTCCCCAAAAAGCATTCTCCCCTGAAAACGAATGCGCCTGTCCGGAACTTTGCAAGAGCCTTCCCCAATTAACGGAAGTGATGGTAGACTGCATCTCCCTCCCTCCCGCAGCTTTCTCGTTTTGCGATGGGCATCGGCTATTTCGAAGCACTATCGCGACCTGGGAGAGTAAGACTTAGTTTGAGATCATCTTGACGCCCACTTGCGTCGCCCAGGGGACACCGATGAAGAAAAGTTTGTGCGCTAAAACTCTCTACTTTGTCTGTGCGATTTGTGTTGCAGCAGCGATTCCATCGGATGCACAAACCTTCACGAGTCTTGTCAAATTAAACGGTGCTAACGGCGAGGGACCGAGCTACGGGTCGATGATTCAAGGACTCGATGGGAACTTTTATGGAACCACTACTTTTGGCGGAGCCAACAATGGCGGTGAGGTCTTTAAAATCACACCCTCCGGACAGGTGACGACAATTTACAGTTTTTGCCAGGGGGCGGGGTGTCCTGACGGTTCTGTTCCGAGCGACAGTTTGTTGCAGGGGTTCGACGGGAACCTCTACGGAACCACGTCTGAGGGAGGGATGAGCAACGACGGTACAATTTTCAAGCTCACTCGTAGCGGGGTGTTGACGACCCTCCATCAGTTCTGTTCTGAAGCGAATTGTGCAGACGGGGCGGTACCTGTTTTCGGATTAATCCAAGGAATTAACGGAAACTTCTATGGGACCACAACCCCTGAAGTCGCAGGCATCAGCGGCACCGTATTTGAGATCACTCGCACGGGCCAGTTAACCACGCTCTACACCTTTTGCGCGCTAAGCAATTGCTTAGACGGAGCCGGGCCAGGCGGGGCTCTGATGCTGGCCACCGACGGAAACTATTACGGCGCAACTGGAACCGGCGGGTCGCAGAAAGCCGGTACGATTTTTCGAGTTACGGCGGGGGGCAAACTCACCACGATTCACAGTTTCAATAAGAGCGATGGAGCGCTTCCCAATTCTCTGATCCAGGCGGCTGACGGCAGCTTCTACGGAACGACGGAGTACGGTGGGCTCAACAATAAAGGAGTGATCTTCAAACTGAGTCGATCCGGTCAGTTCAGCGTGCTCCACAATTTCTGCTCCGTGATGAATTGTGTGGATGGCGCGAGTTCGCACGCGCCTCTGGTTGAGGGTACGGACGGAAATCTATACGGCACGACGACGTTTGGCGGCGTCGACAAGATCAACGGTCAGCTTTTCGGCGGCTATGGCACGGTCTTCCGGATCTCTCCGACAGGTCAGTTCACTGTACTTCATACATTTTGTACATTGGGCGGCACTTGCGCCGATGGGGCGTATCCGTTGGACGGCCTGACACAAGGCACGGATGGCAACTTCTATGGCACAACCTACGGACTCTCGTTGTGCCCCGGGAACTGCGGGACGGTTTTTAAGTTGTCGATGGGGCTTGCGCCGTTTATCGAAGCCAGTCCGACATTCGGGCGGGTGGGGCACGCGGTACACATTCTGGGCAACAATCTGCTCGGGGCGACGAGCGTCACCTTCAACGGAGTGCCCGCGACGTTCAAGGTCGGCGCGAACAGTTTCATCACGGCTACGGTGCCTAGTGGCGCGAGCAGCGGGAAGATCGAGGTGACCACGCCTGGCGGGACGCTTTTGAGTAACCGAGTGTTCGAGGTAATTCCGTAAGCCCCAGGCGAACGGTGGTTTCAGAATCTGTGGCGGTGTGTGGAACCCCAAAAGGCTAAAGCCCGTCACCTTGATCACACTTTACGCGGCCCTTGAAGGGCCGCTCTTCCACGGCGCTGCAGGCTTTGCGAGCACGAGGCAAGAGGAAATCAGTTGCAAACGGGAAGCCGGCTCTTTGAGAGCCGGCATTTTTTTGGATCTGGTTTTTGTGGTGACGAGTTTATGCGCCCACGGCGGCGTGATCTGACATGCGCTTACGGTTGTAACGGAGCGCGACGTTCATGAAGACATTACCCAGGGAGGTCTCGAAGCAGATCATGAGTGCTTCAGTGTCTTCACTCGTCTTGTCGCCCTGCTCGGACGTAAGCAGCAACGGGGGATGCACGCGGAAATGGAAGCCCTGATCGTTGAGGGCAGAAATGGCGTTGCCGACGACCTGATTGGCGAGCTCGAAGATGGTTTCCTTGATCAGAGCGTCGGACTCGGGGAGGTCTGCGCCGGCGTAGTGGCTGGCCACCTTGACGGCGGTCTGCGGCTCGAGATCGAGAATAATCCTGCCCTCGATGTCGCCTGTGAGAGCAATCATTCCCGCCACGCCTTTGCGGCGATAGGCTTCCTCTTCCATGGTGAGATTTCCCACCTTGGTCGAGCCCTGCAGGCCTTGTGACAACACGGCGTCGGCCGCGTTGATGAAAGGCTGGATCAGTTCCATCTTCATTGACTTACGCTCCCGCTCCCGCGGCGTTGGCTACCGCACCGTCGTCGCCCAAAACGTACTTGATGACTTCGTAGAGGACTTCGGGCTTTACCGGCTTCTGGACAAAATGCCGGGCGCCCCGCTGCAACGCGGCCACGATGTTCTCCTGGTATCCGACAGAGGAGACCATGACGATGCGCGCTTCGGGATGTTGCTGGACGATGCGTTCGGCCGCCTCGATGCCTTCCATCTGCGGCATGGTGATGTCCATGAGCACGATGTCGGGATGCGTGCGGTCGAACTCGCTGATGGCAGTCAAGCCGTCACCGGCTTCGGCCGCCACCTGCCCGCCGAAGGTTTCAATCATGCGGGCGAGATTTTTCCGGGCGAACACGGAGTCATCTACGATGAGATAACGCACCGGTTGCCCATCCTTGCTGCGTTTCACTGGTGCAAACTGCTCCATACAGACCTCCCCTTTGTACTCCTTATCATGGCCGGACGCAGGTAACCAGATCACGCTGGTCACAGGCTTCCGTACCCAATCTCAGTTACCCGCCCGCGCCGCGCGGCCAGCGTCCGAAGCTCGGCCCACAATGGCCTGTATCGTGGCGGCCATAATGTCGAGGCCGACGACGCGGATCGCGTATCCGCGCTCGATCGCCGCCTTAGGCATGCCGTAGACGACGCACGACTCTTCGTTCTGGGCGACGGTGAAGCCGCCCTCTTTCTTAATCGCTCCTAATCCTTCGGCGCCGTCATCGCCCATGCCGGTCATCAGGACTCCGAGGGCGTTCGCTTTGAATTCATCGGCAACGCTTCGCAAGAGGACATCGGCACTGGGCCGATGGCCATTGACGCGAGGCTCATCGCTGAGCACGGCGATGTCTCCGAGAGGCAGGCGTTTGACTTTCATGTGGCGGCTGCCGGGACAAATCAGGACACGCCCGGCCTGCAGCAGATCGCCGGATTGAGCTTCCTTGACACGCATGGGGCAAACTTCGTCCAAACGGCGGGCGAACATATCAGTGAAGCCGTCCGGCATGTGCTGCACGATGGTGATGGCTCCCGGAAAGTCGGCCGGCAGCTGCGTGAGGACATATTCGAGTGCCTGAGGACCTCCGGTGGAAACTCCGATGGCAACGATCTTGGTGGGGCTGGCGTTCGATGCCGGCAGCTTTTCGGGGGCAACTGGCTTGCCCGAAAGCAGGCGAGGCTTCAGCTTGCACTCGGACGCGGCCTTGACCTTGGCAATCAGCTCACGAGCGGTCTCGGCCATGTGCGCCGAGGCGTCCTTGGGCTTGGTAACGAAATCGAATGCACCGAGGCCCAGCGCCTTCATGGTCACGGTAGCGCCTTCGATGCTGTGCGAACTGAAGACGATTACCGGAACCGGCTGACGCCGCATGATCTCTTTCAGCGTGTCGATACCGTTCATGCCGGGCATTTCGAGATCGAGGGTGACGACGTTGGGCTTCAGCTCTTCTATTTTCTTGAGACAGAAGGTGCCGTCCATGGCCGTACCGACGACCTCGATGGACTCGTCGGAGGCGAGCATCTGCGGAATCAGCTTCCGCATGAGGGCCGAGTCGTCGACCACGAGGACGCGGACTTTCTTACTCATGCCGGGCCTCCGACGGCTGGACTCATCGCAAGCCGCATGCGATCAGTGTGGGTGAGCAACAGGCCTGAGTTGGTCTGTCCCATCTCTTGCGGCCGCAAACGGGCGACGTGCTCGACCACAGCGGGCAAATTAAGGATGAGGACAACGCGACCGTCGCCCAAGATGGAGGCGCCCGAAACAAGGTCGGTCGAGAAGGTCTGGTCGTCGAGCGCCTTGATAACCAGTTCTTCTTCGCCTTCGAGAGAATCGACGATCAGTCCGTATTTCTTTTCTGCGACGGTGATCACGAGTACAAAGAGTTTGCCTTTGCGCTCTCCGTCGGTGGCAGGGCGGCCCAAGCGCAGCAGGGGTAGCACCTGGTTGCGGAGCTGGAGGACCTCATAGTTGTCGACCTGATGAACTTCGGCTTCGACAGTGCGCGCGATTTCGAGAACGGCATTTAGCGGGATTGCATAGAGACGTTGCTCGACCCAGAACAGCAAAGCCTTGATGATGGCCAGCGTGAGTGGCAGCTTCAGACGGAAGGTAGTTCCCTGCCCAAGTCGCGTCTCGAGGCTGACCGAGGCTTTGAGGCGATGCAAGACGCTCTGGACGACATCCATGCCAACACCGCGCCCGGAGACTTCGGTGACCTGCTCGGCCGTCGAGAAGCCGGGACGGAAGATGAAGTTGAGCGTCTCCTGCTCGGTTAATTTCGCAGCCTCATCAGCGGTGGTCAGGCCCATCTCGATGGCCTTGGTGCGAATCTTCTGCGCGTCGATGCCGCGGCCGTTGTCGGTAACTTCGACGATAACCTGGTTGCCCTGGTGATAAGCGTTGAGCTTCACCGTGCCTTGCGCCGGCTTGCCCAGCTTGCGGCGCTCCTCGGTAGACTCGATGCCATGACTGATGGCGTTGCGCACGAGGTGCGTCAGAGGCTCGGCGATGGCGTCGAGAATGCCCTTATCGAGATCGGTATCCTGGCCGCTGACGACGAGTTCAACCTCGCGTCCGCACTGGCGCGAGACATCACGGACCATACGGGGGAAGCGACGGAACAGCTGGTCGACCGGAACCATGCGGATCTTCATCACCGAGCGCTGCAGGTCGTTGAGCACGCGGGACTGGAAGGCCATGGCGTCGGCAAACTTGCCGCGCAACAGTTCCTTGGGATAACGCTTGGAAAATTCGTTGAGCGCCTGGGTCAGCATCGACTTGCCGATGATCAGTTCGCCAACGAGATTAAGGACGTTGTCAATGCGTCCCGCTTCGACCCGTAGAAGGTTTTCCTGGGTCGCAGTGACGGAAGCGGCAGCCGGGGTCTGCGAGGAGGATGAAGCGTCAGGCGTAGCAGCTTCTGATTCAAGCGATTCTTCAGGGGCAAGACCAACCGGAGCCAACGGCTTCGGGGCGGCGCTGGCGCGAAGCAGCACGTCGACCGCGACTTCCTCGACGATCGTGGGGATCTTGCACTTGGCCGCAATCTGATCGGGCGTCTGCATGCTGGCCAGCAGAAATTCGACATGCTTGGCGGCCGCGGGTGACTTGGGATCGGGACGCACGGCAATCACGGGGCCCATGGTGCCGATGGCGTTCTGGACTAGCTGGCGTCCTGCGATGGGCATGGCGCAGTGCGGATCGATCTTGGCAATGACGTGGAGGACGTCCTGGCCGTCGGCTTGCGCCTTGCTCATGGCAAGTTTTTCGTATTCGGTCCACTGCGAGGATGACTTGGCCGCCGCTTTGATAACTGGCGATTTGGCTGGCGCGGATTTCGCGGGAGCCTTGGCGCCAGATTTGGCGAGCGTTTTGCTCGCGGCTTTCTTGCCCGCCTTGACCATTACTTTCTTCGCAACCTGGGCCTTGGATTTCTTCGGAGCGGCGGTCAGTTCCTCGATTTTCTTGCTGAGCGCCTTGGTAGCCGGCAGCTTCGAGTTCTTGCGGTACGCCGCGATCATTTCGGAGAAGATGTCGGCGGTGGCAAAAGCAATTTCGGCGACTGCCGCGTGTGAGTGCGCGCCTTCGAGCGTGAGCGCATCCTCAAACTGGTGCGCCAGCTCGCTGAGTTCGCGCAAACCACAGGCCGCCGAATCGCCCTTCAAGGTGTGCACCGTGCGCCGGATGGAGCGCACGATCTCCTCGTCGCCGGGATTTTTTTCGAGCTTCAGCGCCTCCTCGTTGAGGGCCTGCAGGAGTTCCTGCGAGGTCTCAAAGAAGAGTTCGCGTAATTCAGCGCCGCGCTCGTCGGGGGAATTCGTCATGCTTACTCTCTCACCTCAAGCCGCTGATATGCCGTTCCGCTATCTTTGTGCACCATCTGGAACTTCTTGGTGAGGCCTAGCAGGCTTTCCGCGTGGCCCACGAAGAGATAGCTATTGGAATTCAAGCAGCGGTAAAACTTTTCGATCAGCCGCTTCTGTTCGGCCTCATCGAAATACATCATCACGTTGCGGCAGAAGATCACGTCATTGCGCTGGGGCAGGTACTCGGTTTTCAGGTTGTGAAAGTCGAAGTGCACCAATTCTTTTAAGGATTTCTTGATGGCGTAACGATCGGCTACCTTGTCGAAGTAGCGAAGGCGGTAGCCGTAGTCGACCATCGACATCTGGTGCTCGCTGTAAGTGCCTTCCTGGCCATGACGAAGCACGGAGTAGCTGATGTCGCTGGCGAGGATTTCCACGCGCCACGGTGGAGGAATCAATGGCTTGGGCAAGGGCATATCCACAGGCAACGGGTTGCGCAGGTAGTAGTAGGCCAATGCGTCGGTCACGAGCATGGCCAGGGTGTAAGCCTCTTGGCCGGTGGAGCAGCCCGCGCTCCAGATGCGGATCGAATATTCACGGCGGGCGCTCTTGTGCTTGAGCAGCTCCTCGAGAACGGTTTTCTGAAACAGATCGAGTTGCGCCTTGTGGCGGAAGAAACTGGTTTCGTTGACAGTGAGATTTTCGAGCAGACGGGCGAGCTCGTCCTTGCCTTCGTGGCTAATGAGCAGCCGGTAGTAGGCGTAGAAGGAGTCCGCGCGGCACTCCCTTAGACGGCGCAGCAGCCGGTCCTGGAGAAAGTGAGTGCGGCGCTCGTCGAAGTGCATGCCGCACTCCTGGTAGATGAGCGCCTGCAACAGCTTCAGTTCCGCATCGGTCAGTATGGGAGCTGGTGCGGCTCCGGATGTGCTCATGCGTATTCTCGTCCGAAATGCAAAGTTTCAAGCTTTCAAGGTTTCAGAGTTTCAAAGTTCAAACTTCGAATGGGCTCCGAACGTCGACAGCTTGCTTCTACCGTGCCGTGGCGCCGCGCGCCTCCGGCTTTGCCACTGGTTTCTTTTCCGCCGCTTCATTCTTCGACTCCAGACTTGCCGGAGCCAGCAACTTGTTCATGTCAAGCAAGACGATCAAACGTCCCGCAACTTTCCCCAAGCCCGTAACGCAGTTCAACCCGCCTTCCTGAAAAACCGCCGGTGGAGCTTCGACGGAGTCAGCTGGAATCTTCAGAACCTCGGAAGCGGAATCGACAATGAGGCCCGCCAGACGCCCGGCGTGCTCGACTACCAGGATGCGGTTGTGCCTCTTGACCGCGGCCTCTTTCTCTCCGAAACGCTTGCGCAGGTCCATGACGGAGACGATTTTGCCGCGCAGGTTGATGACGCCTTCGAGGTAGTCGGGGGCGTCGGGCACGGCGGTGATCTCAGGCACCCGCACGATTTCGTGCAAAGAGGTGATGGGCACGCCATAAGTTTCGCGTCCCACCTGAAAACCCACGATATGGAGTTCGCGGCTCATGATTCAGGCTCCTCGGGAACCGCCTAGAAGTTCGATCCCGCAGCGGCCCGTTTCGCGCCGCGACCCGCCGGCTCGGAAGCGGAAGTCCCACGGGCGTTTTCCAAAGAAAAACGGTCGATGTAGTCAAGCAAGTTGCGCGACATCTTCGACATCTGCTCCGACGAGGCGGCCAGTTCGGTTGAACTTGAGGTGGATTGCTGCACCAGCTCTCGCATGCGCTCCATAGCTTTGACGACGGCTTGCGCGCCGGAAGCCTGCTCTTCCACCGCTGAATTGATTTCGTGGGTGATTTCGTTCAGACGCGTGGTAGCGCGAGCAATCTGCGAGGATCCATGCGACTGCTCGTTGGTGGCAGCACCGATTTCCTGGGCGAATTTGTAGACCTCGGTCACGACGTTGGAGATCTTTTTTAGAGCAGAATTCAGGTCGGAACCGAGCGCCAGGCCTTCGTTGACGATGGAGGTAGAGCGGTCCATGTTCTCAACGGCCTTGCGGGCTTCCTTCTGAATGCTCTGAATGAGTTCGGAGATTTCTTTCGTGGATTGCGCAGACTTTTCTGCCAGCTTGCGGACTTCGTCGGCAACCACGGCGAAACCCAGCCCGTGCTCGCCAGCGCGAGCTGCTTCGATGGCTGCGTTGAGAGCCAGCAGGTTTGTCTGCTCGGCGAGATCGTCGATGACTTCGATGATCTTGCCGATATCGTCGGCGCGCTGGCCGAGGGCTCCAATGATCTCACCGGAAGAATTGATCGTAGTGTTAATGCGGTTGAGGCCGTCGGTGGCCTTGTCCATGGTGCCGATACCGTTGTGAACTTCTTCGCGGGACCGGTTGGAAATGTCGAGCAGCACTTTCGCGGTGTCAGCGACGCGCTGAATCGAGGCGACCATCTGGTCGATCGAGGCGGAGGTTTCGCTGACGCTCGAAGCCTGCACCTGCGTGCTTTTCACCATGTTCTGCACGTTGACACTCATCTCGTGCATGGTGCTGGTGACTTCGTCGATCGCCGAGGAAGCCTGCAGACCGATCTTGGCGGAATCGTCGGAGGCTCCCGCAACCTGGTTGGAAGCGCTCGCAACTTGAGACGATGAATCGCGGACGCTGCGAACGAGTCCGGCAAGTCCTTCAACCATCTTGGCGAAAGCGTTGCCCAGGGTGTCGTGGGTGGAGCGTGGCTTGACTTCCAGAGTCAGGTCGCCGCCGGCGATGGCTTCGGAAACTCCCGCCATCTCCTTGAGGTAGGTAACCATCTTGTGGAAGCTGCGGGCGAGTTCTCCGATTTCGTCATCGCGGCCGAGGTCGATCGTGTGCTCGAGATCGCCCGTGTTGCCGATAGCGCGGGCCACATTCATCAGGTTGGTCAGCGGCACGGTGATCGACTTTGCGGTGCGATAGGCAATGATGCCGCCTGCGATCACCGCGACCACGGTGCTGATCAAGGAAATTGCAAAGGTCCAAGTGGCGGCATTCTCGTCCGACTTGCGGCTCTCGCCGTCGGCGATGTCAAGAGCGTCCGTAGAGTTCTTCACCCAGGCGGACGCATCTTTCTGCAGGTAATAGATCTGGAGCTCAGCGACGGTCGCATTGCCGGAGTCTACGTCTTTGCGCTTCTCGATCAGCGGTTGGGAGAATTCCTTGCCCCATGACTGCTCAAGCTGCTGGACTTTAGCCAGCGAGCTCTTCGCCTGGTCAGAGTTCGCCCTATTCTTGCCTTCCTCGAGCTTGTCGCTGAGGGTGCGCAGCCCCTCATTCATATGGTCAACTTCCCGCGTGTCGCCGCTCAGCAAGTAATTGCTCAGATAGAGGCGGTTTTGCATCATCTGGAAGCGGACGGAGTTGGTAATATCCGCCAGTTGTTTGGCCGCGTGCTCGCGGCGCACAGCTGACCAGTTCACCAGGAAGAGGATCACCACCATGGTGAGGATGATGCCGAAATTCATGTATAACTTCTTGCCGATCGTCATGCTGCTCTCCTCCGCGGGTCAGCCGTTACCGCGGCTCAAACTTGAAGTCGATGATTCCGGAACTATCACTCTGCGCAGGTTCAAAGCGCCACTTCTTGGCGGCATCCAGGGCCGCCGTGGCCAGAACGGGATGTCCGCCAACCACCCGAGCCTCTTTCACCGTGCCGTTGGGCGCGACCGTGACCTCGATCTTGACCGTCCCAGAGATCTGCATCTTTCTTGCGAGTTCCGGATACGCCGGCTGGACCTTGGTCTTGGCCCGGCGCACAAGCTCGTCGTTGTTCTCAGCCGTCTGCGCCCCGACGTGGCGTGGAACAAGAGCTGCGGACATGGTGATGACAGCGAGCAGAACCGCTGCGAATCTTCGAGACACAAATCCTCCTGCGACACGAATCTGGAGCAATCCCAATCGTGCAAGGCCCGGGCCAAGGGAACCTTCCTGAAAAAACCAAAGTAATGGGCTATAAACGGTTGAAACTAAGATGGTTAACTAACAGGAAGGATGTCTCAGAAGATAGGTTTAACAATTAGCGCTGTCTCATTCGGCAAAAAGGGGTTAGTGTTTCTCAGGGTGAGACGAAATCTCACCTCGAGTCTCGGGATTTCACACAAAGGCACCCCTCCTCCCAATTCCCTTGACTCAAATTGAGATGGAAGATAATTTCCCAAGTATATTCAAGCACTTGTGAAGCAACCAGACTATTCCTCCGCGATCAGTGCAGGGATTGGAGCTTCAGTTGGCGGCCCGGTCATACCCCAGGGAATCAGCAGTCCTCCAGGGTCGGACGAGGACTTTCAACAACTGTTGCTTGGCATTGCTGCGAAAGCGGGAGAACGGTGCGATGGCAACGAACTGATCGATTTTTTCTGCCGGGTCACGCGGGACTTTTTCCAGGTTGCAGGGGTGTACTTCTGGCGTTGCTCTTCGGTCGATGAACTGGTCGCCGAACGGGCGAACGGGAAGATGGCGGAAAGCTTTGTTGGCCGCCGACTGCGCCCCCATCAAAGCACCGTCACGGCCGAGGCAGTAAGGCAGCGTCGGACCATCTTCGCTAATCACATTAACCCTTCATTGTTTCCTCTCGCAAAAGAGTTTGAGGCTCGGTCACTCATGTCAGCACCGCTTGTAGTCTCAAATGAAGTGATTGGAGCAGTAACCTTCCTGCATGACTCGAAGGACGATTTCTTCGACCAAGACCTGGCAGCCAAGGCGACAATCCTGGCGGGTCAGCTTGGAACCTTTGTGGAGGCGGCGCGGCTGAGCGAAGTCTCGCGCGAGGAACACCGGCGGGCAGAAATTCTGGCCGACGTGGCGCATGCACTCCACGGCAGTCCGGATGTTGGGGCAGTGATTGAAGCCTTGGCGGACCGACTGCGGCTACTGTTGCGAACAAAGCTGGTTTGCGTGCTGTTGCGGCGGGAAGGTCCGTTTGAATTGAAGGCGGTGTCGGCGGAGAGTCCGCAACTGGCGACCTCAGCTCGGGCACGGCATGACCGGCACACGTTACGCTTTGCGGCGGATCTGGCGCAACGGGCCGTCGCGGCGGGAGAGCCGCTAACCCTCTCGATCGGAGCGGACGTTCATTCGCTAGGAAGTCTGGTTTCGCCCGGGATGTTGATTGCCGCGCCCTTCCGCACGGCGCGAACACAGGGCGCGATCCTCATCTATCCGCGACAGGATGGAAGCTTCACGGCGGAAGAGCGGTCGCTGGTGGCGGCAATTGCGGGATTCGGGGCTGTAGCCGTCGCACATGCCGAACTGCATGCCACGGCTCACGCACAAGCCCAGGAATTGCACCAACTTCTGGAGATTTCCTCAGAGCTTAACTCGACCGATGACCTGGACCATTTTCTACAGACGTTTGTAATCCGGGCGGCGGGTTTCCTAGGGTATGGGCGGTGCTTCATAGCCCTGATGGAAGATGACCATTTCCAGGTGCGCTATGGCGTAGAGAAAGGCGAACCGCGCCGCGTCGACAATCTTTTCCCGGAGGGGGTTGCCACCCAGGCGCTGCGGGCGAAAGAAGTTTTCTGGACGGATGAGGCGAGCCGAACTCCGGGCGCGAACCTGGATGCCGTATCGAAGTACAAAGTCCAGCAATTCCTGGCGGTTCCGCTACTGGGGGCGGGTGGCGGAGTATTGGGAATGTTTGGCTTGCTGGACCGACTGGACGGGACGGGAATCTCGCAGGAAGACATTCGACGCGCGCGTGCGCTGTCGAACCAGGCGGCGGTGATGCTGGAAGTTGCGCACAGCCTGCATGTGTCAGAGCAGCATCGGCGACGCGCGGAAGTTCTGATTGACCTTGCTCGGGAAATTGATGGTGCATTGCGGCTGCCTGAATTTGCGCGGAGATTTGTTTGCCGTACGGCGGAAGTAACTCGCTCACGCGCGGGACTGCTGGCCATTCCGCAGGAAGGGCGCTGGCAGGTGGCAGCGCTGCATCAACCGCGGCTTGCGCTTGCGGCATCGCCGCTTGAGCTACCGACTTCTCATCAGCCTGATGAAAAACCAGCAACTGCTTCACCCGAGCAGAGCACCGTCGTGGGTCAGCGCTCTGCGGAGCAGACGGACCGCAATTCCCTGCTGGAGCGTGAGATCGAGCGCAGCATGGGAGTGGCGCTGGCGGATTTCGTGGCTCGACACCCGGAGAACGTCACTTCGGACTCCGGCGAGAAGATATTAGGACTGGAAGCGGCAACGACGTTGCGATGGGATCGCTGCACGCTGGTACGACTCTCGCGCACGAACGGAGAGTTGGCGGGATTGCTCTGTTTGTCGGAAGGCGTTTCGCCTCTTAAACAAGGGGACCGAGATTTCCTCGGGACCATGGCTGGGCATGCCGCGATGGCGCTGGAGAATGCGCAGCTCTTCACAAAGATCGAGCAATCCAACCGGCATTGGACCGAGATCTTCGATGCGATCTCGGATTTCATTGTGGTGCACGATCAATCCGACCGAGTGCTGCGGGTAAATCGATCGCTGGCCACGATGATCGGGGTCGCGCCAGCCGAGTTGATCGGCATCAACATGCGGGCATTGATGGCATTGACGAGCGATTCGGCGTCATATTCTTGCCCGTTCTGCCGATCGCTGGGAGATGAAACAGGAGAGTTTGCGCACCCGGTATTTGACCGGACGTATCTGATTTCGACCTCGCGCGTGCATGGCGCCTCGGGCGAGGGCATGCAGACGATCCATGTATTGAAAGACATTTCCGATCGCAGCGAAGCCGAGCGCCGGTATCGGGAACTGTTCGACAACATCCAGGAAGGGCTGTTTTTCAGCACGCCCGGTGGACGTTTTGTGGAAGTGAACGACGCAATGGTGCGCATGCTGGGATATACGAGCCGAGAAGAACTGTTGCAGATCGACATTCCGACACAGCTGTATATGACTCCCGAGCAACGCCAGCATCATGCGCGGCTGATGGAGGAGCAAGGGCATCTGCGGAACTTCGAAGCCACGCTGAGGCGGAAAGATGGATCGCCGATTCACGTGCTAATCAATGCCTTTGGGCTTTACGACAGCACGGGACGGTTGCTGCAGATCCGGGGCTTGATGCTGGACGTAACCGGACTTCGCACGTATCAATCAGAGTTGCACCGCGAGCGCGATTTTTCAGGAAAGATCCTTAGCAACACACAGAGTCTGATCCTGGTGGCGGATACCGCGGGGTTGATCAGCTATGCGAACAGGCGCTGGTATGACGCGGGCTTTGAGCAGCCAGAGTTGCTTGGGCGTCCGTTGCTGGAGCTGGCAGCCCCTGGCTTCACGCGGCCTCTGGCTGAGGCAGTACAAAGCACATTGCATGGGCAGCAGGTCGACAATCTGGAACTGGAGATTGTGCGGCGCAATGGGCCGTCGGGAAAGTTCTCGGCCAATCTCAGCCCCATGCGCGATGAGCGCGGATGCGTGACCAGCATCGTAGCCGTTCTGACCGACATTACCGATTCTGCGGTGCTGCGCGACAAACTCGTTCATGCCGAGAAGATGGCTGCCGTGGGACAACTGGTGTCGGGGGTGGCTCATGAGGTGAACAATCCGCTCACGGCAATTCTTGGTTTTGCCGATCTACTCATGGAGAACCCGGATCTGCCGGACACTGCGCGGAAGGACCTGCGGGTGATTCTGCAGGAAGCCCAACGCACCAAGCAGATCGTGCAGAACCTGTTGAGTTTTGCGCGGCAAATGCCGCCACAACGGAATCCGGTGCAGTTGAACTCGATTTTGCGGCGGACGATCCAGTTGCGCTCGTATGACTTCAACAGCCACGGCGTAGAGGTCATCGAGCACTTGGATGAGGGTTTGCCGGATGTAGTGGGCGATGCACACCAACTGCAGCAGGTATTCCTCAACATCCTGAATAACGCTTACGATGCGGTGCGCGAGGTGGGACGTCCGGCTCGCATTGAGATCATGTCGACCAAGGCTGGAGATTCGGTGGAGGTTTCATTCGCCGATAACGGCAATGGAATCTCGCACCCGGACAGGATTTTCGATCCTTTCTTTACTACGAAGGAAATCGGGAAGGGGACCGGCCTGGGACTCAGCATCTGCTACGGCATTGTGAAGGAGCACGGAGGAGAGATTCTCTGCCACAACAACATCGGCGGTACGGGAGCGACGTTCATCGTGCGACTCCCGGCTGCCCCACACATCGTGTCGATTAGTCTGGCCGCAGGAGTGAACCAAGCATGAGCCTTCCGGTGATGAAGCCTCAATCTCTGCCTGTATTACTGGTCGAAGATGAACCCGCAGTGATGGCTTACGTGCAAGCCGCGCTGGAGCGCAGTGGATATCCGGTGGTGTGCTGCGAGTCCGGCGTGGATGCGTTGCGATTGCTCGAGAGCGGAACATTTCTCGGCGTGGTCTCGGACATGCGCACGCCTGGAGGAGTGGATGGTGGGCAGGTGCATGCGTGGATTGCCCAACACCGTCCAGATCTGGCGAATCGGCTGGTATTCATTACGGGCGACATTGCCAATGAAGAAACCGTAGCTACGTTACGGGAGACCGGGGCCCCTTGCGTGGAAAAACCTTTTCGGGTCCAGCAATTCATCGACGTCATAGCGAGAACTTTTGGGAAGGCTGAGTGAATAACGCGAGTAAAGAAGATCTCCGCATTCGTCTGCTGATCGTCGATGATGAGCAGACCATCCGCAAGCTGTGCTCTACCGTCGGCGAGGCTTTGGGATTCGTGTGCCTGGAGGCGGAGAGCGGCGAGTCGGCGCTGGCGCTTTTGGAAGAACAGTCTGTCCACATGATTTTGACGGATATGGTGATGCCGCACATGTCGGGGCTTGAGTTTCTGGAGAAGGTGAAGAAACTTCTGCCGCGGACTGAGGTTGCGCTGATGACCGGACACGGATCGATTGAGAGCGCCGTGCAGGCGATGAAGCTGGGCGCGTATGACTACATCACCAAGCCGTTTTCGCCGCTTGAGGAGTTGCGGCTGTTCTTGCGGCGGATGGCGGAGAAAGTCCGACTGGTAGAAGAAAACGAATTCTTGCGGCAACGTACGGATTCGGAAATGGCGGTGCATGGGATCGTGGGGTCGTCGACGCGGATTCAGGAAGTGCTGCGTATGGTAGCGCGGCTGAAGGATACGCGGACGCCGGTGCTGATCTATGGCGAGAGCGGAACGGGGAAAGAACTGGTGGCACGGGCCATGCACTTCCGTGGAGCGTTCGCGGGGCGTCCGTTTGTGGCGGTCGATTGTGGATCGCTGGTTCCCACGTTGATTGAGAGCGAGCTTTTTGGATACGAGAAAGGCGCGTTCACCGGAGCGCTGAAGTCGAAGCAGGGACTCTTCCAGGCAGCCGACGGGGGAACGATCTTTCTGGATGAGGTCGGCGAACTACCTCTGGAATTGCAGGCCAAGCTGCTCCGGGTACTGCAGGAAAAGGAGGTGCGTCCGGTAGGAAGCAATCAGCGGGTGAAAGTCGACGTGCGCGTAATCGCCGCGACCAATCGTGATCTCGAAGCGGCTTATAAGAATGGCACGTTCCGCAAAGATCTCTATTTTCGGCTCAACGTAGTGACCTTGTTTGTGCCCGCCCTTCGTGAGCGGCGCAGCGATATTCCCCTGCTGGTGCATTGGTTCCTGGAGCGTTACGCTCCTGGAACAGAATTGCACGTAGCTAGCATGGCGATGAAGGCATTGATGCAGTACGAGTGGCCGGGCAACGTCAGAGAACTGGAGAACTGTGTCGAGAGAGCAGTTGCCCTGGGCAATGGAAGAACGATCGATCTGGGCGACCTGCCACCAGCAATTGCATCGGGAGCGGATCTGATGCCCGGGCCGGTGATCCAGGCGGCTGCGGCCAAGACGTCGATACTTGACCCTGACCTGATGGGCGAAAGTGCAGTCGCTGTTTCCGCGCACGAACCGATGTCTACTACGGACTTGGAAGACATTGAGCGGGCGACGATCCAGCGCGTGTTTGAGCAGGTCAACGGCGACAAGGCACTGGCGGGGCGCATGCTGGGAATCAGCCGTGCGACGCTTTATCGCAAGCTGAAGCGGTATAACATCGGCGGGACGGCCGGGGCTTCGAGCGCTACGCTGCAGTAGACGTGCTCTTGCACTCCGGGTGGGAATCCATTCCTCGTGGTAAGATCGGCGGAGCGCGCAGGGCGCACCCGGTCCGCGGGAAGGACAGAAGTCCACCTGGTTTCGACAATCCTGTTCACGAACTGACTTTCCGCCCATCACATGCGGACCTGGGCATACGAAAGGAAGTTCGTTATGCCGGTCAAGCCGCTACCACAAAATCCCAGCCTCAATCACCTCAAATATCAAGCCAAAGACTTACTCAAAGAACATGCGGAGCGTGATCCTCGAGCCGCACAACGGATCAGGGAATTTCATCCGCGATTCGAGAGAGCGCGAGATACAGAGATTTTTGAGAAGCGACTCAGCTTGAGCGATGCGCAGCTGACGATTGCCCGCGAGCACGGATTTCCCAGCTGGCCGAGGCTGAAGCGCCACATCGAAAAGCCGACATTGGCTGACCGACTCGATCTGCCCTATCACGAACGAATCGAAGACGCCCGATTCCGTCGGGCCGTAGAACTTCTGGACGCTGGAGACGCGGCTGGATTACGCGCGCATTTGAAGCAGCATCCGAAACTGGTGCACGAGCACGTGCTGTTCGAGGGCGGCAATTACTTTCGCAATCCGACGTTGCTCGAGTTTGTGGCGGAAAATCCGGTGCGTCGTGGGAAGCTCCCGGAAAACATTGTTGGTGTTGCAGAGGTCATCATCGACGCGGGCGCTGAAGGAACTGCGCTGAACGAGACCTTGGGTCTTGTTTCGACCGGGATGGTAGCGCGGCAGTGCCGGGTGCAGGTTCCGCTGATCGATGTCCTGTGCCGGCGTGGAGCGGATGCGAACGGCGCGCTGCATGCCGCAGCTTTGCACGGCGAGTTTGAAGCAGTGGAGGCCTTGCTGAGATGCGGCGGGAAGATTGATCTGCCGATCGCGGCGGCACTGGGTCGAACTGAGGAGGCGCGGCGTCTGCTGCCGACCGCTGAGGGCAACCACCGTCATCTGGCCCTCACGTTGGCGGCGTTGTTCGGGAATGTCGAGATTGCTCGGATGCTGCTGGATGGCGGAGAAGATCTAGACCGTTACAACCCGATCGGCGCCCACTCCCATTCAACCCCGGTGCATCAGGCTGCGTTTGCCGGACATGAACAGGTTGTTCGGTTGTTCGTCGAGCGTGGCGCGCGACTCGACATCAAAGACACTCTCTGGCAAGGGACCCCTGCTGACTGGGCACAGCACGGTGGCAAGATAGAGATTGAGCGCTTCCTCAGAGAGTCCGAAAACAAACGGACAGGCTAGAGAACATCACTGCGACTCCTAAAACGAAAGTGAGAAGAGCATAACGTTGACGACGTAACAACCGTGCACCGGCCCCTGACGACGGGCGCGAGTTTGTTTATCGCAGTGCAGCGGATTGAGACATGCGTCTCAGCCTGAGAATTGAACGTTGCTCGTTGATTACAACTGTGAAATCAGGCACATCTAACTCACTGAAAAACCATCCACGCCAGTACTAGACCTTTCGTTCGCGGCGATGGTTCTCATGTTGCTCCAATTCCAAGCGAACCGCGGAAAGTGGCTCCCCAACGCTCTTCCAAACCAGGAAGAGGGGGAGCCCGACCGCATTTCGGCAGGTGAAGCGGCGTTTATTGAGTCGTTTCTAATTTTGCAGAAGCATTCGCGGGCGGGGCGTCCGCGCAAAACTCATACGAGGTCGGGAAGTCCTTGGCGCATCAGGCGACAGCTACGGCACGCAGCGGGCAGAATGCAAGCCAGGTCGCGGGATTAGCACGTTTTTTCCCGGATGCAACTTCGATGCGTGTGCCGGTGCAGCTCGCCCGAGTGATTGAAGGCAGCGCGTCGATCGATTTCAGCGAAAGCACTGTCATTGAGTTTGGAACGCCGCGCGAAGTCCTGTTTGCCTCGAAGACTCCACTCGAATTTGCTGATGTTCTGCGAGTACGCAATTCCGATGGTTCGCTCGACGAAGAAGTCAGGGTTGTAGCCGTGCAGTATCAAACTGGCAAGACTCTCGTGGCCGCGCGCTTTCGGCGCGACGTGCCCAACTGGATCGTGAAACCATGACCCCATCCACACCCGTGCAAGACCTGGCAACGCAATGGAGCTACGCACGTAAGCTGTATCCGATCTACTTTGAGCTGGCCCGCGAGTTCGCCATCGACGTGAAGCCGTGCGCCGACCTCGAGGCGATGGTTGAGACGCCTGGAAAAGAGACGGTCGAGCAGGCAAACCAGTGGATTGAGCACATGGACAACTCGATCCAGGTGCATCAACTACGGCAATTCCTGCAGACCAGTTCCCTGGCGAATCAGGAGGGGACGATTAGCCTGCTGCAGCACTACCTGGCGAAGCAGACGAAGACCGACGCGATCCGCGACAAGATCGATTTCCTTCTGGTGCAGTACTTCAGCCAGGTCGCCCCCGCCGGACTGAACGACACAGAAGTGGATTTGGCATTCGTCGCTCAGACGATGGAACCCGTGCTCGGGCAGGTTGAGTTGAAACCTCCCGTCTGGCTGAACGCGCTGGACCGCGTGCTGGAGTCAGCGCGCAAGTGCAAATCGCTCGACGAATTGCTGCATGGGGGAATTCTCGAACAAGGGCGGAAAGCGAAGGGGCTCGCTGGCGAATTGTTTTATCTGCCGGTAGCGCTGGCCGCATTTACACGATTCGGATACCTGATGCGGCGGGCGTTCTTCCGCCTGATGCTGGGCGATCTGAATTTGATTCTCGACGGCTTAACGGAGCTCGAGGACCGGGGCGTTACGACGCTCGACTGCCGGCGCGCGCAGTTTTCGGCACAAGAACCGATTGTTCGGCTGCGCATGATCTGCCAGTCGTGGAAGGTGATGTTCCAAGCGGAATACTCGTCGGGTTCGCCGTTGCGAATGCTGGTGGATTTGCGGGCGTCGGTGGAGCACGCATTAGGACGGGGAAAGGGTGCTGAGGGAGACGGTAAGGGCAAGGCGCCTGCGGCGAAGGCGGGAGTGGGCAAGCCCGCTGCAAAATCAGAATCGGTAACTTCGTCGGTGGCTCCGTCGAAGCCGGCGACAGCTGCGGCGAAACCTATGGCTGCGAAGGCTGCAGCCGCATCGAGCACGCCGAAGTCGGTGGTGGCCAAGCCGCCTGCCGGCTCGAATTCGGCGGCCAAGCCGGCGGCTAAACCAGCTGCCCCGAGGGCGGACGCTCCTGAGTTTGAAGTATCCGGTGCGTCGGGTTGGGATCCGGACGCGGCGCAACAACCGAAGAAGAAGTAGCCAGCAGTTTCAGCAGTCCTGACTCGCGGCATCGAGACTACATGGGCTCGAACCTAGGAAGAGGAACGTGGTGGAAACACCCACAGTACTGATCATCTCCGATGAAGCTGATTTTTCGCGGCGCGTTACTGCCCGCTGGCAGATGGAGAGAAACGTCCCTACATTCACGCTCCTGAGCGGAGAACTGTGGCCGCGTTTTGCGGTGGATGTGTTCGACGTCGCGATCGTCGGCCAGCTGCGGAGAGATCTGCTTTCTGTAGTGCTTGAGCCGCTGCACTCGACCGGGCAACCGGTATTTTGCGTGTGTCAGGATTCGACTACGGCGCAACTGGTACGCGATCGCTGGCCGCGGGTTTCCATTCTGCGGCCGAGCGAGCACTGGCTGGAGACGTTAGTGCTGGCCGCGGCGGAAGCGGTGCACCGCTCACGCGCCGAGAACCGGGCGCGGATGGCCGAGTTGTCGTGCGCGACCTTGGAGCGGCAGGCAATGCTGGGCCGCTACATGCTCGAGATGCGGCACAACATGAACAACGCGCTGACGTCAGTGCTGGGAAATTCCGATCTGCTGTTGCTGGAGCCAGGCAGTCTGTCGGCGCAGACGCGAGCACAAATCGAGACGATCCGGAACATGACCCTGCGGATTCACGAAATCATGCAGCGCTTTTCGTCGCTGGAAAAAGAAATGAACGTAGTGGCGCAGCAGGCGGGGCAGGATTCGTATCGGTCGTACGCTGTGTCAACTTTGGGTAATTGACGATGAGAGTTGAGCCTCCCCAGGGAAAGGCGCCGGTTCAAAAGCGGCGTAGGAATTTTGCGAACTATGCGGGGAAGGATTTGTATGCATAGATTAATGGCGGGCGTCACTATTCTCGAGCACGAACTGTCTGAGTTGCGGTTGCTCGTGGAGCGGCAAACGGGTGTGCTGCTCGATTGTCCGAACAGCGCACTGGCGGCGCACGTGGCCGAGTATCTGGAGAAACACGAATTGGAGTCGCCGGCCGCATTGCTGGAACGGATGCGCGCATGCGATCTCGATCCCGCAACGCTGGCGGAGTTTCTTGACGGCGTGATGAACGTGAAGACGGGATTCTTCCGGCATCCGGGAGCGATGCATGCGCTGGCCCAGTACGTAATGCCGCAACTTTACGCTCGCAAGGCCGACGATGGCGCGTGCACTCTGCGCATCTGGAGCGCAGGATGCGGGACAGGGGAAGAAGCCTATTCAATCGCTATGGCTCTTTGCGAGGCCATGCCGAACGGGTCCTCGAATGGAAACGGGGCGAGCAACGGGAATGGCGGTAAGGAATCGAAGGCAGCCAAGGGGAATGGTGGGATCACAGAGAGCTCGGCGCCTGCACAGAGCGGAAAACAATGGTCGATCCACATCGTTGGAAGCGACCTGCTGCCGTCTGCAATTCAAGTCGCGGAGCGTGGACTATATCCGCAGTCGGGACTGACAGGATTGCCTCCCGCGATGATTCGGGCGTGCTTTTCGAAGATTGGAAATGCCAACGGCAATAGCACTTCGGAAGGACCGCAGAACGGGTCAACCAATGGATCCGGCAATGGATCGAACGGGAACGGACATCTGCTAGTGAAGCCGCGCCTGCGCAGCCTGGTCACGTTCAACACTATGAACCTGACGAAGCCGGTCTACATCGGCCGCTTTGATTGCATCTTCTGCATGGATGTGTTGCCCCAGCTTTCCCGCACGCAACGATTGGCGCTGATGGAGCGGCTGCATCTGTATCTGGAGCCGGGCGGGTATCTCTTCTTGAGTCAGACGGAGAAACTGTGCGCGCCGAATTTGAACTTCCGCCAAGAGATGTACGATGGGTATACGATGCATCGGAAGCCGATGGCCGCTAGCGCGGCGTACGGACGGTAACCTCAACAACACTAGCTTTTGAGACCTTCTCTTGATAGACTAAACTAAGTAAACTTAGTCTATCAGTGAAGACCATAAATATCCACGAAGCGAAAACGCAACTCTCACGACTTGTCGACGAAGCCGTTCAGGGAGAACCCTTCGTGATTGCCAAGGCGGGTAAGCCTATGGTGAAAGTCACCGCTCTGGACGCTCCATCGAGCTCAGAGGTCAAGCGGCTGGGCTTTATGTCTGGGCAAATCTCAGTGCCGGACGACTTTGATCGCATGGGCGAAGCCGAGATTGAGCGCATTTTCTCTGGTGGAAAATGAAGGTCTTGCTCGATACGCACCTGCTGCTCTGGGCCGCAGGCACGCCCAGTCGGCTCTCAAGGGCTGCCGTGAAATTAATCAATAACCCAAGGAATGAGCTTCTGTTCAGTGCCGCCAGCCTATGGGAAGTAGCGATCAAGCGTGGACTCGGACGCAGCGACTTTCAGGCCGACCCAAGACTTCTACGCCGTGGCCTGCTCGATAACGGCTACGCTGAGTTACCGATCCTGAGCGATCACGTGGTCGCGATTGAGAGTCTCCCACCGATCCACAAAGATCCCTTCGACCGCCTGTTGGTGGCACAGGCTACCGTGGAGGGGATCACGCTCCTCACAGCAGATTCTGTGGTTGCGGAGTATCCGGGCCCGGTGCGGTTGGTGTAAAGGACTATGTGGGATAGCCGCCCTCGGCTGTCGGGTCGGGCAAAGCCCGACATTATGATTGCAGCTGTTCGTCGCTGCGCTGCTTACTTAGTCTGGTCTCTTCGCGTTCCTGTCTGAAAGTTTCTTCCATGACGTCACAGCGTAGCGCATCCATAGCGTGAAAAAGAATAAGCAGAACCCTAGCGAGCGAAAGACACCGCTCGCCATCTGCTTCCTGAAAATCTATCTCACCATAGTGGACGATGGCATTGCGCTTCTCGAAAAAATGCCGCTGGAAAAATTCTTTGATCGACGTGGCAGCGTCGTGCCCAGCGATGGCAGGTGTAATAACTTCCTTCCTCATACTCGCGAACTCATCGAACGGCCGCTTCGTCAGAAATCGAGAAAGCTCGTCCATTCTCTTCCCGATCGACCGCATAGTCGACCACTCGTCCTCCCATTGTTTCCTGACTTCCAGTGTTTCATTACCTAGAAATTTTCCAGAATCGAGGCCCTTCCATTTGAAGAAAAGCCAAGACATCTGTCCTTCAACCGCCATTGAACTCAAAAGCAAGGCGACCGTCACATCGCCATTTGCCAGTTCCTGCTTTGCCCGTTCCATCAACAGAATGGTGACAAGATTTCCAAGCGGCCAAAGATTGTAGCTCCGCGTCTCGCACTTCGGACATTGTTTGTAATCTGGGATGTCGCTGCCGCTTATTTCGAGCGAAAACTCCTTGTCGCAGGCAGGGCAGGTAACGGGTATCGAGAACTTCATTTGCCAGAGTATATCGCGATGCAGAACTGCAAGTTTTTGATCACGCGAACAGAAATTCCTTCGTCCTCAACTCCTTGATCGTGTCCCTCAGCTTGGCCGCCTTTTCAAATTCAAACCGCTTTGCTGCCTCGCGCATATCGCTTTCTAGCTTCGCGATATAGGCATCGACTTCTTCTTGCGACTTGAACTCCGGCACACCTTCGGCTTCGCCGGCGGTCAGGTCGGCGTAGTCTGCGGCGACGATCGCCGCCAAGCTCATATCTAGCGGACGGACGATCGACTCCGGCGTGATGCCGTGTTCCTCGTTGTAAGCCGTCTGGATGGCGCGGCGGCGCGAAGTCTCGTCCATGGCGCGCTTCATGGAGTCGGTCATGCGGTCGGCGTAGAGAATCGCGCGGCCATTCAGGTGGCGGGCGCAGCGACCGATGGTCTGGATGAGCGATCCGCTGGAGCGGAGGAAGCCTTCCTTGTCAGCGTCGAGAATCGCTACGAGCGAAACTTCGGGAAGATCGAGACCCTCGCGCAGCAGATTGATGCCGATCAGGACGTCGAACTCTCCTTTGCGCAGGTCGCGCAGAATCTTCACGCGCTCGAGAGTTTCGATCTCGGAGTGCATGTAGCGGCACTTCACACCGACCTCGGCATAGTATTCAGCGAGATCTTCGGCCATGCGTTTGGTCAGCGTTGTGACCAACACCCGCTCGCCTTTCTCGACACGTGCGCGAATTTCATGAAGCAGATCGTCGATCTGTCCTTTGACCGGTCGCACCTCAACCGGCGGATCGATCAATCCCGTTGGTCGGATGATCTGTTCCACCACGACTCCTGCTGACTTCGTCAACTCGTATGGCCCCGGAGTCGCCGAGACGTAGACCAACTGATTGGTGCGGTGCTCGAATTCCTCAAATGTCAATGGACGGTTGTCGAGCGCCGAGGGCATGCGGAATCCATATTCGACGAGAATTTCTTTTCGTGAACGGTCACCGGCATACATGCCGCGAAGCTGCGGAACTGTCTGGTGTGACTCGTCGATAAACATCAACCAATCGCGCGGAAAATAGTCGAGCAGCGTTGGCGGAGGCTCGCCCGGAAGACGTCCGGTGAAGTGGCGCGAGTAATTCTCGATGCCGTGGCAGTAACCCATGGCCTTGATCATTTCGAGATCGAACATCGTGCGCTGGTGGATGCGCTGCGATTCGACGAGTCTTCCCTGCTTCTCGAGTTCGACCTCCCACCACGCAAGCTCTTTCTTGATCGACTGAACAGCCGAAGCACGGGTTTCGTCTTTCATCACGTAGTGCGTCTTCGGATAAATTGGCAGGCGCATGTACTTCTGCTTGACGGTGCCGAACAGCGGATCGATCTGCGAGAGCGCTTCGATCTGATCTCCCCACATCTCGATGCGATAGGCCATGTCATCGTAAGTGGGAAAGACTTCGATGACGTCGCCGCGCACGCGGAAGGTGCCTCGGCGGAATTCGCCGTTGGTGCGTTCGTAAAGAATATCGACCAGCTTGCGGGTGATGTCTTCTCTTTTGACCTTCTGTCCTTTTTCGACGAAAAGCATCATGCCGTAGTAGGCTTCGGGCGAGCCGAGGCCGTAGATGCAACTGACGGAAGCGACGATCAAGGCATCGCGGCGTTCGAAGAGCGAACGAGTAGCGGAGAGGCGCAGCTTGTCGAGCTCGTCGTTGATGGTCGCTTCTTTTTCGATGTAGAGGTCGGCGGCGGGAACATAGGCCTCCGGCTGATAATAGTCGTAATAAGAAACGAAATATTCGACCGCGTTGTGCGGGAAAAAGCTTTTGAACTCGTGATAGAGCTGAGCGGCGAGCGTCTTGTTGTGGGCCATCACCAGCGTCGGGCGGTTGATGGCCTCGATCACCTTCGCCATGGTGAAGGTCTTACCTGAGCCCGTGACCCCGAGCAGGACCTGATGCTGCTCGCGGTCGAATACTCCACGGGTCAGGGCTTCGATGGCAGCAGCCTGGTCACCTTGCGGCTTGTAGTTCGAGACTAGTTTGAAATCCATAAGAACGCGTTCACATCTCAGCTTTCAGCACTCAGCTTTTCGCGGAACTGCGAGAGGAGCATAACCATCGTTTAGGACAATTTCTGTCCTCTATAATTTACGCCGGAGTCTATGCGATAGTTCTCCGGCAGCTCTACAGAGTCGAAATTCAACGAAAGAGAATCTTTCTATTATATCGCCGCTAGCTGTTGGGAGTTGGACGGTCGATTTCTGAAAAGAGTGAACTGAGAGCAAAATCAAACACAAAACCGCAAAGGGCGCGAAGCTACCAAGAACGATTATGTGTTTAGTTCGTGTCCTTTGCTGGTTGGATGAGTGCCCGGAGGAAAATCAGAAATGCATTTAGTTCCAGGGAAAACAGGAGAGGATGGTAAGAGACCAATCACTCCAGCGAGAGAACGATCCAGTACACACCCGTCGGGTAGGTCTCAGTGCGAGCGTAGCAGGCGCCCACCGAGAAGCTGCGGAGATTGCGGCTGGTGATCGCGCGAGTGGTGCCGGCGGGCAGAGTTTCCGGGTGCAAGCTCGTGAAGGTCAAGACGGTGAACTGCTTGGCGAGTTTCACCACCGGAGCGGTTCCGAGTTTGTCGGCGTGGGCCATCGAGCACGCGTACTGGTCCGCGTCGGGCACGTCATACCGTGGCAAGTCGCGGACGTGGGCCAGGCGCCGGACATTCACCACCGCTGCCGCAACTTTCTCTTTCGCTTCGTCTGCCGTGTAGTTGGGGAGGGCATGGCCGAAGTCCTGAACGATGTAGAGGCGGTCTCCGCTCCGAACCACGCCCAACCCGACCACGTTGAAGGCCGGGTTGAGCAAGTTGGCACGATGGGGAGGAGAAAGCATGAGGTGTTCGTGGCCGTGCTGGGCGTCGTAGTCGAGCGCGACGTTTTCTCCCTCTTGATCAAGTTGCAGTCTGGTGGTCAGAGCGAGACGTTGGGGGAGGGCGGCTTCACCGTGAAACTGATGAGAAAGCTGCCGGGCATCCATCATGGCGGTGGCATGGTCACGGGCTGCTTTCGAAAGGCCCGAATCCAGCTTTAATGGACCCACGCCGGCCTGGCGGCGCGATTGATTGGCCAGTTGGAGAAGATCCTGCTCTGCCTGGAATTCGTACTCGCGAAAAGGAATGTCCGGGGCTTTGGCAGATGCCGCCTTAAGCGTAGCTTGCGGACCGCGTTGGCCCGCCTCTTCGGGATCCTCCGCCATAAGGCGGATCGTCGGGTGGAGAGTTGTCGCTCCCGTCCCGAGTAAAAGGGCCAACAATAATCTGGGGGCTCTATGCATCAGTTTGGCCCACCTCGGATCCTGGGGAAGATCGAACTTGACTCAAGCGATACAGCCTTGAAGTCATATCGGCTCAAACCAACGTGGCTGGTGCTAGGCTAGGGGCTGGGCTGGGAGGAAAGTAGTTACCTGCGTCTATGGAACTAGGGATCAGTGGGGTCATTGGCCTGTTGTTTGGCAGTGTTCTTGCTTGGCTGGCGCTGCGTTCGCGCACGGTGCTTCTGGAAGCGCAGTTGTCTTTGAGCGAAAAGGAATTAGCGGCCGGAAAGGCCGATCTGGCGCGGCTTTTGGAGGATCAGCGAACGCTGCTGGAGGCACGGGCGAGACTGGAATCGGCGCTGGAATTGGAACGAAAGGCCAGCGACGAAAAGATTGAATTGCTCACGGCAGCGAACGAGCGCGCCGCGGAAGACTTGCAGAAAGCGTTCAAGGCGCTTGCCGCTGACGCCCTCCAGAGCAACAACACTTCATTCCTTCAGACTGCGCAGGAGACGCTCAAGCGCTTTCAAAGCGAAGCACGCGGCGACCTGGAGTCCCGGCAAAAAGCTGTTGCAGACATGGTGGCCCCGGTCCGCGAGTCGCTCGACAAAGTGGACGCGCAGATTCAGCAGATGGAGAAAGAGCGCGCCGACGCTTACGGAGGCCTGCGGCAGCAGGTGGATTCCTTAATCACTAGTCAGAAGGAACTCCAATCGGAAACTGGAAATCTGGTGCGTGCACTGCGCACTCCGAACGTTCGCGGGCGGTGGGGAGAAATTCAGTTGCGGCGCGTGGTGGAAATCGCCGGAATGCTTCCCTATTGTGACTTCGCCGAACAGGAAACGATCACTGGCGAAACCGGGAGGTTTCGCCCCGATCTTGTCGTGAAGTTGCCGGGAGGCAAGCGCGTCGTGGTTGATGCGAAGACTCCCCTGCAAGCGTTTCTGGATGCCTTTGAAACAACGGATGAGGAAGTACGCCGGGCTTGCCTTACGGCTCATGCGCGACAGGTGCGCGATCATATTAATACGCTCGCAGGAAAAAAGTACTGGGAGCAATTCGAGTCTACGCCTGAGTTTGTTGTTATGTTTCTTCCGGGAGAGACGTTCTTCAGTGCCGCGTTGGAACAGGATACGGGCCTGATTGAACATGGAGTGCTGAACAAGGTAATTCCAGCCTCTCCAACGACGTTAATTGCACTGCTGAAAGCCATTAACTATGGCTGGAACCAGGAGAAGCTGGCTCGTAATGCGCAAGAGATCAGTGCGCTGGGAAAAGAACTGCATGAACGGCTGAAGAAGCTCGCCGCACATATCACGGGCGTCGGAACGAATTTGGATCGCGCAGTCGAAGCTTATAACCAGGCAGTGGGATCTCTGGAAAGTCGCGTACTGGTTTCAGCGCGCAAATTTGCCGAGTTAGGAGCACCGGTGGCAGAGGACATTCCTGAGGTCGAACCAATCGAAAAGACGGCACGGACGCTCTCGTTCGAATGGGACGATGAACCGCTGGAGATTTCCAAGAATGATGACCGCAAGGCAGGCTGAGTTGATTTGGAGGAATTGGTTAACCGAGCAAAATTGAGTCGCAACGTCCCAGTCCTGATCCAATTCTATCGATTTTTGGACACCGTATTCTCGTATTCCGACTTGTAGACCGCATCCAACAAATTAGGCTTCCATCGTAAGCCCAACAAATTCAAAGATAATCGTAATTCCAAATTTCACAGCAACATCCAAAAAAACATAGTCTGCGTTTGAAAATGCATCTATAATTTTGGAAGTCTTTTTCGAGTGATGGACTTAGCAACGGTTCAAGGAGCTGTGTGGTGGCAGCGAAGTTGCTGATTAACGATCCGGGGGCGAGTTCTTCCAGCCCTGCCCTACCCTCGCGCGGGTCGGGAGCACCCAAGTCCATGAATCGAGAAAGCCAAGCACGGTTTGTAGCGGTCCTGCTGTCCTTGCTGACTGTGGCGGCCGTGGTGTTTGCTGGCTTCAACTTCCAAAAAGAAGGGCAGTTACCGGTCCCAGACGACGGAGTTTGGTGGGTAGAGCGCGGAGGGCATCTTGTAGCCGACCGGGTCGATAGCCACGGGCAAGGTGCGCAGGCGGGTATCAAGCCGAATGACGAACTGGTTGCGGTCAACGGACAGGAAATCAAGAACACGTCCGGCTTGGTTCGTCAGCTGTACGGGACGGGGGTTTGGCACAAAGCTACCTATTCTCTAGTGCGTGATTCCGTGCCTCTGGATTCCAAGGTCCTGCTCACGCCCGCGGACCGTTCGTTGAACAACTGGCTGCGACTGATCGCGCTTATTTATCTGAGCATTGGCGTCTACGTGTTGCTGCGCCGCTGGACGGCTCCGGGATCCACCCACTTCTACATCTTTTGTCTGGTTTCGTTTGTCGCTTACTCCTTCAAGTACACCGGCAAGCTGAACGATTTCGACTGGACGATCTATTGGAGCAATATTGTTGCCTGGGTGTTGCAGCCGGCACTGTTCCTGCATTTTGTACTGACGTTCCCGGAGAAGCCGCGGGCAATTCGGCAGCGTCCGTGGCTGCTGGCGCTCGCATACGTTCCGGGTGCGGTATTGCTAGGACGGCATATCATTGCGCTCCGCCTCGCCCAAGCTAGTGGCAATCTGCGCTGGGACATGGACCGGCAGGAGATCGCGTATGGCGCGGTGCTGTTTGTGGTTGCCGCAGCGGTACTGACGTATAGCTATCGGCGCGCGACGACGACTATTCTTCGCCAGCAGTTGAAGTGGGTAACGCGCGGCACGATCCTGGCGGTGGTTCCGTACACGCTTTTCTACGTTGTGCCTTACCTGATGGGCGCTATGCCCGGGACCGGCATGAAGCTGTCGGTACTCTCGTTGGGCTTGCTGCCACTGACTTTCGGGTATGCCATTTTCCGCTATCGGTTGATGGATGTGGACTTGATCTTCAAGCGAGGCGTGGTTTATACGCTCGCGGCAGCGACCGTCGTGGGATTGTACTTTGGCTTGGTGGCCGGCGTGGCGACGTTGGTTCACTCGCGGCAACCGGGCACAGGACCACTGGGTCTCATCTTGGCGGTGGTGGTCACTGCGCTGCTATTTGATCCAGTTCGCAAATGGATTCAGGATCGTGTCGATCATCTCTTCTACCGTACGGTGTATGACTACCGGCGGACCTTGGTCGAGTTTGGGCGTGAACTCAGCTCCGAGACGGATCTAACCGCGCTGCTATCGTCGGTAGTGGATCGACTTTCGCGGACATTGGCCGTAGATCGGATCGCGATCTTTCTGCGGGCGGGGGAGGAACAGGAGCAGTTCTTCGTCGCAAAATCGATGGGCCTGAACGCAACCGGAAGGCTCGATTTGACGTTCCTCGGCACCCCGCGCCCGGAACCCGCTCGCCACATGTTCTTCGAGAATACGCATCAGGTTCCGCGGGAGACTGCCGGTTCACAGGAGACGATTGCGCGGCTCGATCTGAATTACTACGTCCCGTGCCGGGCGCAGCAGAAGACGGTGGCGGTGCTTGGACTTGGTAAGACGAATAAAGGCGATTACCTCTCGAGCGAAGATGTGGAACTGCTTGAGACGCTGGGCGGGTATCTCGGGATCGCGATCCAGAACGGGCGTTTGTACGCGTCACTGCAGCAGAAGGTGGCTGAATACGAGCGGCTCAAGGACTTCAACGAGAACATCGTCGAGTCGATCAACGTCGGCATTATGGCGCTCGACATGGAAGACAAAATCGAGAGCTGGAACGCGCAGATGGAAGTCATGTATGCGCTGCCGCGCTGGCAGGTTTTGACGCAGTCCCTGAAAGATATTTTCCCGTCTGAATTTGTAGAAGAGTTTTACCGCGTACGGCAGAACGGCGGTATCAATAACCTGTACAAGTTCCGGCTGGCGACTCCGGCGGGCGAAACACGAACGGTGAACGTGGCGATCGCACCGCTGGTTACCCGAAAATTCCAGGTAATCGGGCGTTTGGTGATCATGGACGACATCACCGATCGAGTCGAACTTGAAAACCAACTCTCTCAAGCCGATAAACTGACCTCGATTGGATTGCTGGCCGCGGGTGTGGCGCACGAGGTCAATACACCGCTGGCTGTAATTTCTTCTTACACGCAGATGCTTGCAAAGCAACTGCAAGGCGATCCGCAAAAATCGGGACTGCTGGACAAGATCACCCGGCAGACCTTCCGTGCATCAGAAATAGTAAATAACCTGCTCAATTTTTCGCGGACCAGCGGCACTGAATTCGCTAACGTTGACATTAACAAGGTCATTACGGACACGCTGGCGCTGCTCGAACATCAATTCAAGACGGCGAAAATTCAGGTGCACTCCGAGCTACATCCGGAGATTTCTCCTATCCAAGGAAATGCAGGCAGGCTTCAGCAGGTGTTTTTGAACTTGTTCCTGAATGCAAAGGATGCGATGGCGGGTGGTGGCCAACTCAGGGTGGCGACGAGCAACGGAGATTTGGTGAGCGTGCGCGTGAGCGACACAGGCTCAGGCATCGCGCCGGAGCACATCCAACGTATCTACGATCCGTTTTTCACAACGAAGGCAGTCCCCCGAGAGGGACAGGGCCGTGGTACCGGACTTGGCTTGTCTGTCACATACGGCATCATTCAGGAGCATGCCGGCAAGATTCGCGTGGAGAGCGAACCGGGCGCAGGTACGACGTTTGCACTCGACTTTCCGTTGAGCAGAAAGGCAGTCCATGTCTGAAGCAGCAGTCATTTCGCGAGGGATCGCGCAGGGCAATCCATCATCTGCCGGTTCGGTGCTCATCGTAGACGATGAGGCTGAGATCCGCGAATCCTTGCAGACATTGTTGGAGATAGAAGGGTTTGAAGTCGATACTGCGCTAAGCGGCGAGGAAGGACTCGCGCAGATGGCGGAACGTCCGTTTGACCTGGTGCTGCTGGATCTGACCCTGCCCGGCCGCAACGGAATGGAGATTCTGTCGGAGATTCGCGCGCACGATCCTCGATTGCCGGTCATCATGATCACGGCGTACGGGACGGTGGAGAACGCGGTACGGGCGATGCAATCGGGCGCAGCGAACTTTGTTCAAAAGCCATGGGACAACGAGAAACTGCTGGCGGATGTTCGCGCCGCGGTTGGCTGGCGGCGGGCGGAAGAAGAGAACGTTCAACTCAAACGCGCACTGAAGCAACGCTACAACTTCGAAAATATTGTGGGCAAGAGCGAGCCTATGCTGAAGATTTTCGACCTTGTGGCTCAGGTCGCGAACAGCCGCTCGACCGTGCTGCTGCAGGGTGAGAGCGGCACCGGAAAGGAAGTCATCGCCAAGGCGATTCATCTCAATTCGCCACGCCGCGACAGGCCATTTGTTCCTGTGAACACGGGGTCGATGCCGTCAGACCTGCTCGAGTCCACTCTGTTCGGACACGTGAAGGGTGCGTTTACGAGCGCCATCGCGTCGAAGAAAGGACTGTTTGAGGTCGCCGACAAGGGCACGTTATTCCTCGACGAGATCGCGACGATGGGTCTGGAGACGCAGGCCAAGATTCTGCGTGTGCTGCAAGACCGGCGGTTCATGCACCTCGGAGGAATTCAGGAGATCCAGGTCGATGTACGCATCATTGCGGCGACGAATATCGATCTGCGACAAATGGTGCGCGAAGGACGGTTCCGCGAGGACCTGTTTTACCGATTGAATGTAATCACGGTGGAATTGCCTCCGCTGCGGCAGCGTAAGGAAGATATCCCTCTGCTGGTGGACTTTTTCCTAAAGAAATATGCTGAGGAAAATAGCCGGCCAACGCCACGGATCACGCCTGAGGCGTTGCGTCCGCTGATGGCCTACTCGTGGCCGGGGAACGTGCGGGAACTGGAAAACGTCATCGAGCGTGCTGTAGTGCTGTCATCCGGTCCGGACATTAGCGTGGAGTTGCTGCCGGATTCACTGCTCGGACGCGGGACCTCGCTCACGCTGCACGACACGCCGACGGATGCTTCGCTGTTCGAAATCGTGGAAGACGTGGAGCGGCGAGTCATCACCGACATGCTGGAACGCTGCAACTGGAATCAGACGGAAGCCGCAGAGCGCTTTCACGTGCCACTTTCTACCCTCAATCAGAAGATCCGGCGCCTGAATATTGAGATCAAGAAAAAGGGGCGGGGCTAGCGGACGGATCTCGGACTTCGGATCTTGGACCTCAGGCTTCGGGTTTTGCTCACCCTCCCTTATACAAATCTCGCATCGACCGCGCGGTTTCGGAATCAACTCCTAAGGAGAATCACACTGCACACGCCTGAGGTCTGAGGTCCGAGGTCTGATCTGTTATATTTCGGACAAGCCCTCCATCTTGTGCAGCAAGGGCTTCCGAACGCATGGAACTGATCTCGCCTACGGAATTTGCGAAGGACAAGGTGCTGGCGGTTCAGGACTACACCATGCTTTCGCTGCAGTCGTTGGGAAATCTGTTTCGCAAACCTCTCTATATCGCCGACATGGTGCAGCAGGCCGATCTGATCGGAGTAGGCTCACTGCCGATTGTCGTGCTGATCGGATTCTTCACCGGCGCTGTGCTGGCAGTGCAAACCGCAAACACCCTGCAGCGCTTTGGGTCGATCACACTCATCGGTCAGCTTGTGTCGTTGTCGATGGTACGGGAACTGGGTCCGGTACTGACAGGAATTCTCGTAGCCGGCCGGAATGCCTCTGGAATGGCGAGTGAACTCGGATCGATGGTCGTCACAGAACAAATCGACGCCATGCGCGCGCTCGGTACTGACCCGATGAAAAAACTAGTCACGCCTCGGGTCATATCGACCGTTTTCATGCTCTTTTTTCTGACGATCCTTTCGGACCTCGTCGGACTCGCGGGCGGCCTGGTTGTGTCGAAGGCATTGTTAAAACTCGACGCTCGCCAATATTGGAGTAATGCCTGGCAATCACTGGTGTTTCAGGACGTTTTCATGGGCTTGGTAAAGCCGATACTCTTCGGCTTCATCATTGCCACAGTGGGTTGCTTCTACGGGATGACGGCGCGCGGCGGCACGCAGGGAGTGGGCCGGGCGACGACGCAGGCGGTCGTGACTGCATCCGTTTTGATCATCGTCGTTAATTTCTTTACGACTCAATTCCTAATGAATGTGCTGTCGTACAAGTAGCCATGGTTTCTCCTCCTTTGCCGCTGGGCACCGCCGCCACTGACGACCGCGGTAAGTCAGCTTTCTCCGTTGTCTTTGAAGACGTGTGGCTGGCCTTTGATCAGACCGAAGTGTTGCGCGGCGTTTCTTTCTCACTGCCTGCTGGTGAAACAAAGGCCCTTTTCGGTGTCGCAGGTTCCGGCAAGAGCACGATCCTGAAACTGGTGCTTGGGCTCGTGAAACCGGACGCCGGCCGTATCCTTGTGCTCGGCGAAGACATCAGCCAGATGAAAGAGGAGGATCTGTTCGCATTGCGCGGAAGGATCGGAATGGTATTTCAGGAAAGCGCGTTGTTTGATTCACTGACCGTCCGTGAAAATGTGGCGTACCGTCTTACTGAAGAACACGGAATCTACGACGACGATATCGATCAGCGGGTGCGCGAATCGCTGCGGTTTGTTGAACTGGAGCACACGCTGGAATTGTTTCCCTCCGAGCTTTCGGGAGGTATGCGACGACGCGTCGCCATCGCGCGGGCGATTATCACCCACCCGGAATTGCTCCTCTACGACTCGCCGACTGGTGGGCTGGATCCGGTGACTTCGAACACCATCATCGAATTGATCATGAAGCAACGGGATGTGTATCGAAACAGCGCGTTGTTGGTCACCCATCGTCTGCAGGATGCGTTTACGCTGGCGACCCATGAATTCAATCCCAAGACGAATCAGCTGCGTGCCTTGCCTCGTGGACAATACTGCGACGTGCCGATGAGTTTTCTGATTTTGCGCGACGG
>Ga0126371_10000371_pt1 | contig 36570 bp, 30 predicted proteins | sample PanSoiMetaPlot_4_FD_110145 | JGI IMG/M metagenome (GOLD analysis project Ga0126371, IMG submission 110145) | Tropical forest soil microbial communities from Panama - MetaG Plot_4 | ecosystem: Environmental > Terrestrial > Soil > Tropical forest > Bulk soil | place: Panama | collected 2016-02-17
CCACAGCTCGTCAGCGATCTGCTCGCGAGTCTCCAATTGCCGCCGGTGCACGAGCAAATACATGAGCAAGTGCAGGGGCAGGCCCTCCAAACGTACCGGCTCTCCCCTGCGATACAGGAGAAAGCGCCCGAAATCCACTTCGAATTCGCCGAAGCGCACCCTGTTCTCCGGCATAGAAAACGGTCTTCCGACAATTTTTTGGACGAGACCAATCACATAAGTTTTGATTTACTCAGATCAATTCATACGAATTCAGATCACCTCCATGAACCTCTTACCTACTCCATAGCAAGATCAATTCATCTTGGAGGTGATCTATGAAGTACGCGAAGTGGATTTTCAGCATTCCTGCTGCTACTCATGCCAGCTCTGACCGCTCCCCAGCTGACTGAAACTGGCCGGCTCTCGGCTCGAGTTCCTTTCAACTTTGTCGTGGCGAATAATTCGGTTCCTAACGGAGAAATTATGCTTCAGCGCGCAGACGACACCGGACGTGTTCTCGTGATCCGCAACGTCGAGGCAAAGCTCAACATCTTTGCGACGGCTTCCGGTAAGAAGGTATCGGCACGCGGCGGGCAGTACCTGGTCTTCAACAAGTACGGGGACCGTTACTTCTTAAGCGCTTTGAAAGTCGAGGGCTCGGATCAGCTATATGCGTTCTATCCTGGCAAGCCTGAGGGCGAGATGATGGCGCAGAGCACACCTGAGGAACAAGTTCTGATTGTCGCAAGCAAGTCGCGCTCGTCAAACGGTGGCAGCAAGAAAAAAGAAGATCGCGCCAGAGAAAAGGCCCGGAAAGCAGCCACTCTCCGGACGTTGTTTCGTCGCTACTCTCCCCAGTTTGTCATTCCGCAGCGCAGCGAGGAATCTGCTGTCGCATACAACATCGACGCCGCATGCCACAAGCAGATTCCTTGACGGCTAAACGCCGTCTCGGAATGACAAATTCTTAAAGGCTGGATGTCTCTCTGCTAAACTTCCCCGTTCCGCCAACAAGGAGACATCGTGGCCGAAAAGCCCCAGACTTTCGCCAACCACACACGCTTTGATCCGCTCTTCCATTTCTTTTTGATTCCCATCTTCGGGATGGGCGTGATCATGTCGCTGATTCACTTCTTCTATCACCTGCGTGAAAGCGACTTGCGCGGCAACTTCCATTCTTTCCTGATCGTTGTGTTGGCGATCGCATTGCTCGTTCTGGTCTTCAAGACCAGGCTGTATGCACTCAAGGTACAAGATCGCGTCATTCGTCTCGAAGAACGGCTGCGTTTGATGCACCTGCTGCAAGAGCCTCTGCGCTCGCGCATTCCGGAGCTGACCGAGGGCCAGCTGATCGGCCTGCGATTCGCATCCGATGCGGAGGTGCCCGCTTTGGTTGAACGCGCTCTGAAGGAAACGCTCTCGCGCAGCGACATCAAGAAATCGATCAAGATGTGGCGTCCAGACTACTGGCGGGTGTGATGTGGCGCGGGCGCCCGGCCACGTCGAGCAAATATCTGTTCAGTTCCGTGGAATGAGCAGATTAAGTCTCCCCCTTAAGGCCCTTCCCTGTGGGAAATACGTGGTCTCGGGCATAAACCTTAGATTCGCCGCCCGACATCCCATGTCGCATGAAACCGGAAGAACGTGAACGCATGTACGAATTGTGCGCTCTGATCGAAAAAGAAAAAGACCACGTCCGATTTCAGCAGCTCATCAACGAACTTAATGAACGGCTCGAGCGGAGAGAGCCGCAACTGGGCGACAAGCCGAGGCCGTAAACGATGCCTGCTTTACTCTCCAGCAGGCATCTCGCCGCCAATGCTGCCAATAATGGTCGTGACTGCATCAGGAATGCGGCATCTGCCCACTGGAATGCTTTTCCGCTGATGGATTCTCCCTATTTTCGAGTGGCTTTGAAGGTTGCTAACGTACCTTAAATGCCACTCATCTTGCGGCGCTATGGAGTTTGTCTCTCATCGCGTAGCAGCCAGAAGCGGCCCGACGGCTCATCGGAGGGAACGCATGACCGTGTGGTCAGTGCTGATCGTCGATGATAGCCCAACCATCCGCAAGGTGATTTGCGAACTCTTCACGCGCGAAGGGGATTTTGAGGTTTGCGGCGAGGCCGAGAACGGTCAACAGGCCATCGAGAAGGCGCTGGATTCGAAGCCGGCACTCATTGTGACCGACTTGTCGATGCCAGTCATGAACGGCCTGGTCGCGACTCGGATACTCAAAAGGCTCATGCCGCAGGTTCCCATTATTCTCTATTCGGCGTACATTGATCCGCACGTCGAGAAAGAGGCGCTGGCGGCGGGAGCATCGGCGGTCGTTCCGAAATCAGACGCAGTGGCCCTGTTGATCGAGCGATCGCGCCGTCTGCTGCGCGACGTTGCTGCGTAGTTATTCCTTCCTCCAATCCGGAAAGCCCAGCCGATCGCGCTTGATCAATCGCAGGGTTTCCAGGGCCTTGTCCAAGGCCTCTCGTTCAGCGTGATGAGAGGAAGCAGGTCTTATATCGTTGGCAAGCTCTTGGAAGCGGTTGAAGATCGCGATCTCCGCGGCGTGAACGCGCTCCAGCAACTTCTCACTGTTGGACTCGTCTACGGCGGCCTGAACCTCGGACTGCCACGAGGCAAAGCTGCTACCAGAAGGGTAAGAAGCTTCGTTTGTCATTTTCTCGACGAACGGGACGTACGCAATGCCAGCTTTGCGCTAAGTCTAGCAAGTTTTGGGTGGTATGGTAGACGCACCGTTTTTACTTCCAGAGCGTTGTCATGCAGGCCTGCCCTAGACAATCGGCCCAAAATCGACCCTTTTTTGCTTCGGTATTCCAACCCCAACTACCAGGACTGGCATCCGACATCAGGTCTGCGTTTTCGCCCTTACGTCCGACCGACCTGACGGATGCCGAAAGTAACCGCATACTTAGATAAGGGCGATTGACCGAGGACAACCTCGGCAGGTACGATTTTTGGTAGAATTCACCGTAATTTCACACTCCAAGAGGGCCCGCCGCACTTTTGTAGCGACCCATGCGATTTCTGAGTCCTAATGTCCGGAGCGCTTTATTAGCCTGTTGCAGTCTGGCAGTTTGCGCCTGCTCGAATCACCATCCTGTGGCGCAGAAAGCCCCGGTGCAGCCTCCAGTCATCCCAAAAAATTCCGCTCCGTCTTCGGCGGCGCCTGCGCAGGCTGGGCAAAATTCTTCGACGGAATCCAGAAAGGATGACCCGGCTCAGGCTGCGGCTTCGCTAAGACCTGCTCCGGCCCCCGCGCCTCCGGCAGCCGATCCCGTGGGTGAACTGATTGCCCAGGCCGAACAGCATTACCAGGCGGGTGTCTTCAATTACCACGCCGGGAACACCGACCAGGCAAAACAGGATTTCGATCAGGCCCTGAATTCGCTGCTCGATAGCAAACTGGATGTTCGCTCGGACGATCGCCTCGAGAAAGAATTCGATCGCATCGTCCAAGGAGTGAATCAGGTCTATCCAGGCGGAACATCCGGCGATGCCGAGACGGCGCAAGAACAGCAGAAGTCAGAACCGGCGCCGATCGATGAAGCCAGCGGCATCGCCCCCACGGCCGATGCCGGCACCAAAGCCAAGGCCGAAGCCGAGCTTCTCAACACACATTCTGACCTGCCGTTGATGATGACCGATCAGGTCGCCGGCTACATCACCTACTTCTCAGGTCATGGACGCGACGTCTTCGAGCGAGCCTTGGCGCGCTCCGGACGCTATCGGGACATGATGCTGTCGATTCTGCAGCAGCAGGGTGTTCCGCAGGATCTGATCTACCTGGCGCAGGCCGAGTCTGGATTCCATCCGCTGGCCGTTTCCCGCGCCGGCGCACGCGGCATCTGGCAGTTCATGGGGGATCGCGGTCGCGGTTACGGTCTCTATCACAACATGTGGGTCGATGACCGGCAGGATCCCGAAAAATCCACGCGCGCGGCCGCCCGCCACCTGAAAGATCTCTACAATCAGTTTGGCGACTGGTATCTCGCCATGGCTGCGTATAACTCCGGTCCGGGCACGGTACAGGCCGCTGTGAAACGCACGGGCTACGCCGACTTCTGGGAACTCTACCGCCGCAACGTCCTGCCGAAAGAGACTCGCAACTACGTCCCCATCATTCTGGCCGTTACCATCATGGCAAAGAATCCATCGCAGTACGGGCTGGACAGCGTGGTGATGCAAAAGCCCGACGCGTACGACACGGTCACGATCAACTACCCGGTCGATCTGCGATTGGTGGCGGAAACCGTGAATTCAACCGTAAGCGACCTGCAGGATCTGAATCCAAGCCTGTTGCGCGTGACCACACCGCGCGATGGCAAGTTCTCGCTTCATTTGCCGGTGGGAACAAAAGATCAGTACGAGACGGCGATCGCCTCGATTCCGCCGGACATGCGCCTGTGGTGGCGTTATCACACGGTTCACCAGGGAGATACGCTGGTCTCGTTGGCACGCTCCTATCACACCACGATCAAGTCGATCAACGAAGTCAATCATCTTGACGGCGGCGAACTGGAGACGGACGCCAAGCTGGTGATTCCGGTGGCGCCGGGTAAACATCCGGCCAACGAGACCGCGACCTACGCACGCCACATCACCCGTTACAAAGTTCATAAGGGAGACACTGTGGAGAGCGTCGCCGACAACTTTGGCATCTCGGCAAAACAACTCCGCCGCTGGAACGGCCTGCGTGGTAACAGCCTAACTGGGCGGCGCGTCCTAGCCTTGCATCTACCGATTTCGCCGACCGCGCTCGACGCCCAAGTCGCCTCTTCGCGTAGCAAGTCGAAGTCAGCCACGCCCCGCACCACGCCAAAGACGGAAACGGCTACTACCAAACCGCCGCCGACGAAGTCCTCTGAGGTCGAGCGCCTCGAGACCGACAAATCAGAAATTGCTGTCGTTCACCACACGGTGAAGTCTGGTGAGACTTTGTATTCGATTGCCAACGCCTACCGCACCACCGTCGCGGCCCTCAAACGCGACAACCGCAACGTCGCGGTGATCCGGCCTGGAATGATTCTGAACGTTCCCGTCGCCCACTAAAGCGCCTACCTTGTCATTCTGAGCGAAGCGAGGAATCTGCTGTTGGCTTACAGCGTTTCCACTGCCGGCAGAAAGCAGATTCCTCAACGGCGGAACGCCGTTTCGGGATGCCAAATGGTGTGGAGTGCGTGCCGGTAGAGCGCCTCTTCGGGCCTGGTCATTCCGAGGAGCGCTACGACCAGGAACCGCTGCTTCAGTCCACATCTGCGCTGCATAAATAGCATCTAGCACGTTTCCAGACTCGTGTGCGCAAGATCACATTCGCACCTCCTGCCCAGCGCTACAATTTTCGGTTCTTTTAGGCCCCTGCTCTTTGCAGCCCTATTTATACCCACGAAGGAGAAACCGATGAGACTTACCAAATTAATTGTTCTATGCATTATCTTCACGCTGGCCGTTTCGATCGCAATGCCGGCATTTGCCGCCGACGGAGCCGCCACTTACAAGGCAAAATGCGCCGCCTGCCACGGCCCCGAGGGTCAGGGCAAGGTTGGTCCGGCCGTGAAAGGCCTTACCCTGACTGCCGATCAGATCACCGATTTGCTCACCCAGGGTGAGGAGGCCAAAAAGGCTCCGCATAAGAAAGCCATCTCTGGCCTGTCCCCAGAGGACGCCAAAGCCGTCGCTGATTATGTGAAGACGCTGAAGTAGTCTTCGCACATACCGCATGCCAGAGCCCTCAGCAGTCTGAGGGCTGTGTCTTTTGCGCACCGACCTCTTTCTGGCGGGATTTGCAGGGAGCCGGGGTGGTAAAACCCACGGCAATCCGGCTTTCCCTGCGTCGAAGGCGGGCGAAATGCGGTCGAAACGCTCGGCGAGTGTTAGGCGTTTCTCGAGAGAGGTAAACGGGCAAATCCCTGCCGCCCTGAGGCACACATGCTGGGGCTAGGCTTTCCGACGTTCTCGTAGAATGTCCGGTCTGCCGATGACGGTTGCCGCGGCACTGGCGTTGGCCACTTTCAGGACATATTCCTCAATCGCCACCTGCAGTTCCCCGAGGGTGGTACGCCAGCGGTGGCCCTCTTCATAGACAGCCCGGGCGCAAAGTTCTCGGATTTGTCTTCCAGCCTGCGGCCTGGCACTCTGGCGCTCCGAGCGCTAAACGCGCTTTTTCTCAGATGCGACTACTGCTCCTGGTGTTGGTTACCCTACGATTGCCGCTGCGGACGCTGTCGTTATGCAAGCCAAAAGATTCCCTGCTAGTGCAGACTTTGTTGTGTCTTCAGTCCTTGCAGATGTCACCGAAGGTCGTGCTATAATCCGGCGCCATCGCAGCAAAAGAGTTTTTGCAGTCTTTTAATTCTCTCGTGCCTGCAGCCAGGGCGGCGTATCGCACCCGGCCGCCACTGAATCAGGAGGAGCAATGACGTTTTACGATCCAACGCTCTATGGTCGTGATGAAGAGGAAGAATTTGGCGATAGCGGCGCCTATAGCGAATCGCTAGAAGAAGATTTCGAGGAAGAAGAGCAGGAGGAAGAAGAACCCGGGATGCCGGAACCTGAAGCCGTGGAACCGGAACCCGCAGCCGTACCCGCGCCTCCTGCTCCCAAGCCCGCAGCTCCTGCCGGAGGTGGTGGCGGCGCCAAGAAGAAGGCTGCCAAGAAGAAACCGGCGAAAACGAAAGCCGCAAAAAAACCAGCCAAGAAGGCGAAGAAGCCGGCCAAGAAAAAAGCCAAGAAGGCCGCCAAGAAGCCGGCGAAGAAAAAAGGCAAGAAGCGCCGTTAAGCATTAGCTTGGCCGCGGGCACCTCCCGCGAAATGAATTCAGCCGCGTCCCGCGAGGGACGCGGCTTTTGCTTGCACGCACTTCCCTTTGTAAGCCTTGTCATTCCGACCCTGAGCGAAGTCGAAGGAGAGGCGGCTCATCCGCTTCCGGCCGACAGCAGATTCCTCAACGGCTTAACCCCGTTTCGGAATGACAAGAGCTTAAGGGATGTTTCGAACCGCTGGCTGTGCCGGATGTCGCAACCCGCCTGTGCAAAACGCCGATTCGGAGCAACCATCGATCTGCGCAGCGGTATAATTCCCGCGCATCACGAGGTCTGAATGAGAATCTCACGCATACATCAAGCCTTTATCCTCGCTTGTTTCCTTACCTTTTCCGCTCTTGCCCAAAGCCCCGTCATTCCCGCGCCGCCTGATACTCCCAAGAAGCCCGTCAGCGACGAATACCACGGCGTCAAAGTCACCGACAATTACCGCTGGCTTGAGAATTGGGACGACCCTGTCGTCAAGCAATGGAGCGCGGCGCAGAATGTCCGCACCCGCGAATACTTCGATCATCTTGGGTCGCGTCCGGCCATCAAGGAGCGGCTCAAGCAGCTCGTCGCTGCCAGCAGTGCATCTTTCTACCGCCTTCAATACCGCGCAGGGGTGGTGTTCGCCGAGGAATTTCGACCTCCACAACAGCAGGCGAAACTGGTTGTCATGAAGTCCGCCGACGATCCCGGGAGTGCGAACACCATCTTCGATCCGAACGCAGCCAGTAATAAAGGATCGCTGTCCATCGATTTCTACGTACCTTCTTTTGGCGGTAAGTATGTGGCTGCAGCTCTGTCTGAAAACGGATCGGAAGACGCTTCCGCGCACATCTTTGAAGTCGCCACCGGCAAAGAACTGTCGGACGTTGTGCCGCGCGTAAACTTCGCGACCGCCGGCGGCTCAATCGCCTGGAAGGCGGACGGATCGGGCTTCTACTACACCCGCTATCCGCAAGGAAACGAGCGTCCGCCGGAAGACGCCAACTTCTATCAGCAGGTGTACTTTCACAAACTCGGGACCGACCCGAAGCAGGACACCTACATCATCGGCAAAGATTTTCCCCGTATCGCTGAGATCCAACTCCACACCAGCGACGACGGCAAATGGCTGCTGGCCTCAGTGGGCAACGGCGACGGCGGCCAGTTCGCGCACTACCTGATGGATTTGAACGGCCACTGGACACAGATCACGCACTTTGAAGACGGCATCGTCTCGGTGAAATTTGGCCCGGGCGGCGGACGTGGCCTCGGTGACGGCGCATTGTACCTGCTCTCACGCAAGGACGCGCCGCGGGGACAGGTTCTGCGCTTGCCGCTTCTGCAGAGTGATCATGCAGAGACTGTCGTCGATAAGCTTGATCTTGCCCAGGCCAAAGTAATCGTTCCGCAGAGCGCGGGTGGCCCGGGAGAAAGCGATCGCGCTTCGATCGAAGACGTCATCCCTAGCTTGGGACATCTCTACGTGATCGACATTATGGGCGGGCCATCGCGCGTGCGCGTCTTCGATCCACAGGGTAAGCCTTTACTGGCTCCCACTTTGCCGCTGGTCTCGGCGGTTTACAGCGGCGTCGGCATCGGAGGCGGCGATGTGCTCTTCCACATCTCAACATTTCTCGAACCCACGGCTTGGTATCGCGTCGACGCAGCCACCGGCCAGGCGACGCGTACTGCTTTGTTTGAGATTTCTCCCGTGAGTTATTCCGACGCGGAAGTTATACGGGACTTTGCCGTTTCGAAAGATGGCACGCGGATTCCGTTGAACATCATTCGTCGGAAGGGAACTCCGCTGGACGGCACGCATCCTACCCTGCTCACCGGCTATGGAGGCTTTGACATCAGCACTAAACCGGGCTTTCTGGGTCCGTTCAGCCGTCTGTGGCTCGATCAAGGCGGTATCTACGTCGACGCCAACCTTCGCGGCGGCGCGGAATACGGCGAAGAATGGCACCTGGCGGGCAATCTCACGCACAAGCAGAATGTCTTCGACGACTTCCTCGCGTGTGCGCAGTATCTGGTCGATCAGAAATACACTTCACCGGAGCACCTCGCGATTATCGGGGGCAGCAACGGAGGCCTGCTCATGGGCGCAGCCTTGACGCAGAGGCCAGATCTCTTTCGCGCAGTAGTTTCCTTCGTCGGAATCTATGACATGCTACGGGTCGAGCTTGATCCCAACGGAGCGTTTAACATCACCGAATACGGGACGGTAAAAGATCCGGAGCAGTTCAAGGCACTCTATGCCTACTCGCCCTATCACCACCTGAAAGACGGCACAGCCTATCCGGCGGTCTTGATGCCGACTGGAGAAAATGATCACCGTGTGAATCCCATGCAGTCGCGCAAGATGATCGCGCGCCTGCAGGCCGCCGACAGCTCCGGACATCCGATCCTGCTGCGAACGAGTTCGACCGCAGGCCATGGCTTCGGAACGGCACTGGACGAGCAGATCGAGGTAAACGCCGATGTCTTTAGCTTCTTATTTGATCAGCTGGGCGTGGAGTACAAGGCTGTTGCTGCGAAGTAGATGCCGCGCGCTTCTCGCAGCTTTGTCATTCCAAAACGGCGTTTAGCCGTTGAGGAATCTGCTGTCTGCCGGCAGCGGATCGGCTGCCAGCAGAAAGCAGACTTCGCTCCGGGTCGGAATGACAACATGTTCTAGAAACAAGCTCTCTACCACAAGCAAAAGCGGCCTCTGGCGAGGCCGCTTGCGTTGGTGAAACGCACAGCCTCAGAAGGTGAACTTCGCCTGCAGCTGAATCAGCCGCGGCGAAGCGTCGGCTCCCAGACCCGATCCGTAGATGCTGGTCGGAGAGCTTACGGTTTGAACGATGCGTCCAAACTGCGACGAATTGGGGGCGTAGACCATGATGGGGAAGGCGAAGTTGGGATGATTGAAAACGTTGAAGAATCTGGCTCCAATCGAGAACTGCGCGGTCTCCCACTTCGGAATGCCAAAGCCCTTCTCCACGGCGAAGTCCGTGTTGAAGTAGCCCGGCCCACGGAACTGGTTGCGACGCTGCTGCCCGAAGTTGTTTGTCGGATCGCTGAAGTTGCCCAGTTGCAGGCACGGCGCTCCGGTCAGAGTAGCCGCCGAAGCTCCGCAGCTGTTCGTGGTTGATCCGAGCACGTCGGCAAACACTTGCTGCGTGCCGCCGCCGGGACCATAGTTGGTCGCCTCCAACTGATTGGTCAGATTCGCATCCACCACGGTGAACGGCAATCCGCTGTGACGGAAGATCGTACCCGAGAAGGTCCAACCTTTTACCAAAGCATTCGGTCCTCTGGCGGTTAAATGACGAATCCCGTCATTCCAGACGTAGTTCATCGTAAAGTTGTGCCGGATGTCGTAGTCCGCATTTCCGTAGTTATAGGCATGGAGATTCGACGGATCCTGTGCGTTGATGATATCGGCATATCGCCCAGTCTGGTTCAAACCGAATGGTGAGACCGAATTGTTGGAGATTTGATCCAACCCGTGACTGTAGGTGTAGCTGGCCTGAAAAGTCAAGCCACCCTTGAAGTCGTGCTTCAGTCCGACAATCAGGCCGGTGTAGTTCGAGTTCGCGATGTTCTGCTCCTGCTGGACCACGCCGAACCTTGCGTCCGGTACCGTCGTGGGCAGATTCGCGAACGGCGTCGGGGAGAACGCATTGAGCGCCTCGTTCGTGATTTCCTCGTTCGACCCGTGATTTCCGACGTACATTGCGTTTAGAGTAGTTGCCCAGCCCAAGCCTTGTTGGACTTCCAGGCTCCACTCGTAGTAGCGAGGAACCTTGACCGGGGAAGCGTTGAAAAAGCTAAACGCCGGCACGCAGGTAGACGGATTTGCTCCCGCCACGCCGCATCCCAGCCCACCGTTGGTGAAGTTGGACACGAACGTAGCGTTCGACGCCTGCGATGCCGCGTACAGGTTATTTGGCTCGGCCGGAGAAAGCGCTCCGATGAAGGTGTTGAACTGCGGATCGTTGGGTGCCTGCGCCATGAGGGCAGAGATCGTGCCCGTCGGCAACGAGTCGGCGAAAATGCCGGCGCCACCGCGAATCACCGTCGGTTTTGCTCCACCACGCGGCGACCAGGCGAACCCGATCTTCGGCTGAGCAACAATTCCTGTCACCGAAGGAAATACCGTATGCAGCCCCGTTTGGATTGCCTGGTTGACCGGTAGATTCTGGTCCATCTGTCCGAACGCGCCGGTGAAGCGTTGGAAGCAGTTGGTCTGGCACACAGGGTTGGAAAGATGATCCAACCGCAAGCTGAGCGTCAGTTTCAGGTTGTTCGTGACCCGAACATCATCGGCTCCGTAGAAGCCCACCTGATAAAGGCCGATTGGTTGCTCGGTCTTCTGGGGGAAATTCTGCACAATCACATTGCCGGAACCGCCACCCCCGCCGGTGACAAAGTCGCCGAGGCTGAATTCCACGACCTCAGGAGTGACAACCACGAACGTGTGGTCGCTGACATCGTCGCGGCGGAAGTTGACCCCGACCTTGAAGGTATGTCGTCCGCGTACCCAGCTAAAGTCATCGACAAACTGATACTGGGTAATGTTGCGACCCTGGGGGAAGAGCAAGTTCAAACCGTTCAGCGCCGTCAATGAGTTATCGGCGAATCCCAGTGTCATGGTCTGCCCTGGTAAGGTCGGAAGGGCGGATGCTGCGGCTGCCTGATTCTGCATCGTGAACAGCGCGCTATACCAGAGTAAAGACGCGTTGAAGCTGTTTACCTTGTCCGTGCCAAAGGTGTGCGTCTCCTGGAAATTGCTTGTCCACTGCGGTTGATCGCTGATCGCGTTGAAAGCCTTGTTGATGGGATCGGTATAGCTGGATTGCAAGCCGTGCTCATGCTCCACTCGGAGGAACAGTTTGTCGCGCGTGCCGATATTCTGGTCAAAGCGCCCTGCATAGAACACGTCGTGGGTCTTCACGACGGGGCTGGCTTGCACCTGGACGGCACACGGGTTGGTGGCTCCAAAAGCAATTCCGTTCACGGTGCTGACATCGCTGCAGCCACCACCCGCCAAAGGAACCGAGTTCGCCTGCGACAGTCCGTTGTAAAGGCCGAACATCGTGTTGTAGAACGGCACCGACGCGCTCATCCCAGTTGCATTCAGATTTCCGATCACTGCATTCTCAAACGCCGGCGTTGGTACCGTCGCCGGATTCACGACGGGAATGGCCAGGTACAAGCCTTCGTAGTCAAAGAAGAAGAAGGCTTTGTCCTTCTTGATGGGCCCGCCGACAGAACCCGCAAACTGATTCGCATTCACGAACGGACGTGGCGTGCCGCTTTGATTCAAGAAATAGTTGTTCGCGTTGAGCGTGTCGCCATTCCACCAATAGACCGCGTTGCCGTGGAGCTTGTTGCTTCCGCTCTTGGTCGCGTAATTGATATTGGCGCCTGCAAGGCCGCCGTACGAACCACTATAACCATTGGCGACGACGGCGCTTTCCTGTATGTCGTTCAGACCAATTGTGAGGTTAGTGGCGCCACTATTGTTGATGTTGAAGTAGGGGTCGTTGTAATTCGCGCCATCGACGGTGAAGAGATTCGAGGTGGCCGGTAATCCGTACATTTCAAAGTTGCCGCCGCCGAACATTGAACCGCCCGCCGTATTCATCACAGCGCCAGGACTCGTGAGAGCAACTGCGGAAAGATCATTTCCCGGATTCGGCAGCATTTCAATTTGTTTCGCGCCGAAATTCGTATTCAGATTCGCGTCTTCAGTTTCGACTGTCGGTACCGCCCCAGTGACCTCGACAGTTTCGGTGCTGCTTCCGAGACCTAGCTGCAGATTTGCACTGACATTGGCCCCCAGTCCGATGTCAATGGTTTTATCGACCGTTCGAAACCCACTGGCCGATGCGGAAACCCTATACGTTCCCGGCGGCAACAGCGGGAAACGGAAGGCACCCGTGGAATTCGTTTGCGCGGTCACCTTCGCTCCGGTCGCCACGTTGCTTGCGGTCACGGTTGCGGTAGTCAGTACCGCGCCGGTGGGATCGGTTATGGTCCCGGCTAGCTCTCCGGTGGTTGTCGTCTGCGCCCGCAGCAGCGAAGCGGAGATCGCCAAACACAACAACAACATTGTTGGAACAATGCGTCTCAACATGTTTTCTTTGCCTCTCAACAATCTGTTTCGCGCACACAGACATCACAGTGCGGGGATGTCCCACACAAGCAAGTCCACGTCAACGCCACATATCACAGGTGCAACGATGAGGCCATAACACTGCAAGGGCACACTCGCTTCTAGGACAGCTACTTGCACTGCGAGAAGTCAGAAGAGAAATGTTTTGTTGCTATGGAATGCAATAGAAGCAAAGGCAGTTGACTTACGGGAAAATGGAGGAAAAGCAACAGCTGCGAGAAACGTATGGGCACATAGAAAAACAAAACGCACCCAACGCGATGTCTGAGTGTTCAGCGAAGTTCTGCGCGCTTGTGAGGATGTTTATTTTTCAGAAAGCGAGAAAGAGTAGCGAATCAGCACGTCTCGGGAGGTTGACGTCATCGTAGGTGTCAAGAATTGTGTGGGCCTTCAAACCCTTGAGGTTGTCATCTGCGGAAACAGGACGCTGAAAATCGCACGCCCATGATCAGAGTTCTCTTTTGCCAGACATCTGGCGCTGAACACTAATCACTGCCCACTGCTTATTTCTTCCCGCCCACAGTGTGCAAACACTTTGAATACAACTCAAGCAGCTTTTCGGCGTAGTCTTCGGGCTTGGCTGCCGTTCCGGAGCCCTGGAAGCCCACACCGCTGGAAGTGACACGTCCGTAGCCGGTGGTCATGGCGACAAATTTCATAAGATCGAGTGCGATGTCTTCATTTCGGCGCGCGGCGCCTGAACCGGTGGGGGGTGCTTCTTCCATGACTCCTTCTCCTCTACCAGAAATGACGGGGATTTCGTCGTCGTCCTCAAAATCCTGCATGCGATGGATGATGGCGAGGCTCATGACGACTGTTAAGAACCGTTCCTAGCGATGATAGCAGAGGGGCACGGGATCGGTTTTCGCGCACCGTTTGTCATTCCGAGACGCGAAGTCGTCGAGCAATCCGTTGTCGCGTTGCAGCGGATATGCTGCCGGCAAAATAGCAGATTCCTCCCTTCGGTCGGAATGACAACGCTTTCATGTGGTAGATCGGAATGACAAAGCATTTGGGATGGCACAGAAAGCCGCAGTCCACCCTACGTTTGTTCCGCCAGCAGGCGCACCTTCTTGCCGAAAACTGCTCCGTGCGCCCACATTGCAGGGCTGATCAGGACATACGTCCAACCCGCCCAGTCCGGATGATGGAACGCGAGGGAGAACGAGATGGCGGCGATGAGCGCCATAATGAGGTTCTCCTGTGCGGCATTGCGCGTCTCACGCACTTCCGCCGCGCTCAGATCCAGCTCACGGCGCAGTTTGTAGGCGTGGGTGTACATCAGCAGAAACAACACGAACACGGCCGCGAAGCCGACAGCATAAATGCGCATGACCACGGATGCTTGTGCCATATCGAGGGCGCTCGCCGGAAGCGCTCCTATGATTTGCAGAAAAAGCACCGTGAACACAAACTTGAGCGGGTAGACGTAAAAGAGAACAACGAAAAGAAGCATCACGTTCAGGAGTACCGTGTAGCCGTCTTCCAGTCCATAACGGCGGGAAAAAATGTAGTGCGCACGCCAGATCATCACCAGTTGCGCGAAGCAGATGGCGAACGGGACAAATCCACGCATTGCCGCCATCAGTTCGCCGTAGTTGCGCGGCACCTCGAGAGAAACGACCAGCAGCGTCAACGCGAATCCGAAGACCACATCGCAGAAGGCTTCCAGACGCGTGATCTCGCCGCTACGCCAGCGGAAATACTTCTCGGGCAGAAGTCCGCGGCGATGCTCCGACGCCATCTCGGGCTGTGGTGGTGATTCTTGATTCGGCGTGGAGGACAACGTGATCGAGGTCTGGGGAGTTTTGCGCGATGAGTGGTGATGGCTGCTGCTCATGGTGTTGGGATTCTGCCGCTTTCGGGCTGCGGTTGCAAGGCGGTGCTCTACGCGGTTGTCATTCCGAGACGGCCAAAGCGGTCGAGGAATCTGTTGTCGCGGGCGGTGGATATGCTGCCGGCAGACAGCAGATTCCTCCCTCTGGTCGGAATGACAGCGCCTTGGATTGGCGAAGACAGAGCGCCAGCGGCCGAATCCAGCTTCCCCAAAGCCGCACGCCTTCTGGGATGATTCTTGCAACCTGGCGTCCAACTCTGCGGAACACGATCCGCCTTTTGCTGCCCATCCCTGAAGCTCCTGCAAAAGGGCTCGAAAAATTAGCTGACCAGGGGCGTTCGTGCTCAATGAGCCCGTGCAAAGCGATGTACCCCGGTCGGATCGTTGGGGGGAAACTCCGGCCGAGGTGGCGTGGCTCCTTCCATCGAACGTCGGAAACGTTCGTACACAAAACCTACATCCTTGATGTAGCTTCGCACGGCCGAAGTCCTCCAGCCTTGGCGCTCGAGCACTTCGAGAATCTGTTCGCCCTTCAGAGCATCCGAGGCCTGCACATGACGGATCGGCTGCATGGTGTCGGCGCCCCCTCCGAGCACCTGGCTGAATGCCGACGTCGTAATATCGCTAATCCAGTGAGCGACGCCGCTGTGAGCGGAGATTTCGGCGGCCAGTGCATCCACCGTCGCAGCCGGCAAATACAGCAGTAATCCTTCGGTGATCATGAGCGCGGAGGACAAACCTGCCGCCTCATACATGGCGCGTCGCTGTACCGCATCGTTCAGATCAACCGTGAGACGCTCACGGCGGCAGTGTGATCTCTCGCCCGACATGAGCCCGTCTTTGTAATCGAGCATATCGGCGAAGTCGATTTCGATCCAGCGCAGATCTGGTGAAAGCTCGAGACGCCACGGGCGGGTATCGAGGCCGCAGCCGACGCTGAGCACGGTCGCGATCGGGTACTTTGCGAGCGCCTCCAGCAGCAACTCGTCGACGAAACGTGTGCGGATGGCGAGTCCAAGGCGCAGTACGTTCGCGTGCGGCATCTCGCGCAGAATCGCGACGCCGCGTTCTCCTGCGAGCCGCGCCGCGAACGGATCACGCACAAAAGCATCCTCAAGGTCGTTCTCATGCGCGCGGCAGGCGGCGACCATTAGGGCCGTGTCGCTGACGTGGGAGATCTTTCCATCGACTTCAGGCATAAGACTAACCATCATAGCTGCTGTAGGCAGTGGTTTACACAGGCGACCCAAAGGAAAGCGTCTTGGCCTCGACAGATGACTAAAATCAAGATGTCTCGCCAACTCACACAAAGTTCTCCAGAATACGCCACGCTCTCAGCTCTCGAATACCAATAGGGTTTGCCTTCGAGGCCAATTTGAATGGCCGACTTTATCTCCGTTCTCTCTTGAAACGAAATTCACGGATGCCCTGCGTTTGTATCTTCCACAGACGCGCGACTGAGCAGCCAACAGATTTAGCCCTTAGGGCGTTCATAAAATTGGGGGTTTCCGTCGAACTCAAAGCCAAGCCGTGGCGTCCAAAAAACGGATTGAGTCGAAATTGACGTACATAGCCTTCGCTTGTTCCGATGTCCTTGCCTACGACACCGGAACCGATACACAAACTGAAAATGGCAAATCCGTCGAGGGCAACTACCTCGTAGTGCTCTGCTGGAAAGACGGCAAGCGGCTGATCGTGCAGCACGCGTCAACCGCAAAGCAACGACTGAAATAGCTAGACTCCTCCGTGATTCTGGGGAAGGAAAAACTAAAGCTAAAACGCCGAGTTCGGTGGCTGCGTTACGCTGATACCCAAGCTAACGTCGGGTATCGTGGCCAAAACACAATCGATACCCATTGCAATCCTCGACGTCGAAATCGCGGTTTCCATAGGGCTGATCGCGGAGGTCCCGTGCTATCTTCACGCCCTTGGCTTTGAATTCGCTGCACAACATGTCGGCATTGTCGACCCAAACATACGCGTTCCAGGCTTCGCCATTCCGATCGGCCAAACGATTGGGGCGCACCGATCCTGGATTCTCAAGCTGGCTCAACATGATGACGATGCCACTGTGCTTGACCATACAAAAACATGGCGGTTCACCCCAAAAGCGTTCGTAATGAAAACCCAGCTTGTCTCGATAGAAGTTGGCGGTGATCACCACATCGTTCACGATGAAGCAGGGTGCCACGTTCCATGTCGGCGGCTTGTTCGGAATCATGACGAGGATTCTACGGCATCTTGCCGTTTGCCATTTTTGGTTGTTGTAACTCGGTCAATCCAGGTGCCGAATCGGCGTTTTCAATGAAACCTCTGTCCGACCGTGCCGAGTCATGTGGACCCGGCTATCTCCTCACCTCGCTCATCAGCGCGAGCAGGTTTTCTTCGGTATCGCGGAAGAATGTCATCCACAGATCATGGTTCGGCATGCGCGCGATCATGTGCGGCTCATCTTCGAAGCGCACACCTTTCTCTTTCAATCCAGCATGGGCCGCTTTGATGTCAGGGACCGCAAAATACAGAATAGATGCCGCGTGATCGACCTCCGGCTTCTCCGGCCGATCGAGCATCAGGCGAACGCCGTTGCAATCGAAAAACGCCAGCCCTGGGGGCGCCTTGAACAGCAGTTTTAGTCCGAGCACCCTCTCATAGAAATCGGCGGCGCGTTCCACATCGTGTGTGCGAATCTGAATTTGTCCCAGCTTTGTGATTCCCGGTCCGTTTGTCGTCATGGTCTTGACTCCGATCTGCAAATTAGTTAGCATAGCTAACTATAATTCGGATTCGATGTCAACCAAAAAACGCAGCCGCAATAGGCGGAGCTCTAGAAGTCTCACAAATGGCTCGCCGGAAGAAACCAACGAACCTCAGGGGCTAAAGCCCGCTTCTCCGTTGAGCTCTGACGGCACGGCTGGAAGCCGTGACGTTTCCCAGCCCGCCCCCGCCGGGCTTCAGGCTTCGCGCTTCGGGCTTCGGCATCCCAGTGCGGAGGTCCTTACAGTCGCCGACCGGCTGCACTCTGCGGCGATTCATCTGCTTCGTCGCGTGCGCAAGCAAGACGTCGCCACCGGAGAAGGCCCGGCTCGTTTGTCGGCTTTATCAGTTCTGGTCTTTGGCGGGCCGAAGACACTTGGCGAACTGGCTGCTGCCGAACAAGTCAAGCCGCCGACGATGAGTCGCATCGTGGCTGGACTCGCGAAGAGCCGCCTCATCGACGTCGCAGAGGATCCAAAGGACGCACGTCGCATGCAAATCCGGGCGACGGCGAAAGGTAAGTCGATCTTGCAGAAGGGACGCGAGCGGCGCACCGCTTATCTCGCCTCGCAACTGCAGCGCTTAACTGCGGAGCAGCTGAATGCCCTTGGGGATGCTGTAGAGATTCTCAACCGGGTTTTGCGGGAATGGGATTAGATTTTTTGCGATTCGTAACCCTGCGTCGATTACTATTGGCACATGAAATTCACAGTCCCAGTCGCCGATACTGAAAGGTCTCGGTGTAAGGGCCTCCGGTCACAAGGGTGTCGTTCCCGAAACTGTAAGGCGGTTTACAGTTCGGTTAATCCTTCCCCTGTAGGTACATCGGTACAAGTTAGCGTTTGAAAGGAGCGAAGTGTCGCGTTCCCGCACCATCGTGACTGCCGCTGGTGTGTTGTGGCTGACGCACGTCGCCGTATTGATCGGCTTGGGGAACCGTCCGCCCGGACCGTTCCTTTCCGACGTTATTCAGCTTGCGCTCGGCGGATTGCTGATCGCTGCCTTGGTGCATGCGGCGGCCCGCTCCGAAGGCATGGCGCGCGCTTTCTGGCACCTGGCGATGGTCGCTTATGTGCTGTGGATGATTGCGCAGGGCCTCAGTGTCGTCAATGATCTGCACCGCACGACGACCATTCCGTGGATCACGAACCTCATCTTCTGCTTCTGGTTCGTTCCGCTGGGCATGGCGCTGCTTCTCGATCCGGAGCACGAAGCCGGCCGCGTCGATTCGCTCATCGCCCTCGACTTCGCGCAGGGTGTTCTGGTTTGCGTCGCGGCATATGTGTACTTCTTTTATCTTCCGAAGTCCGAAACTCCAGGTGAACTGGCACACGGTGTGTGGGCTCCGTACTTCGCGGGCTACGGGCTGGTCTCGGGAGCATTTGTCTTACGCGGAATCATCGCCCGGTCGCGCGATGTGCGGTGGCTGTTTGGTTCGATGGGAACATTTCTTGCGGTCTCGGGCTGTGCGGACGCGTTGTACTACTACGGGCCGGGACGGGGTCTGCCAACGGGTCAGTGGTTCGATCTGCTCTGGAGCGCGCTCCTGGTGGTTCCGATTGTCATCGCGACGGCGTGGAAGCAGGCAGAACCGCCGGAACTGTCGCTGGAACCGCCGGTCCGCGAAAAGCGAATCTACACGGAACTGTTTTATATGGTGTACCCGATGGCGGTGCTGTTGATGTCGCTACGCATCGCCCGCGAGCATATGGCTCTGGCGGCATTGGTGGTGGCTCCCTCGTTTATCTGTTCGAGCGCGCGTCTGCTGATTACACAGAACCGGCTGATCCGTACGCAAGATGCTCTGCGCCGTGAAGCCTCACATGACAGCCTGACTGGCTTGTGGAATCACAAAGCGATTCTCGAAATTCTGGAGCGCGAGTTGCTGCGCGCCGAACGCGACCACCAGCCCGTGGGCGTCATCATGACTGACGTGGACCACTTCAAGGCCATTAACGACAACCGGGGACATGCCGCCGGCGACGTGGTCTTGCGCATCATTGCCAGCGGAATTGCTGCCATGGTGCGTCCCTACGATTCCGTCGGAAGGTACGGCGGGGAAGAATTTCTGATCCTCGCTCCGGGTTGCGGCCTTGGAGAAACCTGGGAACTGGCGGAGCGCGTGCGCGCGCACATCGCATCGTGCAGCATCATGGCCGGGGGATCGCACGTGAAAGTCAGCCTGAGCCTGGGCGTGGCGACGGGCGCGTCAGCCGCGGACATGGAGAAAGTGCTGCACACTTCTGACACCGCCATGTACGCCGCCAAGCGGGCGGGACGCAACCGCGTGGAACCCACTCTCGGCCACGCCACCGGCGCCGGCCAAAGCAAATTCAGCAGCCACGAACGCGACTTCTGGATCTGAAAATTTTCCCTCCCCACTGCCAAGACTAACATCGAACAACGGTTCTGCGTTCTGTGGTACGGATTGATGGCCTAGCACTAGTCAGAGGTCTTCTTCAAGAAGAAAACTTCTATTAAATCGTTTTTTGCGTGGCTCTAGCACTAGCGCAGTTTGACTTCTTTGTGTACGATGGCGGCGACAATACACAAGCCACTCTGTCGATTCCCGTCAGCATCAATTCAAGGAGGGTCCGATGCACTCCCCCGTTGTTCGTCCCCATCTCTCCAAATCGTTGCTTCCCGTTTCATTCGTCGTGGTCGCACTTCTGCTGCCGTCGATGCTCTCCGCGCAAGCCTACTTCGGAACTGTCAGTGGAGAACTAACCGATGCGACCGGAGCCGTGGTGCAAGGAGGCGCGGTCGTGCTTACTGATCAGCAGAAAGGATTCTCGTTCACTGCGACCTCAGACAGCAGTGGACGCTATCTGTTCCGTTCGGTTGCTCCGGGAATGTATGTCGTTTCCGCGGGCGTGAAGGGTTTCGAGAAGGTAACCAGCGCAAGATTCAAAGTCGACATCAATGAGAACGCCACGACAAATTTGACGTTGAAAGTGGCGGGCGCGAGCCAGACCATCGAGGTAGGAGCACAGGCACAGACCATCCAGACCGAGGATGCCGAGACGGGTCAGGTCGTCAACCGCAAGTTCATCAACGATCTTCCACTGATTGACCGCAACGTGGTCGTGCTCACATCGCTGGCACCGGGGGTGACACCGATGGACGACCAGTGCGACGTCACGTGCACGGGAACGAACTTCGTTTCCAACGGAAGCCGTGGATCCACCGCGGACATCCTGGCGGACGGCGCCTCCGTCACAAACTCGGAACCCAATGGCGGCATTACCAATGCTACCTACGTGCCGTCACCGGAAGCCGTGGAGGAGTTCAAGGTGCAGCAGACCAACTTCAGCGCGGAGTATGGTTTCTCGGGCGCGTCTGTGGTGAACATGATCACGCGCTCGGGCTCGAACAAATTCCATGGAAGCGGGTACGAGTTCTTCCGCGACGCCATGTTTGACGCCAACGACTGGTTCGCCAATCGCGCAGGCAACCCCATTCCGCCACTGCGGCGTAACAATTACGGCTTCACCATTGGCGGCCCCATCATTAAGAACAAGACGTTTTTCTTCTTCGACTTGGACCGATTCAAGCAGACGGGCTTAGACTCGCGCTCGGGAGCAGTTCCGAGCGATCTCATGCGCGCGGGTGATTTCGGCGAGGTTTGTTCTGCTCAAGGCGGAACGTTCGACAACACCGGTCTGTGCAGTGTGGCTGCCGGCCAGATATGGGATCCCTTTCTTCGTCACCACGACCCCAACGCCGGCGGTGCGGTAGCCAACGGCGCGAATACGTTCATTCCGTTCAACAATCTTGCTAACTACGTCAGCCCCGGCTGTGATGCTGCGTTCCTTGCGAGCTTTAACGGGCACCCCTGTCCTCCTGGTGCGGATCAGCCGGCGCCCGGCGTAAAGGGTAATCTGATTGATCCAATTGCGCTCAATATGATGTCGCTGTTTCCAGAGCCCAACTTCACGGCCGGAGGTATCTACCAGAACTGGGTCGGTTCCGGATCGCGCCTGTCGTATGCGAGCAAGTTCGACGTCAAAATTGACCACCGCTTCACCGAAAAGAACCTGTTGAGTGGGAAGTTTTCCTACGAATATGACCACGGCACAGGTCTTGATTGCTACAAGAACTTCGCTGACCCCTGTTCGGGAGCGCCGGGATGGAGCAACGCCCACCTGTTTGCGGTGAACGACACGCACACGTTCAGTCCCAGCCTGTTGATGAACCTCACCCTCGGGTTTACGCGTGGCGTCTGGCACTATGCCAATTACAACCCCCACGGGGTTTCGGATCCGCTGAGCAAATTGGGGTTCCCCTCCTATCTGAACAGCAACGGATTCCAGGGCGTGCCGGCGATGTTCATCGATCAGTATGCTCAAGCCGGCTATGCCAACATCGGCAGCGATCCTTACGGAAACATGGAACTGGGCCAGGACACTGGTCAACTTTCGGCGACGCTCGACAAGGTGCACGGCAGTCACGAGATCAAGTTCGGGTTTGACGGCCGCATTCACCAGATGAATTACATCCAGACCAACGCTCCGAATGGGTTCTTCAGCTTCAACACGGATGGTTCGTATGCATGTCCTGGAGGGATAGACTCGTGCGGCGGCGACCCAATGGCCAGCTTCATGATGGGGCAGTTTACGCAAGGCTGCGGTGGCAACGGGTGCGGCTCGTACTATGAAATCCAGTTCCGGCCAGCGACGACCAATTACCAGTACGGCTTCTTTGTGCAGGACAACTGGAAAGCCACCCAGAAACTCACCCTGAATCTGGGCTTGCGCTACGACATAACGCTGCCACGAACGGATCGCTACAACCGGCAGAACTGGTTCGATCCGAACGCAACAAATCCTCTCAATAACGGAAGCATCACATTCAACGACCCTGTTACCGGGAATCCCGTAACTGATGCGTTGAAGGGCGGCGAGGTATTCGCCTCAGGAAAACAGCGGACGAACTACGTGACTGACTGGAGCGACATTCAGCCGCGCTTTGGGTTCGCGTACCAGTTTGCACCGAAGATGGTGGTGCGAGGGGGCTACGGAATGTACTACGGGCAATCGCGCTCGGGTGTCACCGGCGTAGTTCCTTACGGCGCGCAGGGCTTCAATCAATTCACAAACGTGGTCACGAGCTACGGGAATCTTGGCGATGTTCCGTGGCTGCACTTGAGCAATCCGTTTCCCAATGGACTGATCCAGCCCGCGGGAAGTTCACTCGGCCTGATGAACGACGTCGGATTCGGCGCTAACGGGCCGCTGCGCAGGGCAGGTACCAACCAGACGCCTTATGAGCAGAGCTGGAGCTTAGGGATCGAGCGCCAACTGCCCAGCAACATCCTGATTAACGCAGAATACGTGGGCAAGAAAGGGACTCACCTGCCGTTCAGCGGCTCGACCGAGAGGAACCATCTGGGGCCTTGGATCGAAAGCTTGCCTACAACCGCCGCTGACCCGAACAACCCATGCGCAACCCTGACGGTGCCTTGTTTGAATAGCCAGGTAGACAATCCGTTCAAGACAGTGATTACGGACCCGAACAGCTCGCTGTCGGCTGATCAGATTTCGTACTCTCAGTTGTTACTTCCCTACCCACAGTTCACCGGGGTGGCGACGGAACCCCTGCTGGTTGCCAATTCCATCTACCATTCTCTGCAGCTTACCGCTGAGAAACGCTATTCCAATGGCCTGCAGTTCCTTGTGACCTACGTGTGGTCGAAGTCGATCGACGACTCTTCCAACGCCGACGACAATGTGACCTGGCTGGGAAGTTTCAGCAGCCTGCAGGATCCGAACAAGCCATGGCTGGAGCGAAGCCTCTCGACGTTCGATATCCCGCACGTCATTCAGTTCAGCTACAGCTACGATCTGCCCTTTGGACGCGGGCGGACGATGCTCGGGAACATGCCGCGCTGGGCTGATGCAATTATTGGAGGGTGGAAGACGAATGGCATCTGGCGCATCTCCGATGGGAGGCCGTTGACCTTCCAGGTTGGAGATGGAGTGGCACTACCCACGTATGGGCAGCAGCGGCCGAACATCGTGGGAACGCCCAAGCGCAATCATGGGTCGGACTGGGTGGATAACTACTTCGCCGATCCTAACGTTTTCCAGCGTCCAGACGACTTCACGCTGGGTAATGCTCCGCGGGCATTGGGATCCATTCGCAGCCCCTGGCAATTCACGACCGATCTGTCGCTGGGCAAGCAGTTCCCGATTCGCGAGGAGATGTACGTCGAGGTTCGTCTCGAGGCGCAGAATGCCTTCAATCACCCCGTGTTTCAAGCCCCAAATACCACGGTGGACGACGGAGACTTTGGGAAGGTCACCGCAACGTCGATCGGGCCGCGGCAGGTGCAGTTGGGCGTGAAGTTTAACTTCTAGTGATCGGGTTGCCGCAAAGTAGTTCGGTAGCCAAGATCAGCTCTTAACCCAATTCAAAAATCCCCACCCTGTCGCAAAATTCGCGACGGGTGGGGCACCCTCACCCCAGATTCTTTTCATCCGAATCATTGAGGCAGCTTCTTAGCTCTGCTTTGCTGCGGAGCTTTGCTCCCCCGGGCAGCCGAGGGCGGCTGTCCCCACATTTGTTCTAGAGTCTCATAAGGTCTTGATCAGGCTTCGAGTGCTACCTGACACACCCTGCCGATTAAGTAGTCTCCGGCGGATTTTCCTTCCTGCATCGCAAGGATCTCGATGGGGCAGTCGTGGTTGTGGGGGCGCAGGACGAGGCGATCTGCGGCGAGTTCGACGTAACGGACGGCACAAGTATCGTTTTTCAGAACAGCGTACATATTCAGTTCGCCCTTGCGATATGGCTTGAGTGAGTTGTAATGGCGGTCGATCAAGAGAAGGGCGCCAGGAGCCAAACGAGGATGCATGGCAAAGGCTTCACGCGCGTCGAGCTTGATCAAAACGAAGCGCTGCCAATCGGAGCGGTCGGCATGGCTTTCCGGCTTAATGCGGTGGAGGAAGGACTTCTTGAACTTGAGGATGTCTTTGATGTGCATGCTGACAACAAAGGGCTGGCAGGCGGCAATGGGGGCATCTGCGAGGACGACGTTTTCGAACTCGTCGACGCTGGGAGGAAGGATCGAGGCCCTTTTGTTGACCTCTGCGGGATCGAGGAGATCGAGGACAGAAAGGTGCTGAACCTGCAGGACCTTATCCATACCTTCAAGGCTGAGCCCGCGCTTGCGGTTGAGGAAGTTCGAGATATGAGCTTGCTTGAATCCGGTTTGCTGAGCAAGGCGGAGCCCGGTGAGTTCACCTGCTTCGATGCGGTCCAAAAGAATTTTGCGGAGGTTTTCTTGCAGGACTTTGAACTTCATGGGCGGAGTATAGCACCGGGTTATGACGCCCGGAACAAAGCAAAGGTTCAGTAAGTAACTGCAATTCGATGGGGATGCAAGCGGGAGGTTGTGGCCACAGCGCCCACAGACTTGGGGAAGCGGCGGGTGAAAATACGCAGATCACACGCCAAACCACGTTGGATGAAGCGAGGAACTACTGACACTGGAGTTAGTTAGCCGGCTGGAAGTTTTCCACAGGTGAGTTATGTCCATGATGGAGTCAACCAGATAACTCAACGAAGAAAGGGATTTCGGGGAATTTAGGTGGAAAGTCAAGGCGGCCGAGGTTTTATCGGCGTCCATGGAGCGCTTGCTGTTATCGCTTCGCTTCACCGGGAAGGTGAGCGTGGTGATGCAGAATGGGCAGGTACTTAAGTCAGGCTACGAGGAAGCATACTTCAGCCAGCGTGCAAACCTGCCTGCACCGACTGGACGACTTTTCGCAGCGGTGCTGGCGCGGATTGTGCTGTAGGAGATGGGCATGAGGATGCAGCCCGGTTGTTGGGATGCACGAGTATGACGGTTCATCGGGTACTGATGGGGCCGCCGGATGAGTTGAGCGCAATCCTTGTGCCAGTCGGACTGTTGGATGTGGTTCGAGTGAGGTCGGAAATTTCTTGTCAAGGGGGTAAAGACGGGTGTTTCTCTGTAAGTGATTGTGAAGACGGCCAATCAAAAGTTGTAAGTCATGTTACCAATACCCTATTCGATTTGTTAGTCGGGATTTATAGAGTAGGAAATCATAGAGCCTCCTGTAGAGGGCGCGCCACTACGGCGCGCCTTCGGTTTTTAGCTAGGAAAGTAATCAAACTTTAAGAAGTCGGGTTTTGCGGCAGTGGCGAAGAAGTTGCGGTGATTCCGCCGAGAGCGAAAGAGATGGAGAAACCGCAATCGCAGGAACGGGAGGAAGAGAAAGAGAGCGTGATGGCTAGCGTAGAGTGAGCATGAAAACGGAGTCTCATGCAGGGGTGAGAGTCGACACTTCCACTTCTCGCGATATCAGCGAGAAGTGGGGTACCCCTAAGATTCGAGCACAGCTTTGCGGCTGTCGGCCATGCCGTAGAATGAGGGTTGAGGAGTGAATCGAGAACTCGTTGCAATCTGGGTGGGGGCAAGGACGAAAGTGCTGGCCCTTTTCCGTAGACTTAACCAGCCGTAAGCAGGGATTCACCGGCGCAACGAGTTCTGGGAAGAGGCAGGAGATCATCCAAGAACGGAATGGACATTACCTGGTTGACGAATCGGATCGCAGTGGGCGGCGGGATCTGGACGGCAGAAAACATGGAGAAGGTGGCGGGACTAGGGGTCACCCACGTCATCGACATGCAGATTGAATTCGATGACACGCCGCTGGGAAAGCCGCTGGGCGTTGAGGTGCTGTGGAATCCGACAGACGACGATTTTCAGCCGAAGCCACCGGAGTTGTTTGAACGCGGATTGAAGTTCGCAGAAAAGGCTTTGGAGCGAGAAAGCGCGAGGCTATTTATACACTGCGCGGCAGGCATTCACCGGGCGCCGATGATGGCACTGGCGCTGCTGGGCTCTATGGGATGGAGTCTGGAAGATGGGATCCAGTTGATTGAGATGCGTCGTCCGGTGGCGGATTTGGCCGAGGTGTACGTAGACAGTGTAAAGAGATTTTTGGACGGAGACGACACCGCGGATAGTCGCTGAGCAAGGATTTCAACGCAGAGGGCACAGAGGAACACGGGAAACTGATGCTTCTCTAGAGTGAGTTGGAGGACAGAGATGCGTGACGCGAGCCGCCGCCCTATGGGGCGGCTTTTTTATTGGGTGCTGCTTGGAGTGGCAGCGGCTTTCGGCTTCCGGCTTTCGGCCTTGGGCGCGGCTCCACAGAATGAAGTAGAGACTACAACTGTGGCGGATACGGTTTATCTCGCGGACGGCACGAAGCCAGCGGGTACATTGATCATCACCTGGCCGGGTTTTGTAACTATGGACGCACGGAACACCTCCAGGCAGGATACGGAACTTGAAGCCACAAAGGCACGAGTGCAGCGACTGGAGCAGATCGCAACCACCACCACGGAAGCAAGGATTCGAACGGAAGTGCAGCTTGGGGAATTGCGTGACGGCCAGAACGAGATCAAGGCATTGATTCAGGCGCACGACCGGGTTGGACGAAAAGGGAGCACGGGGAATTGAGGGCCTCGTGATCAATGGGTGATGGCCAGAAGCTAGTGACCAGGGGCCAGTGATTGGTGGCAGTGACCAGTCTTGGTGACCTGCTGAGGATTGGTGATTTAGTTTTCGATGCGAACATTTTTGCGGAGGAGTGATGAATTTCGTAAATCTGCTGCTGCGGGCGATTGGGTTTATACCTTCACTTGTGAGTGGAATTGAGGGCATGTGCAAGAGCAAGTCGGGGCGAAAAAAGGTGCTGCGATGAGTTTTCTGGAGAATGCGCTCGCGATGCCGGACGCCATCGCGTCTAGAGAGATCTTTCAACCTGAGCAATTCAAGAATGGAATTTCTCAGATCGGGGATGGGGTTGTGCTTTGTATGAATTCGTCCGCTTGGGCGAAGAGCGGAGCGAAGTCGAGTGCCAGTTTGTCGACGAATAATCCGCACTAAAATCAAAATCCCCGTTTCTCGCGCAAAGGACGCGCGAGAAACGGGGCACTCATTCGTGTGGATCTTAGATCTAGCCGACTTCTTCGCTCCAGGTCTCCAAGTTCTTCTTTACCTGTGCCATGAACTGGTCGGCGACAGCGCCATCGATGAGGCGGTGGTCATAACCCAGAGTGAGGTGAACGACGGAACGGATTGCGATTGAGTCGCTTCCGTCTTTGTCGGTGATAACCATCGGCTGCTTGGTGATTCCGCCTACACCCATGATGGCGGAGTTCGGCTGGTTAATGATGGGCAGTCCAAAAACCGCTCCAAACTGACCGGGGTTGGTGACCGTGAAGGTGGATCCCTCAACGTCTTCGGGCTTCAGCTTCTTGTTCCGGGCACGCTCGCCGAGATCCGTGATGCCGCGTTGCAGTCCGAGAAAGTTGAGGTCGCCAGCGTTCTTTAGGACGGGAACGATGAGCCCCCAGTCGAGAGCGACAGCAATGCCCATGTTGATGTGACGGTGGTAGTGGATGTTATCACTTTCGATGTTGGCATTGATGATTGGCCACTGTTGCAGACCCATGACGGCGGCGCGAACAAAGAAGGGCATGAAGGTCAGACGGGCGCCGTGGCGTTGTTCGAATCCAGCTTTGAGTTTGTTGCGCAGATTCACGATGCGGGTGAAGTCCACTTCGTACATGCAGTGAACGTGCGCGCTGGTGCGGCGGGACTCGATCATGTGCTTGGCGATCAGCTTGCGCATGTTCGACATGGGAACGAGATCGCCCGGATAAGGAGCGGGAGCCGCCGGGCGGTCTGGCGGAGCGGGGGCTGCGGGCTGAGCAGGCGATGGAGGAGCAGGAGCCGGTTGCGTAGATCCCTGGCCTTCTATGAACTGCATGATGTCTTGCTTGCTGATGCGGCCGCCGAGTCCGGTGCCGGTAACCTGCGAAAGGCTGACGCCGTGCTCGCGGGCAATCTTGCGGACAAGCGGGGAGGAGCGAGCTTCTTCCTCCTCTTCTGGAGGTGGGGCGGCTGGCGCAGGAGCAGGAGTCGGCGCGGCCTTCTTCTCTTCTCTCGGTGCGGGCGGGGCGGATGCAGCTTTGGCCGGGGCAGACTTGGCTGGAGCAGCGGCAGCCTCGCCATCGACGGCAATCGTTCCGACGATGGTGTTCACGCCAACGGTTGTACCTTCGGTGACCTTAATCTCTTGAAGAATCCCCGAGGCGGGGGCGGGAATCTCTGCGTCGACCTTATCGGTTGAGATCTCGAAAAGTGGTTCGTCTCGCTGAACCTTCTCGCCTGGTTTCTTGAGCCACTTGGTAATAGTGCCTTCAACAATGGATTCGCCCATCTGGGGCATGATGATGTCAGTTGGCATGATTTCCTTCCATGGGCCCACAGACCTCGGAAGGAGGTCGTGGACAAACGATTATTATAGCGTTCTCCAGTGTCTGCGGAGATGGGCTTCGGCATGCAAAAGACAAAACCGCCGAGATCATTGAGAAGAGCCGCAGAGAACGCTAAGAATTCACCCGTGTTCCACTAATCTTTTGAGCCTGCGCGGGTGAGATGACCGGATCTAGTGATGATGTTTATCCCCTTCCTTCTTTTCCGGTTCCGGTGGAGGGCCGAAGTTCGTTTTCCAGTACGCCTGTGCTCCCGGGGGAAGCTTGTCCAGGTGAGTGAGGAGCATGGCCACTTTCCACATGTCATCGCTGCTGAGTGCCTTGTCCCAGGCGGGCATGCCCGTGTAGCGGATGCCAGTGCGGATGGTGTAGAAGATGTGCCAATCGGGATCGTCCGGCGGATTGGCAACGAAATTCGGTGGTGGTGGATAAAAGGATGTAGCGAGAGGCGAAGGTTTGCGGTCGAGGCCTCCGTGGCAGAGAGCGCAGTTCATGGTATAGAGCTTTATGCCATCCTCCAGGTTCTGATCGGTAGGCATGAGAGGGTTGCTGATGCGGGGTGCGTGGCGCTCTGTTGAGGCATCGACGGCACCCATTGCGAGGTGACTCTCGAATTGCGGAGGCTCGACGTTGGCAGCAGTGGGAAAGAAGCCGAGCATGGCGAAGCCAAGAGCCCCGAGAATAAGCACGAGAAGCGTGACGATTACGCCAAGAAAGAATTTGCCCATGGGACCTCCCGGGGTATTGTGGCAGAAGCAGCGCTCAGAAGGCTAGCGAAGCGCACCGAGTATAGAGTCGCGATGCGGCTGACGGTTACACACGTGCAGGACCAGATGGAGGAACCAAGCCGGGATGGGTTCGCGCGCTTTGATCCACGACGGTGGAATCGATTCGACACCGGCTGACATGACAACGATTCCACCGACAATCGCGCAGGTGGGGTCACGATCGCCTAATCCGCTGACCGTCGCCCACATTGCTGCTTCGTAGTGATTCAGGTGCAATGCAGCCGCCCAGAGACAAAATGGGACCGTATCTTGCGCACTTACCTGGGCTCCGCTTCCTAAGGCCGAAGCTGCTTGCTCAACGGTAATGTTCTTCCAAAGAGCCAAAGCTCCTATTGGATGCCCTGTTGGACCCAAGTCAGGGTTGCGGCGAACAAACCCGTTCCAAAAATTGAGAGAACGACCGAGACGAAAACACGAGGTGCCGCCCCCAAGAGTCCCGTTGGCCTCGAAGAGCGCCAACGGAGAAGTGTGAACAGAACTGCGACGCTGGCGAATTCAAGCACAATCACGCTCCAACCGTTGAAAGCTGCCCGTGAGCCTGCGGCTTTCCATTGTTCGGCCAAGTTGGGGATGCCGGCCCAAGCACCGTAGCAGGCTGTCCACCAGAGGTATTTCAGGAAGCAGTTGGCGGCGAGGGCCATGAGTCCCGCTGCCAGCAGAGCGCGAAAAGTTTTATGGGCCATGGAAACGGACTGCTCCTTAGGCGCAAAAAATCCACGCAAGATTCAAGATGGCGCTTCACAGCACTGAAGCGCTGCGCCAGCGCAACCTTGCATCAGCGCTTAAAGCGCCGCACCAACCAGCATGACAAGTTGACGAACTGTGTTTCTCGAAATTCGAGCTTCGCACGATGAACGGCCGATGGCAGCTGTCCCCACATGATTCTGCCTCAGTATGCTTTCAATCTTCGAACCTCTCGAACTACATCTTCCAGCTTCGGCAGGTAATGATGTTCTTGCGGAGGAGAGAACGGAATCGCGGAATCCAGGCCAGCAATGCGAACGATGGGGCCGTCGAGGTGGTCGAAAGCTTCTTCGTTGATGATGGCAGCGATCTCTCCGGCGAGGCCGCCTGTGCGTGAATGTTCGTGAAGAATGATGACCTTGTTCGTCTTCTTCACGGTTTGGGCGATGGCTTCGCGGTCCAAAGGCGATACGGTACGCAGGTCGAGGATTTCTAGATCAATTCCTTCTTTACTGAGAAGGTCGGCAGCTTCCAGCGCAGTGTGGACCATTGCCGCGTAGGTGATGATGCTGAGGTCTGTCCCTTCCCGCGCCAAACGAGCCTCTCCAATGGGCACGACGTAGTCTTCCGGGGGAACTTCTTCTTTAATGCGGCGGTAGAGATACTTGTGCTCGAAAAAAACGCAAGGGTTGTTGTCGCGAATCGCCGCTTTGATCAAGCCTTTGGCGTCGTAGGGTGTGGCTGGGCAGATGACTTTGAGCCCAGGATTGTGCACGAACCACATCTCGGGATTCTGCGAGTGAAAGGGACCGCCGTGGACGTATCCGCCGCTGGGGCCGCGTAGGACTAGCGGGGCGGGCGCACCCCAGAGATAGTGTGTCTTGGCCACCATATTGGAGATCTGGTTGAAGGCGCAGCCGATGAAGTCCATGAACTGAAATTCGGCGACGGGCCGCATGCCGGTGAGCGATGCGCCGAAGGCGGCGCCGACGATCGCGGACTCGGCGATCGGCGTGTCGATGACGCGCTCGGGGCCGAAGCGGTCGACGAATCCGTCGGTAACTTTGAACGCGCCGCCGTAGATGCCGATGTCTTCTCCGAGGCAGAAGACGGTCGGGTCCTTTTCCATTTCTTCCCAGATTCCCTGGCGGATGGCTTCGAGATAAGTAAGCTGCATAGTCTTCCTGGCTAAATTTCTCCTCGCATCATTTTTTTCCACGGAGGATCCCACCATGTTTCATTCAAAACATTCCGGACGATTACTTGTAATTCTCGCTCACGAAATCGTTTTGCAAGTCCTTCAGCGTGGAGGGCACCACGATGAGCCTGGCCGTTTCGACCTTCGACTCAGAGTGGGTCCTCTCAACCATGAATTTTTCACCAAGGGCGTTACATCTCTGTTGCTCGTCATTCCCAACTTCTCGTAGTTCTTCGCCATCCCGTGTTTTTCTGGTTCTTCGGAATTCATGTCGATTTCCGCATACTTGCAGCCAAGTTCGGATAGCCTTCGTGGGATGGTATCTTGGCTAGGTTTGCATTCCTCCCCAACAAACTTGACGCTGTTTGGCGCGGATGACTTCCTCCGTGAGCGCATAGAACTTTCCCTGGAGCTCATGCTCGATCTTTCGAATCTCTTCCTGAAAGTCTTGGATTCGTATTCCTGAAGGTAATGATCACATCCAAGGACGTATACCATTTCTACTTCAAATGCACCGCGGCTTCGGTTTCTTTGTAGCTCGCCGTTCCCTTCTTCACCTTGGGCATGCCGTACTTTGGCTTGATTTCGTGGCAGCCGTTTTCGCAGAAGACGCCGCCTTCGGCGGATTCTGGCGTCGGCATTGGCGAGTTGACCGCGATCTCGCGTTCAGCTTCGATCACTTCATCCACTTCTGCGATCAGTGTCTCAGCCTCTTTCGGGGTCCACCACTTTTTCTGTTTAACCAGATAGTTCTCGAATCTTGCCAGCGGGTCGCGCTTTTTCCAGAAGTCGAACATTTCTTTGGGCACATAGCTGGCGGCGTCGTGGATGGCGTGGCCTTTCATGCGCATCATTTTCGCTTCGATTAGTGTCGGGCCCCCACCCGCGTGCGCGCGCGCGACGGCTTCGCGGGCGGCATCGTAGACCTGACAGGCATCGGTGCCATCGACGATCACGCCGGGGATGCCGTATCCGATGGCGCGTTCAGCAAGATCCTGACAGCGGTACTGCATGTTTGATGGTGTGGAGTACGCCCACAGATTGCTTTCTACGATCAGCACCAGGCCGAGATTTTGCACGGCAGCGAAGTTGATACCTTCGTACGTGACGCCGGTGGATTGGCCTCCGTCGCCGATCCATGTCATGACGGCAATGTTGCGTCCCTGAAGGCGCGCGCCGAGCGCGACGCCCGAAAGCACGGGGATGAGATCACCCAGCATGGAAATGGGCGAGACCATGTTGCGCTTTTCGATGTCACCGAAATGGCTGGTGCCGTCACGGCCTTTCGTGGGCGAGTCGGCTCTTGCCATGTACTGCATCATGGTGTCGCGCGCGCCGAAGCCGCGGACGAGGAGGGCTCCCTGGTTGCGAATCATGGGAGCGAACCAGTCGTCTTTGTCGAGAGCATAGGCGGAGGCGCAGGAGCAAGCTTCCTGGCCGAGACCGAAGTAGACTCCGCCGACGACCTTGCCCTGTTTGTAGAGATTCTCGAGGGCGATCTCCATTTTGCGGTTGAGCAACATGTAGCGGTAGATCTCGATCGCTTCTTGCCTGCTCAGAAATTTGGAGTCGCGAATGGGCGGGACCGGCGCATCGAGACATCCGGTGACCTCGTAGCGGACGTGCTCGTGGCCTTGCTTGTCTTTTTCTGTGAGTTGACGGACTGAGAACCGGGGTTGCTCAAGGCGATAGTCGGGGATTTCATAGGCGCGGAGGTGGTGGCTGGAAGAGTCTGTCGAGCTCCGTTCGACCGAACGCCCGTGGGCGGCCGTTCCCCCATGATTCGTGGTAGTTCGAGAGTTTCCGTTGCGCGAACGGTTGCCGTTCGAGTTTGCCTTGGACTTCGGTTTCTTATTCCCCATGTAAGAAGGCGCGACAGGCGCGATGTATTGATGGTATCGCGAGCGAGGGGAAAAGAGCTAGGCGGCCTGAAGGAGGCCGAATCCTTATGCTGAGGAATATGTCGATTTGCCGATTACGTGATCTGACTGATCGAACAGAACAAGGTAGCCATCCGGAAGCAGAAACGGGTCGCGGTATACAAATTCGTTCATGCAATTGCTAGTGTGGTAGCCGAACCCCGCAACGAGTCCCCAGGCCCCGTGCTCGCTTGGTTTTCCCATTTCTGCCACTATGCGCTCTTTGGATTCGCCCATCGAAATCCGTTCAAATCCCTTCTCGACATGCCTCCATCGCAAAGAGCAGCCGACATACGACAACAATATGCCAATCGTAACTACGCCAACGGCAGCGAAAATCGCTCGCTTATATCTCAAAGCAATCCCATCAGTATCAATCTACTATGCCCGCATTAACTGCATCTGGCGACGATGTTACGTCCAATGAATGTCGTCTTCTCTGTGAAGCTGGTGGAGTTCAGGTGGCGGCTTCATGGGAACGCCCACCGTTCGGCCAAGAAGAGCGTCTAGCGTATCGACCCAAAGGATCTGGGATTGGAAGACTACGCCGAAGTTGCGGGAGATGGATTCGGCAACCGCGTTGAGGTCCAGTTCGCGGCCTTGTTCCTTCTGCATCGATGTCACCGGCTTGGTTGTGATGCCGCAGGGAACAATCAGATTGAAGAAGCTGAGATCGGTGCTTACGTTCAGGGCGAAGCCGTGCGAGGTGACGAAGCGGGAGATGTGGACGCCGATGGCGGCGAGTTTACCTTCGTGGGCGGCCGTCGTGGGCGCGTCGGCAGACAGTAGGTTCCTCGCTTGCGCTCGGGATGACAAAGAATCCGGGACGGATTGGCTGCCTAGATCGACTTGAGGAACCGGGTCGGTCCAGACGCCTGTCAGGCCGGGGATGCGCTTTGTTGGAATGGCGAAGTCGGCGCAGGTGCGCATTAGGACATCTTCGAGCCGACGGACGAATTCGATGACTCCAATCGTCTTACGCCTGCCATCGGCAGAAGCGAATCTGCGAAGGTCGAAAATCGGGTAGCCGACAATCTGGCCCGGACCGTGGAAGGTTACATCGCCGCCGCGGTCGCATTCGAAGAGTTCGACACCACGGCGGGCCAGGAGTTCACGAGAAGCCACCACGTTGCCGGCTTTGGCATTCCTTCCCAACGTGATTACCGGCTTGTGTTCGAGGAGCAGGAGGACATCGCCGATCTTTTCTTCCTTTCGCAAGGAGACTAGTTGCTCCTGCACACGAAGCCCTAGCGGATAATCGACCGTACCGAGTTGGACGACAGAAATCATTGAGTAATTGTGTAATTTGGTAAATTCGTAATTGAAAAACCTCGCGTGATGGCGGTGCGCAATCCCTCAATTACTAAATTTCCCAATTGCTCAATCTCCTCAGGCGTTGATTGCCATTCCGTACACACTATTTGATGCGTCGAGCATGGCTTCTGCGAGCGTCGGATGCGCATGGATCGTCCACACCAAATCCTCCACCGTTGCTTCTAGCTCCATCGCCGCTACTGCTTCTGCGATCAACTCCGTGGCTTGCGGACCGATGATGTGCACTCCGAGAATCTCGCCGTAGTCTGCGTCGGAGACGATCTTGATAAACCCTTCGTGCTGGCCGACGATGCTGGCGCGGGAGTTCGCCGTAAAGGGGAATTTGCCAACGTTGACGTTGTATCCAGCTTCACGGGCCTGGGTCTCGGTGAGGCCAACGCTGCCGATTTCCGGATGGCAGTAAGTCGCGCCTGGAATGCGTTCACGATTGATGGGCTTCGCGGTCTTGCCCGCGATCTTCGCAACTGCCACGAGGCCTTCCATGGCTCCAACGTGGGCTAATTGCGGCGTGCCTAGCACGATGTCGCCGATCGCATAGACACCCGGTTCCGTCGTCTGCATCCAGGAATCGGTCTTGATGAACTCGCGCTCAGGCTTGATCTTTGTGCGTTCGAGGCCGATGTTCTGGGTGCGCGGCTTGCGTCCAATGGCGATCAGGATCTTTTCGGCTTCGATCTTCTGCTGTTTGCCGTCGACCGAAATGGTGACGGCAACGCCTGCCTTGGTCTTCTCAACCTTGTCGACCTTTGCGCCAGTGTGGAAGTTGATTCCGCGCTTGCGATAGACGCGAGCGAGTTCCTTCGAGACTTCCTCGTCTTCGACAGGCACAAGGCGCGGCAGCATTTCGACGATCGTCACCTCGCAATCGAATGAACGATAAATCGAAGCGAATTCGACTCCCACGGCGCCTGCTCCGACGACCACGAGAGATTTCGGTATTTCCTTCAGGCTCAGAATCTCGATGTTGGTTAGCACGCGATCATTTACTTCGAGGCTAGGAAGCATGCGCGCTTCCGATCCAGTCGCGAGGATGACATTTTTGGTTTTGAGCTGAGTTGCCTTGCCGTCGTTCGTCAATTCGACGGTGAATGCGCCATTCTGCGCAGGTCCCGTAAGCTTGCCGTAGCCTTTGATGGTCTCGACTTTGTTCTTCTTCATCAGGAACTCGAGACCTTTGGCATGCTTAGCGACAATCTTTCCTTTGCGTTCCTGGACTGCGGCCCAGTTCAGCTTGCGTGAGTCCACGCCCTCAATGCCGAACTCTTTCGCCTCCTTCAGGTGATCCCACAATTCCGCGTTGAACAGAAGTGCTTTCGTCGGGATGCATCCGACGTGCAAGCAGGTACCACCCAGGAATCCGTCTTTTTCGATAAGCGCCGTTTTCAGGCCATATTGACCGCCTCGAATCGCGGAGGTGTATCCCGCCGGACCGCTCCCGATGATGACTACGTCGTAGATTGTTTCTGGCAAGGTCGTCCCCTGTGAGAAGAGATGAGTAAAGGCAAACTTAAGATTCTAGATCAGGGGGTGGCTGGAGTACCACGGGGCTGAAGCCCCTTATTTTTCTCAAAGCTAACGCGGCGCTAAAAGCGCCGCTCTTCTGCACAAAACCGCCTCGCTTTCGCGAGGCGGTTTCTTCGTTCAGGTGACATTCCTGCACTAGGGCCTGTTCACACTATCGCAGGGCCTCAATGATGAAGGCGAAGTAGATGAAGGCCAGAAAGACTACATCGAGTTTCTCGAAGCGCGAAAAGATGCGGCGGAACCCCTTCAGTCGCCG
>Ga0126371_10000372_pt1 | contig 36489 bp, 30 predicted proteins | sample PanSoiMetaPlot_4_FD_110145 | JGI IMG/M metagenome (GOLD analysis project Ga0126371, IMG submission 110145) | Tropical forest soil microbial communities from Panama - MetaG Plot_4 | ecosystem: Environmental > Terrestrial > Soil > Tropical forest > Bulk soil | place: Panama | collected 2016-02-17
CGACATTGCGGCCCATCATCACCATGCCGCCCTTGAGCGAGGAGGGGTACTGGTCGCGGAAGAGCAGCCACAGCCAGGAAAGCTTGTATTGCAGGTCGCGCGCGCGCTCCCAGTCGCCCGCCATGCAGGCGTCGAAGGTGGCATTGCAAAGATTCGGGCAGATCGAGCCCGCCGCCGAATAGGAGCCGACGCCGCCGAGCGGCACCGAGGGCAGCAGGTACTCGACGCCGGTGAGCATCGCGAAGTCGGGCCGCAGCGCGAGCGCGGCGCGCGAGATCTCCAGGAATTTCTCGCTGTTGAAGCTCGCCTCCTTGACGCCGACGAAGTTGGGCAGCCGCTCGATCAGCCGCGCCATCAGCTCGCCGGTGATCTCGACCCCGGCGAGATAGCTCGGCGAGTTGTAGGAGATGACCGGCAGGTCGATCGAGGTCGCGAGCCGCACGAAGTAGTCGAAGATCGCCTCGCGCGCCGGGTTCCAGAAATAGGGCGTGATCGCCAGAATGCCGTCGGCGCCGATCTTCTGCGCATGCGCGGCGAGCGCGAAGGTGTCCTCGACCGCGAGCGCGCTCACATGAATCGTCACCGGCACGCGGCCGTCGACGGTCTTCACGGCGGCCTCGGCAAAGAGCTTGCGCTCGGAAATCGTGAGGTTGAGCGATTCGGCCTTGTGGTGCGGCCACGAGATCGCCGGCGCGCCGGTGCGCACGTGGAAATCCAGGAGCCGCTCGAAGGTCGGCAGGTCGAGGGAAAAATCCTCCTTGAGCGGCGTGACGGGGCTCTGCATGACCCCGCGGAATTTGTTTTGCATGTCTCAGGCCATCCGAAATTTCCGCCTCATCCTGAGGGCGGGGCGTGTACCGTGCAAGTGGCTTCACTCGGCCGCAACAGCCTGCGTCTTTGTCGCCGGTGCCGCGCGCGAGCACGATCCGCTGCCCATCACGCAGAACCTGGCGCAGTGCGGATGGTTCAGCGGCACTGCGCCGCTCGCCTCGGCGAGCGTCGTGCCGAGCTCGAAGGCCGGATCATACGGAATGAGCGTGCAGGCGAGCACGGCGGGCCGCGCGGCGCCCTTGCGCTTCACCACCATGCGCGACGACGCGCACATCACGTCGCCGGGCGATTTGCCGAGGATGCCCCAGGAAGCGTCGGCGATCTCCGGCACGTCGGCGTCCGCATCCATCTCGGGTAACAGCAGGAGCGCGGACGGATCATGGGCATCGACCGGAATCGCGTGCTCGGCGAAGAAGCGGGCGTAGGCGGCGCGCTCGGCGGCCTCGTCCTCGCCCCACATGGTGCGGCCAGCGACCGAAAGGTTGAAGCCGTTGCGGGCGAGCCAGACGAGTCCGTCGCGCGTGGGCGCAAAAGTGCCGAACCCGCGCTCGTCCTCGTGGCGCTCGGCGCCGAAATGGTCGAGCGAGACGCGGATGACGAGTTGATCGCCGAAACGGCGGCGCAGGTCGAGTAGCTTTGCCTTGTGGCGCTGCATCGGCCGCATCGCATTGGTGAGAACGAGGGTGCGGAAGCCGCGCGACAGGCACTCGTCGAGCAGCGCGAACATGTGCGGGTTCATGAACGGCTCGCCGCCCGTGAAGGCGATTTCGCGGGTCCCGAGGCGCGCGCGCGCGATTTCGTCGAGGTAGGGGCGGAGGTCGGCGAGGTCGAGATAGGCGAGGCGGTCGTTGCGCGGGCTCGATTCGATGTAGCAGTTGCGGCACGTGATGTTGCACAGCGTGCCGGTGTTGAACCACAGGGTCTCGATCTGCCGGAGCGCGACGCGGGCGCGCGGCTCGCCGGCCGCGGTGCGCGAGGGATCGCGGAATTTGGCCGCGTCGAGCGGCGCGTCGTTGCGGCGCGGCGTGGCGGGCCAGAGCTGCTCGACGTGGGCCCGGCGACGCCTGCGGCCGGGCGCCGGCTTCCAGGAGACCGTGCCCGGCTCTATGGCGACGCCGCTTTCGCGAATCTCGCGATAGGGTAGCACGTCGCAGCTCGGCCACATGCCGCTCGCGAGCGCCTCACGGTAGTCGGGCGGAAGATCGGCGCGCGCCATGGCGGCGGCCGCGGCGGCGTGATCGTAGGCCAGCGCCGCGTGCTCGATGCGCAGGCCGTCGCGCTCGGGCGTGAGCACGCTGAACCAGCCGCGCGGTGTGCCGTCATGGGCCGGCATGCCGACGACGCCGGCGTTGTGCCAGAGCCTGCCGTCGATCGCCTGGCTGAACGGCAGCCCGCAATGGCCGCCGATCACGCCGTCGGTGCCGGCAAGGTCGATCTCGCGCCGCTTGATCGCGGCTGGGGTCGACGCAAAGACGAACTGATTGATCCGGCTGACGCTGCCGTGGATGACGGCGAGGCGAAGGCCGCCGATCAGGAGATCGATGCGGCGGTGGAGGCGGCTGAGCCACGCGCGCGCCTCACAGTCGACGTGGGTGTCGGCGTAGGCGTACCAGGCGGCGGAAGCGCGTTCGCAGGCGCTGCCCTCGGGAAAGCCGCAGCCGCAGTCGGCGCCGCTCGCCCCGAGCTGCTCGTCGCAATTGCCCATGACGACGTGGATGCCGGCGCGCCGCACGAGATCGATGGTCGCAGCCGGGTCGCCGCAGTAGGCGACGAGATCGCCCGTGCAGATGATGTGCGCGGCCGGGATGCCGCGCCGTGCCGCCTCTGCGAGCACGGCCTGCGTCGCCTGCAGGTTGCCGTATGGCCCGCCGAATACGAGAGCACGGCCGTCGATCGGAATAAGCGGCGTCTCAGTCACGCGTCGCCTGTCGGGGTCGCGGATCGGATTCGTTGATCCCGACAGTGAAATGAGCGCGTTTCGCGCCGGAATTCAACTCTTTGCCGAAAGAGGCCCGTCAGATCATTTTGCCGGCTTCCTCGGCGTTCGGCAGGCGACCGTTGGGGGTGAGCTTGTCGATCAGATCGGGGAGGTTCTGGCTCAGACCTGACAGCAGATCGCTGCGCGACATGCCCGACTGTTCCATGAGGGTATTGATCTGGTCCTCGCCGAGCACGCTCGCCAGATCGTTCGGGGAAATCGCCTTGTTCGGCCCATTGCCGACCCACGATTTGGCGATGTCGCCTTTTCCGCTCTGCTCGAATTGCTTGAACACGTCGCCGAGGCCGCTGCTCAGCGCACCTCCGGCCTGTGCAGCTCCGGCCTGCGCGCCGCCGCCCGAGAACAGGCCCCCCAATCCCCCCGGCAGCATGCCGGCAAGGCCGCCACCTCCGCCGGGAGGCGCGGCGGCGCCGCCCGGATTGCTCGCGGGCTGACCGCTGGAGCTGAAATGCCTGACCGTCTTGTAGGCAAGGAAGCCGAGCAAGGCCATGGTGAGCGGCGACATCCCGCCGCCGCTGCTGCTGCTAGGCATGGGCTGGCCGCGCGGGCCATTCTGCATGCCGTTGAGGACGTCCATAAGACCCATATGTGCCTCCATTCGAGCTTGAGGTGCCGAAAGGATATCGCGCCGCGCCGCGGCGGCTGTCGCGCGCTGCTCAGACGGTGCGCTACGTCCGCGGTCCGGCCCCGACGTCGGGGATCACGCGTGCGGCCACCAGCCGGTTCCAGATGAACAGCACGACCACGGCACCGATGGTCGCGCTGATGAATCCGGCGCCCTGATCGGCGCGATACCAGCCGATCGCCTGGCCGGCGAACGTCGCCAGAAACGCGCCCACGATGCCGAGCACGATGGTCATGATGAAGCCGCTCGGGTTGTGCGGCCCGGGCGACAGCCAGCGCGCGATGAGGCCAGCGACAAAGCCGACGATGATGATCCACAAGATACCCATGGCGCATCACTCGCTGAGTGGCGACGGTCGCCCGACACGTCGAGCGCTTCCGTTGCGCAGCATTGATATCGAGAGCGATCCGCAGTTTGCCGCAAATCCGCGCCGCGATCCACTGCGGCGGCGGCAATCTCGTCGGCCGCGCGGTATCGGGAGGCAGAGCGCACGGCGATTTGAATGGATGTGACGCCCGAAAGACAGCGGCAGCCGGGACTTTCATCCGCCCGAAATAAAAGGCGCGCCGCGGAACCCGGCTCCGCGGCGCGCATTCATCGATTGGAACTTCGCTACGACGCGAGCGTCAGCACGGAGCTTTCATACTTTCCGGAGCCCATGTCGGCGGCGGCAAAGATCTGGTGCTGCGCGATCCACTCGAACGACTCCTCGAAGGCCTCCTTGGTGTACGGCTCGAACACCAGCCGCTCGCCCGGGCCCCAGCGGCGCGTGTCCATCTGGGAGTGCCAGCGGGTCGGGAACTCCTTCTTGTAGTAGTGCGTGTAGCGGTCGGGCCGCAGGTCGATGTCGCGCTGGGCGCGCTTGAGGGCGCGGAAGAACTTGCGCAGGTCCTCGGGATCGGCATTGCCGGTCACGATGGTGCCGATCATGAAGGTGTTGTCGATCACCTTGCGGAAGCCGAGCTGCTCCGCGAAGTAGTACGGCCCGCTGAACAGGTGGCAGGCCGGCACCTTGCGCTCGAGCAGGAGCTCCATGCGCTTGAACAGTAGCCCGTCGTTGAACGACAGGTTGATCTTGTCGGCCGGCATGTACTGCTCGAGCGCCTGCACGGTCGAATAGTGGCTGCCCGACTGGAATCCGACCGAGATCGGCACGCCCGCGAGATCCTCGGGCGTCTTCACCGGCGACTCCGGCGGGACGAACACGCCGGCGGGCGAGACCGAGTAGACGTCGCCATACATCTTGCCCTTGCCGGTCGAGGCCGCGACGTTGACGGTCCAGTGGCACGCGCAGCTGATGTCGGAGCTGCGGCCCTTCTCGAGCGACTGATAGGCGCCGACCTTGTTGCCCTGGTCGTGAATCTTGCCGTCGGTCTTCTGCACCAGCTCCCGGAAGATGTAGTCGAGGCCCTCGTCCTTGAAGTAGCCCTTCTCCTCGGCGACCCATTCCTGCAGCCGGAAGTGCGGCTCGATGATGAATTTACCCATGTGACTTCCTCCTTGGGTTGATCGATCTTCGTTTCAGCAACAGCTCGGGTCCGTGCGCTTCGTCTGCAAGTGCTCGGCGACGCGGCGGGCGCGGATCATCTTGACGTGGTCGTCCATGAGGCGACGCGCGCCGGCGCCGTCGCGCATCTCGATCAGGGCGGCGAGCTCCTTGTGCACGTCGAGGATGTGACGCGCGACCTTCGAGGTCAGCGTCGCGTTGCGCGCCGGCCAGGAGACGTTCTGCAGCGAGATGAACTGCACGACCAGGACGCGGTTGTGCGAGGCTTCGGCGACCGCGAGATGAAACTCGCGGCTCGAAAGCGTGAACGCCGCCATGTCGTCGAGTTTTTGCCCGGCGTCGGCGAGCAGTGCGCGGATGCGGGCGTGATCGGCGGCGGTCGCGTTCTCGGCCGCGAGCTCCGCCGCCATGCATTCGACGGCGCGCTGGGCGTCGAGGATCTCGGCCGGGCTCACGCCGGTGAGGTCGAGCTGCACGGCGAGCGCCTCGGCGAAAAGGCGCGGGTTGCCGCGCGCGATGCGGGCGCCGCCGCCCTTGCCCATGCGGATTTCGACGATGCCGAGCGCCTCGAGGGTGCGCAGCGCGTCGCGCGCCACGATCCGGCTCACGCCATGACGGGCCGCGAGGTCCTTCTCGGTGCCGAGGAAATCGCCGGGCTTGAGCCGCTTGGCGAAGAGGGACTCGCGCACGTCGGCGACGATCTGCGAGGACAGCGAGGCCGAGCGCCCGAGCACGATGAAGCCGGACCGGCCGCCGGGGGCGGCGGTGCGCAGGAGTGATGTGGCGGCTGGCGCTTTCATGCGGCCTCGGGGCTAAAAGTATTAAAGATGATATCTTTTAAAATCGCAGCGTCAAGCAGGGCCAACGGGCTTCTTTTGCCGCGTTTGCACCTGCGGGCCGCCGTGCAATCCTCGCCAAACAAGAAAACAAGGGAGGGAGCGCAGCATGGCGGGATCGTTGCCAAATCTCGCGGCAGGCGTCGCGGTCGCGGCGGCGCTGCTGCTCGCGCCCACGATCGCCGCAGCGCAGAATTTTCCGGAGCGGCAGATCACCCTCGTGGTGCCGGCCGCTCCGGGGGGCGTCACCGACCTGCTCGGCCGCGCGCTCGCCAAGCGTTTCACGCAAGCCTGGGGGCGCGAGGCGATCGTCGAGAACAAGCCGGGCGCCAACAACCAGATCGCGGCCGAATACGTGACCAAGGCGGCGCCCGACGGCTACACGCTGCTCATCGGGCCGGAAGCGACCTTCGTGGCCAATCCGTTCCTCTACGCCAAGCTCCCGTACGCGCCGATCAAGGGTTTCTCCCCGATCAGCGCGCTGGTCAGCATCCATCATGCGCTGATCGTCAACCCCGCGTTGCCGGTCAGGAGCGTGGCCGATCTTCTGGCGCTCGCCCGGCAGAAGCCGGGCGCGCTGAACTACGGCACCTTCGGCGTCGGCTCGACCGGCCACCTCAACATGGAGATGCTCGAGCGCGACGCCGGCATCCGGCTCGTGCCGGTGCACTACAAGGGCGCAACGCCGGCGCTCACGGACGTGATGGCCGGCCATATCCAGCTCATGTTCATCAGCGTCGGCAGCGCGGTGCCGCAGGCGAAGGCCGGCAAGGTGCGCATGATCGCGATCGGCGCGCCCAAGCGGCTGCCCGGGCTGCCGGACATCCCGACGGTCGCGGAAAGCGGCGTGCCCGGTTTCGAGGCGGTGTCGTGGTTCGGACTCTACGGGCCGGCCGGTATGCCGCCGGCGGTGGTCGACAAGATCAACGGCGAGGTACGCAAGCTCTTTGCCGACGCCGAGTTCAATCGAACGTTCATGGCGCCGCAGTTTTTCGAGTCGATCGCCGGCACGCCGGCGGAGCTTTCCGCCCGGCTCAAGTCCGACTCGGCGAAGTGGGAGAAGCTCATCCACGACGCCGACATCAAGCTGCAGTGAGGTCCCATGGCTGACCGCGACGACCTGCCCGATGATCTGAAGAAGTTCCGCGAGAGCTATGTCGAGCTCTTCGGCACGCTGCCGCCGATGCCGGCGGCGCGCTTCGCGTTCGCGGCCGAGGTCGACCCCGAGGGGTTGCGGCTCGTCGAGCAGCTGCGCGCGCACGCGTTCCATTCGCACGTGTTCGACGCCAAGACCACCAACCTGATCCTGTTCGGCATGCTGTTGGTCGAGCGGCTGCAGCCGGCCGCGCAGGTGCACGCCTTTGCGGCACGCCGCGCCGGCGCGACCTGGGAAGAACTGCAGAAGGTGGTCGAGCTCGCCAGCGCGACAGGGGCGCTCGTTGCGGCCAATACGGGAAGCGGGATGCTGCAGGCGCTGCGCGAGAAGGAGAAGCAGCCCGGATAAATGGGGCATGCGCGACGTCAGGTGCGGTTGCACGCGCGGCATTTTCCCGATAGGCGGGGCGTGGGCGACGGCGAAAATGCCGTTGCCCACCCTACGCAAGAGGAAATGATCCGTGAAGAAACTGCTCGCCGCGCTCGCATTCGCCGCCGCCCTGCTGCCCGCCTCGTCCGCGCTCGCGCAAAACTACCCCACGCGCCCGATCACCATGGTGGTGCCGCTGTCGGTCGGCGGCTCGACCGACATCATCGCGCGCATCGTGGCGCAGGGCATGGGCCAGGCGCTCGGCCAGACCATCGTGGTGGAGAACACGACCGGCGCCGGCGGCACCATCGGCGAGGGTCGCGTCGCCCGCGCCCATCCGGACGGCTACACGATCGCGATCGGCCAGTGGGGCACCAATGTCGCCAACGGCGCGATCTACCCGCTCAACTACGACCTGATGAAGGACTTCGCGCCGATCGGCCTGATCGCGACGCAGCCGTTCTTCATCACGGCGAAGAAGTCGCTGCCGGCAAAGAATCTCAAGGAGCTGATCGCCTGGCTGCGCGCCAACGCCGACAAGGCCACCATGGGCAATTCGGGCGTCGGCTCGCCGAGCCACGTGGCCGGCTTCCTGTTCCAGAAGGCGATCGGCGTCAAGTTCACCATGGTGCCGTATCGCGGTGCCGGCGAGTCGACGCAGGCGCTCCTGGCCGAGCAGATCGATACGCTGCTCAACACGCCCGCAGTGTCGGCGCCGCAGATGGCGAGCGGGCAGATCAAGGTTTTTGCCGTCACCGCGAAGGACCGCATCGCGCTCTCGCCCGACGTGCCGACGACCGACGAAGCCGGGCTGCCCGGCTTCTACTTCTCGTTCTGGCACGCGCTCTGGGCCCCCAAGGGCACGCCGGCGCCGATCATCGCCAAGCTCAACAACGCGCTGCGGGCGGCGCTGGCCGATCCGGCGACAAAGAAGAAGCTCGTCGACCTCGCGCAGGACATCTTCCCGCCCGACCAGCAGACGCCGGAGGCGCTCGCGAAATTCCAGCAGGCCGAGATCGACAAGTGGTGGCCGATCATCAAGGAGGCCGGGATCAAGGTGCAGTGAGGGGCGCCCTGTGCGCGGTCGCGTTGTCACGGTCAACGACCGCATGCAGCGCGGCTACCGCTACGCCTTGAGCGCGCCGGCGGGACGCAACTTCGACCCCGAGTTCACGCCCGATCTCACGCCGCGCGAAATGCTCCGTCTCGGCGTCTTCGGCGGCAAGTACATGACCGACTGCCGCAAGGAGTTTCCCAGGAGCTGGTTTGCGGGCGCGAAGCTCGCGGCGGGGCCGCGCGACCGCCGGCTCAACTTCTTCGGCGTCGACGCGAGCCAGCCGCTCGCCGCGTGGCGGCGCAAGGGCTGGCTGCATCGCGACGATCCGCGCGGCTGGTTCCAGTGGTACTGCCGCTACTACATGGGCCGCCGCATGCCGGACGAGGATCGGCGGCAGATCCGGCGCTGGAAGGCGATCCGCCGCCACGTGCGCCAGATCGAGCGCAACTGCGAGCCGGGCGACTTGTTGTGCCGCAAGCGGCAGCGCCAGGCGCTGCTGCACTGGGCCTACGACAGCCGGAAGATTTGAGAGTTTTGCCGACCGAGGTGATCGCGGCCCATCCTTCGAGACGCGCTCGCGCAACCGCGCGAGCGCTCCTCAGGATGAGGTTTGAGCAAGTGAGGGAATCAACCCAAGCGCATTGCCGCGCTCGATCGCGTCGCGCTCGGCGCCCGCGATGCCGAGGTCTTCGAGCACCTTGATGGCGACGTTGGGGGACCAGAACGGGTAATCCGTTCCGAACAGGAGCCGCGACGGGCCGACCAGCGAACGGATGGCGTTGAACGGGATCGGATCGATCACGCCGGCGATGTCGTAATAGAGCTTCCTCAGCTCCGCCATCACGCCGTTCGGCACCCGCGCCGACAAGTCCTTGCGGTTCTTGGCGATCCCGGTGATGCGCGCCGCCAGCATCGGCAGCGCGCCGCCGCCGTGCGAGAAGATCCAGCGGATGTCGGCGCAGCGTGTGAAGGTGCCGCCGAACAAAAGGCTCACGATCGCGCGCGTCGAGTCGAAGGGAAACTCGATCATCGGGGAGGGGACGTCGGGCAGAATGCCGTCGAAGGCGGGCGAGTCGGTCGGGTGGAAATAGACCACGGCCTTGCGTCGGTTGAGCTCGTCGAACACCGGCGCAAAAACCTTGTCGCCCGGCCACTTGTCGCCGTAGTTGGTGACGAGGCCGAAGCCGACGGCGCCGAGCGTGTCGAGGGCGTGCTCGATCTCGCGCAGCGATGCCTCGACGTCGGGCAGGGGCAGCACCGCGAACACCGCGAAGCGGCCCGGATGATTGCGCGCCAAGTCCGCCGCGTACTCGTTCCACTCGCGCGCGATCTTGCGCGTCGCCGCGATGTCGCCGAACCACAGGCTCGGCGAGATCGACACGATCGCGGTGGCGATGCCGTCGCGGTCCATGGCCTCGAGCGATTGCGCCGACGTCCACGCCTTGATGCGCGGGAAATGCACGTGCGTCGCCCGCGCGATCTGGTCATGCGCGTCGGCGATGTATTTCGGCGGATAGATGTGGTGGTGGGTGTCGATGCGGCCACCCATGCGTCGTTGCGTCATCGCACTGTCCGAGGTCAGCCGAGCGCCGCGAGCCCGGCCTGCGCGACCTGCTCGTCCTGGGCGGACTGCACGCCGGAGACGCCGATCGCGCCGAGGCATTCGCCGTCGCGGATGATCGGCACCGCACCCTGCAGCGGCAGGCCGGCCGGGAATCGCGCATAGGCGGGCCGCTCCTTGATCCGCTCCTCCCAAAAGCGCGACGGCTGGCGGGTGAGCGCCGAGCATTGCGCCTTGTCGGGCGCGACCGTCGCGGAGATCGGCACGGCGCCATCCATGCGCTCGAAGCCGAGCAGGATGCCGGCGTCGTCGACGATCGCGACCGAGACGTTCCACTTGTTCTTCTCCGCCTCGGCAATGCAGGCGGCGAGTATCTTCTTCACGTCGGCCGATGTCAGGCAGATCTTGGTGCGCATGGAGCTCCCCTCGTGCGCCGATTGTTAGCGGACGAGGGGAGGGAAGCCAACCGATGGGCGGACCGTAGCCCGGATGAGGCGCAAAGCGCCGACATCCGGGACACCTTGTCCCGCTACGCCAAATAAACGTCTAGCCGAGCAACCCCGCCATCGGCGCAGCCGCACCGCTGTCCGGGAAGATGGCGCTGGCGAGCGCCTTGTCCTCGATGCGCAGGTGATCCTTGAGCACGCCCTTGAGCACGCCGCGCAGATCCGTCGTGGCCTTGAGGTCGCGCTTCTCGAACAGATCGCCTTCCTTGAGCCCCGGCCAGTCCGCGATCACGCGGCCGCCCTTGATGGCGCCGCCGGCGAGCAGCGCAACCGTGCCGCTGCCGTGGTCGGTGCCGTTGTCGCCGTTGATGCGCGCGGTGCGGCCGAACTCGGTGACCAGCGCCACGACGGTCTCGCTCCATGCCGGGCCCATGCCGGTTTCGATCGCCGCCAGCGCGCCGTCGAGCGCCCCGAGCAGGTTGCCGAGGCGGCCGTCGATCGCGCCTTCGTCGATATGGGTGTCCCAGCCGTTGAAGGAGAGCGCGCCCACGCGGGGGCCTTCGGCGCGCGCCATGAATTTCGCGGCGGTGCCGGCGGCTTCGGCGAAATAGGCGCGCACGGCCGCAACGCCGGCGACCTGCTCGCGCTGCGCCGGCGTGAGCGCGTCCATGTTGCCGGCGCTCGCCATGTGCATGAGGCCGAGCCGGCCCTGGAGCACGCGCGCGAGCGCCGGGTCGGAATGCTGATAGAGGTCGATCAACCGCATCAGCGTGTCCTCGCTGGCGGGCGCGACGCGCTGCGGCGTCCAGCTCAGCACCGGCGAGGGCCCGCGTACCACCAGCGGCACCACCGGGCCGACCCCGAGCGCGCCCTTGCGGTCGATGCGCGCCTCCGGCTCGATCGTGCCGAAGGCGCGATTGAGCCAGCCGCTCGCCGCCATGGCGGGCTTGGCAAAGCCGCTTTCCAGCACGTCCTGGCCGTCGAAATGCGAGCGGTCGCGGTAGGGCGTGCAGGTCGCGTGTACCACCAGCGCGTGGCCCGCCTTGTAAAGGCGATGCAGGTTCGGCATCGCGGGATTGAGCGCGAAGAAGCCGTCGAGCGGCAGCCCCGGCGTCTTGCCCTCGAGGGTGAGCGCCTTGTCGCCGCGCAGCTTGATCCAGCCGGGATCGCCGACCGGGGCCGCGAGCGCGAGCCCGTCGAGCGCGCCGCGCAGCACCACCACCATCAGCCGCGGGTCGCGCCCTTCGGCGCGCGCGACTCTCGGCAGGAACGGCCAGGCAAACAGGATGCCCGAGGCGGCGATCAGCTCGCGCCGGGAGGGAGCGTGCAGGGAGAGCGTCATGGGGTGCTCCTGTTATTTTTGCGCATGATCTTTCCCGAAAACCGATGGCCACTTTTCGGGATCATGCGCGCTAACGTCTGTGGAATTCCGGAGCCATCAGCGCCAGTGCGATCGCCTGCTGGCGGCTGTCGGCGCGCGCGACCGCGCGCCGGGTGTCGGGCAAGGCGAGCGGCCCGAGCGTGGTCTCGAGCAGATCCTTCGGATCGACCGAGGCCTCGACGCGGGTCGCCACGATCTCGGCGATGTCGAGGCGCTGGGCGAGCCCATCGACCCACGGCCCCTGCACGTCCTGAAAGCCTTCCGGCTGCGGCGGGCGCCACAACGGCTCGCCGAGACGCGCGCGCGCCTGCAGGCCCTGCACCACGTTGCTGGGCCTGCCCGGGATCTCACGACCCAAGTCCGGCATGGCGCGGCGCATGGCGGTGAGCCATTCGTTCGGGCGCTTCATCTTGGTCATCGGGGCGTCCCACAGCTCGGGCGACGCCACCAGCGTCTTGGCGAGCTCCTTGAGGTCGCCGTCGGTGTCGCGGAAGCGCTGGGTGAGCCGCTCGGTCAGCGCCGGCGGCGGCTCGTCGGCGACGAAGTGGCGCGCGAGCTTGTGGGCGAGGTGGGTTGCGGTCGCGGAGTGGCGCGCGAGATCGGCGAGCACGGCGCGGCCCTGGTTGACGCCGACCTCGTTGTAGACCTTGCCCATGATGGTCTGCGGGCCGGGCTCGTGCAGGCGCGGGTTGAACACGAACTCGCTGCCGTGCTCCGGATTGGTGGCGGCCGGCAGCACCGTCCAGCCGGTGAGCACCTTGGCGAAGGCGATGATGTCGTCCTGGGTGTAGCCGCTGCGGACGCCCAGCGTGTGCAGCTCCAGCACCTCGCGCGCGAAATTCTCGTTGAGACCGACCTTGCCGATCAGGCCCGCGATCGACTTCGGCCCGATCGAGCGGAAGTTGTCGAGATAGATGAGCATCGCGGGATGGCTCGCGGAGGCGTCGAGCATGTCGGCGAAGCGGCCGAGCACATGCGGGCGGATCGCCTCGCGCTCGTAGCCGCCCGCCATGTAGGGCACCACGTCGGCCGAGACGCAGAGATGGTTCGACCAGAACCACACCAGCCGCTCGACGAAGCCGATGTCGGCGCGGTTGGCGGAGATGAAATGCGCGCGCGCCTCATTGCGGAAGATGCGCTGCTGGACGTTGGGCTCGGGCGGCTGCTTGTCGACCTTGGTGTCGGCCGTGCTCGCCGCCTTCGGATCCGGCTTCACGGGCACGAGCTTGTCGTTGCTCGCCGCCTGCACGGGCGCCGGCGCGTTCGCCATGTTCGGCGTCATGGCGGCCTGCTCGGCCTGCTTCGCCTCCTTGGCGATGCGCTCCGCCATCCGCTCCTGGCGGAACATGAAGGCGGTCATCGACGACTTCGCGGCCGTCATCAGGCTGCCGTCGGAGACGAGCGCGACGCCGGGACGATCGAGCTCGGCGAGAAGCGCGCCGCGCGGATCGGATGCGATCGCCGCGATCGAGCCGGGCTTTGGCCCGAGGCCGAAGCGATGCAGCGCAAGCGCCGCCTGGAATTTCGGGTCCGTCGAGGTGGACATGCGCCGCCTCCGATCTGTTGAGCCAACCGCTCGGTCAGCCATCCGGCTTCCGATGGGCATGAGATTCGCACATCCCGGGTCAAAGCGCCGTCAAGTCGGCGTCAAAGCGTTTCTTCAACGCGATTAGATACTTCGGAAGCATTTTTCGGACCGCCGGAACGCGGCTCGGGTCGCGCATGAGGCCGCTGCAGCGCACGTGGTTGACTCGACCCGGGCAAGCGACCTTTGCTGTCGACACGGCCGCACGCAGATGGCCGAAGGGGCGGAGGACGACGTGAGCCGAGCAGTTTCCAGGCGGGCCGCCACCTTCCGGATTCTCGGCTTGCTGGCTGGCGGCCTCGCCTGTGCGTCCGCGGCAGCGGAGGATTTCCCGACCAGGCCGATCCACTTGATCGTGCCGGCGGCGCCGGGCGGGCCGACCGACCTGCCGGCGCGCCTCGTGGCACAGGTAGTCCCCGCACTCGGACAGCCCGCCGTGGTCGAGAATCGCCCGGGCGCCGGCGGCGCGATCGGCGCGCGCTCGGTCGCGGTCGCGCCGCCCGACGGCTATACGCTGCTCGTCGGCAACACCAGCGTGCTCGCCGTGATCCCGGCGGTGTCGGCGAGCGCCGGCTACGATCCGGCGAAGAACTTCTTGCCCGTCGTCAAGCTCACCGAAAGCTATCAGATCCTGGTGGTGCCGCCGTCGTCGCCGTTCCGTTCGGTGCGCGACGTCGTCGCCTTCGCGAGGCAGCACCCCGGCAAGCTCAATATCGCGCATACGGGCGCCGGCGGCCTGCCGCATCTCACGGTCGAGCTCCTCAAGGCCCGCGCCGGCATCGACCTCGTCGGCGTGCCGTACAAGAGCGGCGGCGAGTCCGTCACCGCGGTGCTGGGCGGCCAGGTGGACATGACCATCGAGGGCATCACGATCCTGCTGCCGCTCATCCGCGACGGCAAGCTGCGTGCGCTGGCGGTGACGAGCCGCGCGCGCACGCCGCTCGCGCCCGACCTGCCGACCATGATCGAGGCGGGCGTGCTCGACTACGAGGTGACGACCTTCAACGGTGTGGTCGCGCCGGCCGGCACGCCGGCCGCGATCGTCGGCAAGCTCAACGCCGCGATCAATGCCGGCCTGCAGACGCCCGACATGCAGGGCCGTTTGCAGAAGCTCGGCGCCGTCTCGCGGCCGAACACGCCGGCGGAGTTTGCCGCCTTCATCGCGGCCGAGCACGCGAAATGGTCGGCGCTCGGCATCAAGGTGGATTGAGAGCAAGCCTGCCGCGCCCGCGGGAGAAAAGGGAAGACGTCATGGCAAGGATCACCTTCGCGGCCGGCACCTCGCACACGCCCATGCTGCTCGCCTCCGACGAGACGCTGCCGCGTTTCCAGGAGACCGACCGCAACATCAAGCATCGCGACAAGGAAGGCCGCCCGGTCACCTATGGCGACCTGCTCGAGAAGGCCGATCCGAAACTCGCCCACATGGTGGCGCCCGAGAACCTGGTCGCGCGCCAGAACGTCGCCCGCGCGGCCGTCAGGCGTCTGCGCGAGGCGCTTGCCGCCGCAAAGCTCGATGCGCTGATCGTCATGGGCGACGACCAGAACGAGAGCTACCTCGAGGACTGCCGCCCGGCCTTCGCGGTCTATTACGGCGAGACCATCCGCAACAACGCGTCCCAGCACGCGACCTACTCGCATTACCCGGAGTGGTACATCAAGAACCGCCAGGGCTTCTTCGAGCCGGAGGGACCGCGCGACTACCCGGTGCATGCCGGCCTCGCGGTGCACCTGATCGAGACGCTGATGGATGTCGGCTTCGATCTCGCGAGCTCGAAGGCCCTGCGCGAAGGCGACGGGGAGGGGCACGCGCTCGCCTACGTGCATCGCCACGTCATCGCGTCGGAGGCGCCGGTGCCGGTGGTGCCGATCTTCCTCAACACCTATTTCGCGCCCAACCAGCCGCGCCCGGCGCGCTGCTACGCGCTCGGCGAGGCGATCCGGCGCGCGGTCGAGCGCTTCGCAGGCGATCTGCGCGTCGGCGTGCTCGCATCGGGTGGCCTGAGCCATTTCCTGGTGGATGAGGATTTCGACCGCGCGATCCTCAAGGCGCTCGCCGACAAAGATGCCGACTTCCTGCGCAACCTGCCGCGCAACAAGCTCAATGCCGGCTCATCGGAAATCCTCAACTGGGTCGCGCTGGCGGGCGCGTCCACCCATCTCGACCTCGACTGGTTCGAATACGTGCCGGGCTATCGCACGCCGGCCGGCACCGGGACCGGGCTGAGCTTCGCGACGCTGCGATGAGGACCTGGATGCCTCAATCAAGTCCGTCACCCTGAGGTGCTCGGCCAAAGGCCGAGCCTCGAAGGGCCGGTGTGGTGCCTCTTGCTTGCTTGTTGCGCGACCTCGGCCGATCATCCTTCGAGGGCCTCGCTTCGCTCGGCCACCTCAGGATGACGGATTTCGATTGAGGAATGGACCTGCCATGCCTGACGCACTCGCACTGCCGATCTCCGAGCTTGCCGTGCGGCTGCGCGCCGGCAAGCTCACGGCGCGCGCGCTCGCCGAGGAGGCGATCGTCAATCACGCGCGCCACGGCAACGGGCTGCTCGCCTATTCGCAATGGGCGCCGGACCACGCGCGCAAATGCGCCGATGCGGCCGACGCGGCGTTTGCGGTCGGCGCCCACGCGGGCGCGCTGCAGGGCATCCCGATCTCGGTGAAGGACCTGTTCGCGGTCGCGGGATTTCCGACTTTTGCGGGCTCGCCCAAGCGCCTGCCGGAAAAATTCGCGAGCGAGGGGCCGGTGGTCGCGAGCCTGCGCCGACAGCTCGCGACCCTCATGGGCAAGACCCACATGGTCGAGTTCGCGTTCGGCGGCACCGGGCACAATGCGCACTACGGCGCCCCGCGCAATCCGTGGGATGCGGCCGCGCACCGCTCGCCGGGCGGCTCGTCGAGCGGGGCGGGCGTGTCGCTCGCCGAGGGCTCGGCGCTGCTCGCGCTCGGCAGCGACACCGCCGCGTCGGTGCGCCTGCCCGCGGCGATGACGGGCAATGCGGGGATCAAGCTCACCAAGGGCCGCTGGTCGTGCGACGGCATCGTGCCGCTGAGCCACACCTTCGACACGCCCGGCATCCTGGCGCGCAGCATGGCGGATGCGGCGTTCGGCTTTGCGGCGATCGACCCGCATCTCGGCGACAGCTTCGCGTTCCTGCGCGCCGTGCCGGCAAGCGTCGCCGGGCTGCGCATCGGCGTCGCGGACGCGGCGTTCTGGGACGGTTGCGAGAACGGCATCGACGAAGTGGTGCGCCGCGCCATCGAGAAGCTCGCGCGCGCCGGCGCCGTGGTGATCGATGCGCCGCTGCCCGAGGCGCGCGAGGCGGTCGCGGTCTTTGCCGAAGGTGGCGTCTCGGCGATCGAGCTGCGCGCCTTCCTCGATCGCGAGCTGCCCGACTGGCTCGCGACCATCGATCCGGTCAACGGGCCGGCGCTGAAGCGGGCCGAGAACCTCACGGCACGCGAGTATCTGGCACGCCTGCGGCGGCTCGCGGACGCCGCGCCAAGCGCCGCCGCGCGCTTCGACGCGGTGGATGTGATCGCGACGCCAACCGTGCGGGTCTCGCCGCATGTGCTCGCCGACGACACCGGTCCGGAGCACTTCTGGGCGCGCAATCGCGCCATCGTGCACAACCTGGTGCCGGTGAATTTCCTGGGCCTGTGCGCCGTGACGCTGCCGGTCGGCCTCGACCGCCTCGGGCTGCCGGTCGGCCTGCAGCTCATCGCCAGGGGCGGCGCCGACGAGCGAATGATCGCCATCGCGTGCGCGGCCGAGCGGGTGCTCGGCACGCCGCGCGAGATCCTGGGCGAGCCGCCGATGTGCCGGAGCTAGGGAGCGAGCCCATGCTGTTCATGGTCATCGAGCGGTTCAAGGACAACGACATGCTGCCGGTCTACCGGCGCCTGCGCGACGCCGGCCGGGTGATGCCGGACGGGCTCAAATACGTCGACAGCTGGATCGAGCCCAGCTTCGCGCGCTGCTTCCAGCTCATGGAATGCGACGACCTGCGGCTGCTGCAGGGTTGGCTGCTGCAGTGGCACGGCCTGGGCATGACGGTGGAAATCGTGCCGGTCGTGCCGAGCAAGGAGACGCGCGAGGTGGTGGCGCCGCATCTCGACAAGTCGTGAGGCGGCAAGGGCCAGGCAGCCGATTTTCACCAGTCCCGCGGTCGACTGGCTTATTCGGCCAGAACGGGCTTCGACTTGCGCATCAGGGCGAGCTCGAGGTGCCATGCGGTCCCGCCGCCCGTCGTCGCAATCCGCGACAGCATGTAGCCGCACATCCGGTAGCCGGCGCTTGAGAGCCGCCAGCCGTCAACGCGCCCGTCGAAGTTCGGCCCGGCCGCGTTCCTGCCGACGAGCTTGGTGAAGCGCCCGTCCGGTCCGGCGGCGTAGACCTTGTCGAGGTCGACGGTGTTGCAGTCGCCGTCCGGCAGGCGATGGATGTCGGCCGTATAGAGCCAGCGGTGCTCGGTGTCGCCGCCGCCGCGCTTGGGGGTGACGAAGACGAGCTCGGCCGCCACCGCGAGATGATCGCCGCGAAACGGCATGCTGAGCCCGGTGAAGCCGATATTGGTGGAGCTCCAGCGCCGGCTGACCGCCGCCGGCGTGGTGAAGCGCGCGGATCCGTCCTGGTCGGTGACGAGGCGCACGCCGGCGTCCGGCGCCCGCCAGTCTTCTATCCCGAACACCAGCCGCACCGGCACGCCGGCGAGCGGTTGATTGTCGTCGTCGATCAGCTTGAACGAGACGTCGAGGGGGACAGCTCCCCCCGACGTGCGGCGCAGCGCGAAGAACGGCATCGCGGCCTCGTGCGGTCGGTTACAGGTAATCGATGTAGACGGGCTTGTTGTCGCAATGCCGGCAGGAAAACACGTAGGCGGTCGGGCCCTGGTCGCGATCGAGCGCGTGCAAAAAGCGCGTCGCGGCGCCGCCGGAAATGCCGAGCTCGTGCACGATGTACATCATCAGGGCGCCTTCGAGCTGCGGATAGCGCGCGCGGATCTCGGCGTATCCGGCGGGCTCGAGGAAGGCCGCCGCATCGCCGCAGCAGGCGAGCCATTTTTCCGCCTGCCAGGCGCTGAATCCCGGCGTGCGCAGCGTGATCTCGTCGACCGTTGCGCGCGGGATGTCGTCCGGGAAACCTGCCGGGTCGGCGAAGTTTGCGTCGAATTTCGCGGCGGCCGAGCCGTCCGCGATGCACCACGGGCAGAGCGCGTCCTCGACCTCGTCCTCGCAATAAGTGGGACCCGCATAGATGAAGCCGCGCCGCGCGTTGCAGCATAAGCAGGTCGCGTCGGACGCGACGATGCTGCCGCTCGCAATCGGATCGGGATGGTAGTGGAAGGTCGGCAGGTCCATGGCGTCCGCAAGCCCGCGCGAAAGCAGGCAGGCTACGACGGGCGCGGAGCGGTGTCGACGCGGCGCCGCGTTCGCACGCGACGCCGGCGTCTCGCGCGGTCAGAACAGGTGCGAGAAGATGAAGTAGAGCGTCCCCGACAGCACCATGGCGACCGGCAGGGTGAGCACCCAGGCCATGACGATGTTGCGGATGGTGGCAAGCTGCAGGCCCGAGCCGTTCGCCGCCATGGTGCCGGCGATGCCGGACGAGAGCACGTGGGTGGTCGACACCGGCAGGCCGTAGCCGTCCGCCGCCGCGATGGTCGCCGCCGCCGTGATCTCGGCGCAGGCGCCCTGCGCGTAGGTCAGGTGCGTCTTGCCGATCTTCTCGCCCACGGTCACGACGATGCGCTTCCAGCCCACCATGGTGCCGAGCCCGAGCGCGATCGCGACCACGACCTTGACCCAGCCCGGGATGAACTTGGTCGCGTTGTCGACCGCCTTCTTGTAGGCGTTGAGTGCCGCGATGTCGTCCGCCGTGAGGTTGCTCTGCCGGTCGGCGACGAGGAAGCGGATCGCCTCGGAGGCGAGATACATGTCGTTGCGGGTGTTGCCGACCTTGTCGGCCGGCATGCGGGCGATCGAGCCGTAGCCGCTCACCTGCTTGGCGATGTCGCCCACCAGCGCGGCAAGCGCGGCGAGCGTATCCGGCGCGATCTGGCGTTGCGCCACGTAAGTCGTGATGATCGGGCGCGGATCGCCCTTGACCTCGACGCCGCCGCTCTTGGCGCTCAACACCGCGGCCGCGGCCTGCGAGGCGGTCTCGAACTGCGCGATCTGGGCGGCCGGCATCGAGCGGTTGAGCGCATAGGCGGTCGGCACCGTGCCGATCAGGATCAGCATGATGAGGCCCATGCCCTTCTGCCCGTCGTTGGAGCCGTGGAAGAAGCTCACCAGCGTGCAGGTCAAGACCAGGATGCCGCGGATCCAGATCGGCGGCGGCTGGTTGCCCTTCGGCTCGGCGTAGAGGTCCTGATTGCGCACCAGGAGCTTGACGGCGAGCAGGATCACGCCCGCGAGCGCGAAGCCGAACAGCGGCGAGAGCAGCAGCGCCTTGCCGATCGAGGTCGCCTGATTCCAGTCGACGCCCGCCGTGCCGCTGCGGCCATGCAGCAGCGCGTTGGCGACGCCGACGCCGATCACCGAGCCGATCAGCGTGTGCGAGCTCGACGCCGGCAGGCCGAGATACCAGGTGCCCAGGTTCCAGATGATCGCGGCAATGAGCAGCGCGAAAACCATCGCGAAGCCGGCGCTGCTGCCGACCTGCAGGATCAGCTCGACCGGGAGCAGCGAGATGATGCCGAACGCGACCGCGCCCGAGGACCACAGCACGCCGGAAAGGTTGAACAGGCCCGACCACACCACCACGAAGGGGGCCGGCAGCGAATGGGTGTAGATGACGGTCGCGACCGCATTCGCGGTATCGTGGAAGCCGTTGACGAACTCGAACCCGAGCGCGATCAGGAGCGCCACGAACAGGAGCAGGAACGGCGTGTAGCTCGCGATCTTGGTGCCGGTTGCGTCGATGTCGGTGTAGACGCTGTAGGCCACGAACAGTAATCCGGCCGCGATGACGCCGCCGAAGATGATCGCCGTGAGCGGATTGAACCCGCTGTCGAGCTTGGGTCCGCGTCGCGCCGGCTCGATCGAGCCCGGCAGTGCAATGTCGGCCATGTCATCCCCCCGTTTTCGCGGGAAGTGTGCGAAGGCCGCGTGAAGGCTTCATGACGCGCGGGAGGTGCGGCCGAAGCCGTTGATTCCTATGGGATCCCACCGTCATGCCCGGCCTCGTCCCGGGCATCCACGTCTTCATGCGCGGCAAGGCGTGGATGGCCGGGACGAGCCCGGCCGTGACGCTGATAGAGCTCCGGAGCGCCTTACTCCTTCGGCTCCTCGCCGGGGTTGTCGAGGCTGAAGACGCCGCTTTCCTCGTCATACGCGAAGGCCTCGCCGTAGCGCGCGAAGGAGATGACGGCACGCAGCGTCTGCTCGGCCATCTCCTCGGACATCTCGTCCTCGAGCTCGTCGCGAAAGCGGCTCGCGGGCGCGCGGTGGCTGCTGCGGCTGTCGAGCACGTGCTTGATGTGGCCGGCGAGCGGGACATAGGTGAACGCGTGCTGCGCGAACAGCTTCTTGCGCGCATCCGGCTCGCCGCGCACGAACGCCTTGCCGGCGTCGGTCAGGCGGATGTCGCCCTCGGCGAGCTCGGCGAAGCGCAGGAGCTGCAGCGTCTCGGCGACCGGGAAGAGATCGTCGATCTCCATGTGCAGCTCGTCGGCGAGCAGCGGCAGGTCGGCGCGGCCGTTGAAGGGCTCGGCCGCCACCGTCTCCATCATGCCGGCGAGCAGGTTGGGCGAGACGCGCGGCAGCACCATGGTGATGCCGGTGCCCGGGAAGACGCCCTCGCGCCGGCCGGTCGGCCGCGCCGTCATGCGGGCGTAGATATCATCGACCTGCTGGCGGAATTTCGGCTCGAGGCGGTTGCGCGGCTGCGGCAGGTCGACCTTGATCTCGGCGACGATGCGGCCCGGATTGGACGAGAAAACCAGGATGCGGTCGCACATCAGCACCGCTTCCTCGATGTTGTGGGTGACCATCAGGATCGAGTTGATCGGCATGCGACCCTCGCACCACAGATCGAGCAGATCGGTGCGCAGCGTCTCGGCGGTGAGCACGTCGAGCGCCGAGAACGGCTCGTCCATCAGCAGCACCTTCGGATGCACCACGAGCGCGCGGGCGAGGCCCACGCGCTGGCGCATGCCGCCGGAGAGCTCCTTCGGAAACGCGCTCTCGTAGCCGTCGAGACCGATCAGGTCGATCGCCTTGAGCGCGCGCGTGCGCCGCTCCGCGGGCGCGACGCCCTGCGCCTCCAGCCCGATCTCAACGTTCTCCAGCACCGTGAGCCAGGGGAAGAGCGCGAAGCTCTGAAACACCATCGCGACGTCGCTCGCTGGTCCATCGACCACATGGCCTGCGATCGTCACGGTGCCGTCGGTCTGGGGCATCAGGCCGGCGATGATGCGCAGAAGCGTCGACTTGCCGCTGCCCGAGCGGCCGAGCAGGGCAATGATCTCGTTGTCGGCAACCGCAATGTTGACGTCGTCGAGCACGACGGGACCGTCGCTGTTGTAGAGATGGCGCAGATGGGACACCGCGACCAGCGGCCCGCCGAAGCGCGCGGGCCTGGTGGCGGCAAGTGGCTGGTCCATGATCCGCTCCGCTTTCCGGTCGATTGAGTTAATCCAGGCGGAAGCGCCGTTCCGCCAGGCCGTAGAGGGGGCGCCACACGAGGCGGTTGAAGGTCACCACGAACACCGCCATCACGACGATCCCGAGCACCACGCGCTGGCTCTGGCCGGCCGCGGTCGCATCCGCGATGTAGGCGCCGAGTCCGGCGGCGCGCAAGTGCGTGTCGCCCCAGCTCGCGACCTCGGCGACGATGCTCGCGTTCCACGATCCGCCGGTCGCCGTCAACGCGCCCGTGATGTAGTAGGGAAAGATGCCCGGCAGAATCACGGCGCGCCACCATTGGAATGAGCGCAGGCCATAGTTGGTCGCGACGTCGCGCAGGTCGGTCGGAAACGCGCTCGTCCCGGCGATCACGTTGAACAGGATGTACCACTGCGTGCCGAGCACCATCAGCGGGCTGAGCCAGATGTTGGGATCGAGGTGCAGCGTCACGATGGCGACGACGGCGATCGGAAAGAGGACATTCGCCGGAAAAGCGGCAAGGAATTGGATGATCGGCTGGCCCAGCTGGGTCGCCCAGGGCCGCAGGCCGATCCACACGCCGATCGGGACCCAGATCACGCTCGCGAGCGCGATCAGCACCGCGACCCGCAACAGCGTCAGGCCTCCGTATTCCAGGGCCGTGACGACGTCGGCGAGGTCCACGGTCGTGTGCACGTAAGCGGCGACGACCCACACGCCGTAAAGCGCAGCCGCGGCCACGATCGCGATCCAAGCCACGTCGGCGGCCCGGTGCATGGCGGGCGAGGGCCGCCAGCGCCACGTGCGCGTGCCGGGTCGGCGCGGGCGCTGGGCGACGAGCCGGCCGAGCGGTGCGAAAATCCGCTTGATCATCTGGCTGCGCCGCACGATGTCGTAGACCCAGGAGCGCGGGCGCTGCTGCGCGGCGGTCTGCTCGGCGCGGAACTTGTCCGCCCAGGCGACGATCGGTCTGAACACCAGCTGGTCGTACGCCAGGATGACGAGACCCATCATGGCGACCGCCTCCGCGACCGCCGCGATGTTCTTCTGCTCGATCGCGATCGCCAGCCACGAGCCGATGCCCGGCAGGTTCACGGTCGTGTTGCCGACCGTGATCGCCTCGGACGCGACCACGAAGAACCAGCCGCCCGACATCGACATCATGGTGTTCCAGATCAGGCCGGGCGCCGCGAACGGCACCTCGAGTCGCCAGAAGCGCAGCCAGGGCGAGAGCTGGAAATGCGAGCACACCTCGTCGAGATCGTGCGGGACCGTGCGCAGCGACTGGTAGAAGCTGAAGGTCATGTTCCAGACCTGCGCCGTGAAGATCGCGAAGATGGACGCGCATTCGGCGCCGAGCTGGCGGCCGGGAAACAGTCCCATGAAGAAGAGCACCGTGAAGGTGAGGAAGCCGAGCACCGGCACGGACTGCAGGATGTCGAGCGCCGGGACGATCACGAGCTCGGCCTTGCGGCTCTTGGCGGCCAATGTCGCGACGACGAACGTGAAGATGAGCGAGGCGATGATCGCGGCGAACATGCGTAGCGTGGTGCGCAGCGCGTATTCGGGCAGGTTGCGCGGATCGAGCGTCACCGGCTTGAGCTCGAGGCCGGCGAGCGGCTGGCCCATCTCGCGCGCCGCATGGGTGACGAGCACGAAGGCCGCGACCACGAGGATGAAGATCACGCAGTCGTAGACATTGGGCGCAAGCCCGCGCCCGAGGCTGAGCGCCGACGCCCGGTCGAATTTGAGCGCTTGCAAATTCATGGTCTCGTCATGGGCATCGGTTCGCGCGCGCGGTCAATTGAAAAATGCGGAACGTCCCCGGCACGTGCCGGGCAACGCGCGGGCGGGCAGGGCGGGTCCGACTCTGTAAGCGGGATTTGTGACAGGACCTGCGGGCGTGAACGCGACGCTTGGCGCGATTCGTGCGGCGAGTATCCGGCAATCGGCCGGACGAGTCGGCGTGGCCAGGTGTCCCGATGGCGCGCCGGCGTCAGGCGAGCGGACGGGCGCGGCGCGGTGTGTGGACAAGCGACCGCGCGAGGTCGGTAATCGGCGCTGGCGCCGGCACGACGCCTGGTGGTTGCTCAGCGGCAAAATTCCGATTTGGCTCAAGCGATTAGATGCTTGTCGTCAGGGATGCGGTCGCGGCCTAATGTGCGAATTGAATCAGTGGAATTTCTCGCGCGCCTGTGGCCGAAATGGCACAGCCGAAAAAGCCCCTTCATGTTACGGTTCGTCCATTCGATTTGCACAGGCAGGGGGTCATCATGCGGTTCGCGGTTGCGAGTGGATTGTTGGTGGCGGCACTGGTGGCGAGCGCGCCGGCTGTCGCCGCGGACATGCCGTTGAAGGCGCCACCGGCACCGGTCGTCGCGCCGACCTGGACCGGCACCTATATCGGCATCAACGGCGGCTGGGGCTGGGGCACCACCAACCACACCGACCTGTTCGGTGTCACCTCCAACGACTTCAGCCAGAGCGGCGGCGTGGCCGGTCTCACCTACGGCGGCAACTGGCAGTCTGGCCAGTGGGTCCTCGGCTTCGAGAGCGATCTCGACTGGTCCAATATCAAGGGCACGTTCACCAGCGCGGCGCTGTGCAGCGTCAACGGCGGCAACACCTGCTTCACCAACCTCAAGTGGATTTCGACGGAGCGGCTGCGGGTCGGCTTGGATTACAACGGCTGGCTCCTGTACGGGACCGGCGGTGCCGCTTTCGGGCGGGTCGACGCCGGGCAGAACCCCTGCGGACCGACGGTTTTCGGCGGCAACAGCTGCGGCGAGAAAACGCGCTTCGGCTGGACCGCGGGTGTCGGCGTCGAGAAGATGTTCCTGCCGCATTGGTCGGCCAAGCTCGAGTACCTGCACTTCGATCTCGGCAACGACATCAATTACACGCCAACGGCGACGGGCGGCGGCAATGCCGTGCACGTGGCGGAGCGCGGCGACATGGTCCGGCTCGGCATCAACTATCAGTTCGACTTCTTCGGACTTCTCGGCGTCCACTAGCCGCTCGCGGCAGCATGCAGTTCGAGGCCTCGGCGCAGACCGCGCCGAGGCCTCTTCGCGTCGGGGGCCGGCAACGGTTCTTTATGCGTTCTTGGACCGCTTGGCGGACATGTTCAACGCCACGGCGGCGCGGATGAGCGCCTTCAGCGCCTTCTCGTCGATCTTGTCGCCCTCGTGGATGTCGATGGCGCGACGGGTATTGCCTTCGAGGCTCGAATTGAACAGGCGCGAGGGATCCGCCAGCGAGGCGCCCTTGGCGAAGGTCATCTTCACCACGCTCTTGTAGGTCTCGCCCGTGCAGATGATGCCGGCGTGCGACCAAACCGGGACGCCGCGCCACTTCCACTCCTCGACCACCTCGGGATCGGCCGCCTTGATGAGCGCGCGGACGCGCGCGAGCGTTTCACCCCGCCAGTCGGCGAGCTCCTTGATCCGTCCGTCGATCAGTGCCGACGGCGAGGCCTCGGCGGTTGCTTTCGTCGTACCGCTCTTGCGCTTGGCTGGGTTGGCTGTTGCTTTCTTCATGGCTGTCGTCGCTCAGGTGTCCCGTCTTCGCAGGAGATACGTGTCCATCACCCATCCCTTGCGCGCCTTGGCTTGTGCCCGCATCCGCTCGATCTCGCCGGCGCGCTCGCGCAGATCACCAGCCACGAGAATCTCGTCCTCGGTGCCGATATAGGCGCCCCAATAGATGTCGATTCCCGGGTCGTCGATCGCCTTGAACGAGCAATCGGCGTCGAGCATCACGATCACGTCGTCGGCGCCGCCGGGAAGGCCTGCGGCGAGCTTGCGGCCCGTCGTGATGTGAACGGGGCGTCCGATGCGATTGAGCGCGATCCGGTGGCGCGCCGCCAGCGCCTGGACCGCGCTGATGCCCGGGATGACCTCGTAGTCGAACGCGACCTTGCCGCGAGCTAGGACCTGCTCGATGATCCGCAAGGTGCTGTCGTAGAGCGACGGGTCGCCCCACACCAGGAAGGCGCCGCACTCGCCGTCGTCGAGTTTGTCGGCGATCAGCCGCTCGTAGATGCCGGCTCGTTGCTCGTGCCACGTGCGCACCGCCCCCTCGTATGACGCGGGCGTGCGATCCCGCGGCGGGTCGGCCGCCTCGACGATCCGGAATGACTTGTTCTCGATATGGCGCTTGCAGATGTCTTTGCGCAGGCGGACCAGTTCGTCCTTCTCGTGCCCCTTGTCGATGACGAAGAACACGTCCACCGCGTTGAGCGCCTTGATGGCCTGCACCGTGATGTAGTCCGGATTGCCGGCGCCGATGCCGATGATGAAGACCTTTTTCATGGCTGCCAGCCCGTCCACCACGCTCGATCAGCAGGGAACTTCTGGCTTAGCGGACGCGGGACGGGATGGCCAGAGATCGCGACCCCGCGGACGACCGAAAACGGCGCTTCGACTCGGGCTAAGCTCAAGCCGACCGAATCGCGTCGCGCGGATCGCGCGGCGTGGCAACCCGAAAGGACAAGGGCGTGCATCTGCCACCAGCAGCCCCGGAATTCGTGCCGTGCAAGATCTGCGGCGAGCCGGCGCCTTTCTACGGCATCGTCGACTTCAATCGGGCGTGCCTCGAGCATGCCGGGGTGCGCATGCCGTTCTACGGGTTTGCGATCTACTACCGGCGCTGTCCGTCGTGCGAATTCCTGTTCACCGACGCGTTCGATCAATGGAGCCAGGACGATTTCCGCACCCACATCTACAATTCCGAGTATGCGCGGCTCGATCCGCAGTACGAGGGGGATCGCCCGGCCGGCAATGCCGAGTTCATCGCCAAGCTCCTCGGCGCGCACAAGGCCACGCTGCGCGTGCTCGATTTCGGCGGCGGCAATGGCCGCTTCGCCGAATGCCTGCGCGGGGCCGGTTTTCCCGCCTGCGACACCTATGATCCGTTCACACCAGGCTTCGACACGCCGCCCGCCGGCACCTACAACCTGATCACCTGTTTCGAGACCATCGAGCACACGCCGGATCCGGGCGCCTGCGTTCGGGCGATCACCGAACGTCTCGCCGAGGACGGCGTCGTGGTGTTCTCGACCCTGCTGCAGCCGGAAGATTTCGATCAGCTCGGAATGAGGTGGTGGTACATCGGGCCGCGCAACGGGCACATTTCGATCCATTCGCGCAAATCGCTGGCGCGCTTGTGGGAGCGCCACGGCTGCGTCGTCGAGTCGGTCAACGACGACATGCACATGGCGTCGCGCCGGGAGGCGAGCGGGCGGATAAGGCTGGGCGGCGCGGCGGGGGCTGCGTGAGACACCGCGCGCAGGCCGCGTGTTGGCGGGCTGCCTTCTGAAGAGGTCTGCTGAGTCTGCGAATCGCCCGCGCGATGGCGAGATTGCGCGGGCCGGCGAAAGTCGGAAACCACGCACGACGGCACCGTGCATTACCTTGAATCGGTGCAACACCTCACATTGTCCGGCCAACTGATACCGGACCCAATTTATGACATCATTGTCACATGAGAGAAGCGAACGATATCGTACAAGCGGTCGTGCCGAAGTGAGCGTCAGTCGTTGTGCGTTCCACAAATAAACGGGGGACATGACGATGAATGGCAGCGAGCAGGTGGCTGACACGCTCGATACCGGGCTTGCGGCGCTCGCGGACGAATGCCGCCGGGAGGCCGGCACCGACATTGTGCGCGCCGTGGAGCTCATGATCGAGCGCGTGCAGCGCGATGAGCCGCTCTATCGCCGTCTGCACGATCCCCTGACACGCAATGCCTGCTTCGATTGGCTTAGGCGCAGCTATGCGGAGGCGCAGCAAAACGGCGGGCCGCTTCCGCGCGCGTCCGCGGCCGACGCGGAAGCGCGCGCGCGGGCGCGCGCCGAGGCGACCCGCCAATCCATGGAAGGGCTGCGACCGCGGCGCTGACACCGACCTCGGTTCGAGGCGGGAGCGGCGGCCGAGGGGCCTTGGTCCCGGCGAGCTGCTCCGGATCACTGGACGCCGCGGATGGCCGGCCACCAGCCGCTCCGTTTCACAATACGTTTGCGCGAGCCGAACGTTTGCGCGAGCCGAAGCCAGCGCCGTTCCATTCTGAGCCAAAATCGAGCGTCGCCGGGCGACGTGGCAGCCTCGGCCTTTCGCGCCGCGTCGCCCGCCATGTCCAGGCATTCCCGCAGTCTATCGTCCGTCTGCCGACATCGGAGACTCGCGGCGACGTCACGCGGATTTTTCGACCGGACCCGTCCCCGGCGTGATCGAGGGCGCCGGAGGCTTCTTTGCGAGCTCCCGGTCGAGGAGAAATCGCTCCAGGCTTTCCGCGAATTGATAGCTCGCCGCCAGGCGCCGCCACTCCCTCGCGATCTCTTCGTATGACTGCCGGAGGCCGGGGTCAGTCGCCTCGTCGGCGCGCCGCTCGAAAGCGGTCGCTCGCTCAAAGCAACCTGCAATGCGGTCACCGAGCTTCTGAAGCATCTATCGCCAATTTATGGGCTTGAGCTTCCCACCTGCCTCTCGGCGCCAGCATGTCACGCTGGTCAGGCAGGGTCTGCTCGATCGCTGACGCGGCCCGCAAGTTTTTCCGGTCGGTGGTTGTAGATGACGAGCCGGGCACGCCGGAGGCCGAACGACCCACCCTGCAGGCTGCCGACGCCGCGGTGTGGTGCGAATGGCAGGCATGCGCCGGGATCAGGGATGCCAATCGATGCTCGACGACTCGCGAAGCGTCCTGCCTCGATGATACCGGGTATTCGCGACCGATTGCCGCAATATTGCCCAGGTCGATTTCACCCTTGCGGGCGCGGCTGGAACCCGTAAAGCGGTTGCGCGGCCGCCATTATCGCCGACCGAAGCCCGTGCGCAGGTGGGGCGTCGGCAACATGACACCTAAACAGGTAGCACTGGATATCAAAGATGTGCCGGCGCACGTTTACTTTGTCACTTCACAGAGTCCATTCAGCGACATGTCATGATGCTGATGTATTCGCAAAGTTCCTTTGTCTGGCGCCCGACAAACCGTTGGTTCTTCTCTAATTGTCGCCACATTGGTATCCGAAGTTTTGAGCGTATCCACACAAAACGAATAAACGAAAACCTTAAGGGCAATGGAGTCGAACCTTAGGGTAGCGAACAATTAGTAAGGGCAGGGGTGTTTGTGTAACAGGGGAGTGTATCATGTCGATCATGAGTCTGAATCGCGGTAACGGGAATGGGAAGGGCAGCAAACGCGTCGAGCCCGCGCCGACACCTCCGCCGCGTCAGGTCGACGTCAAGACAGAGCAGATCCAGCTCGGCAATGTCACGCTCGAGGCGGTCGATCGCTTGACGGGCATGACCGCCGACGAGATCGAGCTCGTGGCTGAGCAGGTTCTCGAGGGCGCGGACGAGACGGCCGCCATCATGCGCGAGCTCGCGCGGCGCGTGCGCGAAAACGGGCTGTTCGCAAACGAGCGGCTGGCCCGTTTCGTCCGGGTGGCAAACCAGTGCGCCGACATTGCGCGCTCGATGCAGCATTGCGTCGAGCGTCGCGACGACGAGGTGCCTCCCGAACCGAAGAAGGCCGAGGCGGAAGGCGAGCGCGAAATCGGGATAGCGGAAATCGACGACGCACCCAGCCTCGTCGCGATCGAGGAGGGGATCAAGGCCATCCGGAACGGCGCTGCCCCGTGACGCGGGGCGGATCGTGGAATCCGCCCGGGTCGGGCGGCGGCGAGCGCTCGCTGATTACGCGGGGCTCGCCGCCGAGGTTTTCGCTGCGATCATGATCGGGCTGATGATCATGATCCTGATGGTGATGCTGTAGACGGGAGCCAAAGTCGGTGCCACTGGTTCAATCTGGACCAGGGCGAAGCATTGCCACAATAGTGACGAGCGCGCTCCAGGCGGATTCGAGCACTGGCGCGCAATGCTGACGATTGCTTTCGTTATTCGTCCGACATTCCCTTATTTCCGCAAGACCTCCGGACATTCGCGCAACGATGCCGGAAGCTTTCCGGTTTAATCGGTTTGCAAGGAAGAAAGTCGGGCTCGGGCCGATCGTGTCGGGTGCAGCGCGACGAACGCTTGCGCAAGTACAACCCGTCGCTCGAGTGGACGGGAGACGAGGCTGACTTCATCAAGCTGACGACGAGGCTTGCCTGCCGGCGCGCGTCGCGTCGATTGTCGACTCGGTTAAGGAGCTCGACCCGAGTCACGGGGGCCCCGCGAAGAAGAACGCTCTGATGGGGGCGCGCGCATGTCGTGCGCGCAAGCTAGACTGGTGGGCAGTCGGCGGACGACCTGACTGCGTTGCGAGCCCAGTCAAGCGAGCCAGGAGCGCGCATGTCGACGGCGATCTCGATCCTCGGGGGCGTGGGCCTTTTTCTGCTCGGCATGTCCGTCATGACCGTCGGCCTGAAGGCCCTGGCCGGATCTGCGCTGCGTACCGTGCTCGCCAAGGCGGCGGCGACGCCTTGGAGCGGCACGCTATGGGGCGCCGTCGCCACCCTCATCGTTCAATCATCTAGCGCGACGACGATGACGACGATCGGGCTGGTCAGCGCCGGCTTGCTGACGTTTCCGCAGGGTCTGGGCCTCGTATTCGGCGCCAATGTCGGCACGACGGGAACCGGTTGGCTCGTCGCGCTCATCGGTGTCCGCGTCTCGCTGACGTCCGCCGCGTTGCCCATGATCTTCGTCGGCGCCATGGCCAAGCTCCTGGGCCGCGGGCGCATTTCCGGGGCGGGCGCAGCGCTCGCCGGATTCGGGCTCGTGCTGTTCGGATTGTCGACCTTGCAGGAGGGCATGGGCGGATTGGCCGAACGCCTGCATCCCGAGGACCTGCCCGCCATCCTTGCAAGTCCGGACACCGGCTGGCGGCGGGGCGCAATCGGTTTGCTGGTGCTGGTCGCGGCCGGCCTCGCGATGACGGCGCTGATGCAGTCGTCGACCGCGGCGATCGCGTTGACCCTGTCGGCTCACTTCGCCGGAGCCGTCGGGCTCGACCAGGGTTGTGCCCTGATCATCGGCCAGAATATCGGAACCGCGACCAGCTCGGCGATGGCGGCGATCGGCGCGAGCACGACCGCCAAAAGGCTGGCGATCGCCTACGTCCTGTTCAAGCTGATCGCCGCGCTGATCGCGCTGGCGGTTTTCCCGGTGGTCACTCCGTTGCTTGTTCGCGCATCGCATACCGTCGACGGCGTGACGCTGCTCGCCGCGTATCATACGGCCTACAACGTGGTCGGCGTCGCGGTCCTGATGCCAGTGCTCGACCGATTCACGCGCCTGGTCGAGCTGCTTCTTCCCGAGCGCGGCTCGCCGCTCACGCGATGCCTCGATCCCTCGGCGCTTGCGCTTCCGATCGCTGCCGTCGAAGCGGTGCGCCGGACGATCGCGCGTGCGCTCACAGCGGTGTGCGGGTCGGTCGAGGCGACGTTGTCCGGTCGCGGCGCAACTGCGCCCTCGGAGAGGGACGCCGCCACGATCTCGCAGGCCGCCGACGCGCTGCGGCAAGCGCAGATTTTCATGTCGGAGGTTGACGGGCCGCCCGACTCGGAAGACGAGCAGCAGCGGCTCACCGGCACGCTGCACGCGCTCGACCATGCGTCTCGATTGGCCGAAGCGGCGCGTGAGGGGAGCGATTTCGGCGCGCAGGGCACGCACCCGGGCGACGCGCGCGCCGTGCAACTGTGCGCGGAGGCGATGCGACACGCAGCCGCGATTGCGCGTGAGATCGCGACGCTACCCGAGGGACACCCGCACCCGGCCCCGCTCGCGCCAAACAGCGAGGCGGCGGTGGTCCCCGATACGGCCCCCGCCGTGCGTGCGATGTCGGCCGTGCAGACATTGGGCCAGCTCCAATACTGCGCCAAGGCGCTCGCCGAGCTTCGCCGCGGCCACCGCAGCGAGACGCTCGCAGCGGCGGCGAACGGGACATTGACCGCCGGCGACGCGATCGCGCGGGTCGAGGGCGTGCGAATTCTCGAGGCCCTGGTCCATCACGCCTGGCGTTCGGCCGCACATCTCGTCGGTGGCGCCGAATAGCGGACGCATGTCCGGTGTGGACCTCAAATTGGCCAACGGACCCCATGCTACTAGGGAGGGGGCCGCAGCCACAGCTCGGCCGCCGCCGCCGCTGCACGCTGGGCCGCTTGCTCGCTGGGCAGTCGGCGTGTGCCCCGAGCGCCGCGAGTGCGTCGAGTGCTGGGCCGGAGAGATTGCTCAAGCTGATCTCGCAGCACTACGGCTTTGGCACGGTGGCCTATCCCCAGCTGTTCATACGCCTCCGCCAATTCCCTGATGTCTCCCACGGTGCATTCACCGAAACGTTTGCCGTTGGGCGTCACGAGATCGCAGATGTTACCTGTATCCCAAGCCTGCCGTAGGCGCGCGTCAAAGGCGGCTGCGTCCTCTTCTGACAGGATCAGCATTGTGTTCCCTCGCAGGTTGGTTTTGCGCGAAAGCCGAGAGACGGTTTGGTGCTGGCGGCGGCGGCCCACGATGATGATGATCGTGAGCTGTGCAGTTTTGATCTGCATCAACGCGGCTGTTGAAACGCCGCATGACGACGGGGAACTGCTGCTCTCGCCGGATTGTCGGGCGACGTGGAGCGTCGGCGCGCCGGCCCATCGCGCCTGGTGTTCGGCCACAGATCTCGTCGGTGACGCCGAATAGCGGACGAATGTCCGGCATGGACCTAAATTGAGTGGCGACCCCGCCTGGATTCGAACCAGGGACCTTCAGCTTAGAAGGCTGCTGCTCTATCCCCTGAGCTACGGGGCCGTCCGGGCCGACGCGCGGCCGCGCGTCTTATAGCAAAAATCGCCGGATTGTCCGCAGTGGCCGCAGTTTGGCTTGTGGGCGGTTCAGGCAATCGGCGGACCCTGCGCCCCGGGGCTCGCTCCCGGTGGCGGGAGCGGTGCCACCCCTCGGCCGTCTCCCCAGATCCCGCCAAGACGGGTGCGCACAACTCCGCCAGCCTTGTGCGCACCTGTCCGTGCCGGTCCCAGCAATTGCCGAGCGTGCTCGCTTCACGTGCGCACGAACGCCTGCTTCTAATGAGGCCCGTGTCCGAGCCGTCGCCGTCCCGGCGCAGTCCGGTCACGACAAGGTCACGTTTGACTTTCACCTTCGTGGCAGGTGGATGGACACTGCACGACCCCGGATCTCCGGGAGGGAGGCATTCGATGCATGCGTTCGCCCGCGCCGGCCTTCTGGCCGCGCTGTTCGCTCTCTTTGCGCTTCTGGTCCCCGCCGCTTCGGTCCACGCCGCAACCTTCGACAAGCCGTTCCAGCGCGACGATCTTGCCGACGCTGCCGTCCGGCTCGAGGGGCAGATCAAGCAGGACGCCGGGGCGATCGCCAAGCCGCTCGCAACGCTCGATCGCGAGGCTGGCGATGCCTTCCGCCGCTACGACTACCGCGCGGGCATGCAGGCGCTCGGCCAGATGGTCACGCTCGCGCCGCAGAACGCCACCAACTGGCTGCGGCTTGCCCGCGCGATCCACCAGATCTGGCCCGCAAACCCGCAGGAGCGCTCGACCCTGATCGAGCACGCCGCGGCTGCCGCCTATATCGCGTATCAGCGCACCAGCGACCGCAACGAGGCCGCCGAGGCGCTGATCGTGATCAGCTCGACCTTCGCGGACCGCAAAATCTGGCGCCCGGCGCTCGATGCGCTGCGCTACGCACTCGACCTGCGCGAGGTCGCGCAGGTGCGCGCCGACTACGAGCACATGCGCGACGAGCACGGATTCCGCCTGCTCGACTACACGGTCGACGCCGATTCGGCGGCGCCGCGCGCCTGCTTCCAGTTCTCCGAGGCGCTGCTCAGCCGGCGCACGGATTTTTCGCCCTTCGTGGTGGTGGCGGGCCAGGACAAGCCGGCGCTCTCGGCCGACGACAAGCAGCTCTGCATCGAGGGCCTCCGGCACGGCGAGCGCTACCAGATCACGCTGCGGCCCGGATTGCCGTCGGCCGTCAAGGAGACGCTGATCAAGTCGGCGGATTTCTCGATCTATGTGCGCGACCGCAAGCCGTTCGTGCGCTTCGCCGCCAAGGCCTACGTGCTGCCCCGCACCGGCCAGCGCGGTATCCCGATCGTGAGCGTCAACACGGACGCGCTCGCGGTTGAGATCCTGCGCATCGGTGACCGCAACCTGATCGACACGCTGTTTGCGGCGGGCTACCGCGACGCCGAGTTCCAGCACATGCTCAGCCGCGAGCAGGTGAGAAGGCTCGTCGATACCCGCGGCAGCAAGGTGTGGAAGGGCGAGCTCAAGGTCGAGCGCAAGCTCAACGCCGACATCACCACGGCATTCCCGGTCGACGAGGCGGTCGGCACCCTCGCACCCGGCGTCTACGTGATGACGGCGGAGCCCGCCGGCAGCAAAGCGAAGGACGACTACGACGATCTCGCCACCCAGTGGTTCATCGTCTCCGACCTCGGCGTCACGGCCTATTCGGGCACGGACGGCATCCACGCCTTCGTGCATTCGCTCGCCAGCACGGGACCGCGTGCCGGTGTCGAGGTCAAGCTGATCGCCCGCAACAACGAGGTGCTGGCGGTGCGCAAGACCGACGCGAGCGGGGCGGCGGTCTTCGAGCCGGGCCTTACGCGCGGGGAGGGCGGCCTCGCGCCCGCGCTGCTCCTCGCCGCCGAGGCGGCCGCGAGCGACTACGCGTTCCTCAACCTGAAAGGCCCGGCCTTCGATCTCAGCGACCGCGGGGTGAGCGGCCGCGCCGTGCCGGCCGGGCTCGATGCCTTCGTCTACACCGAGCGCGGCGTCTACCGCACCGGCGAGACCGTGCACATCACCTCGCTCCTGCGCGACCGCAGGGGCACCGCCGCCGCGGGCGTGCCGCTGACCATCGTGGTCGCGCGGCCGGACGGCGTCGAATATCGCCGCACGACCATCGCGGACCAGGGCCTGGGTGGACACAGCCTCGATGTCGCGATCACGTCGACCGCCTCGACCGGCACCTGGCACGTCGCCGCCTTTACGGACCCGAAAGGGGCGCCGATCGGCGAGACCTCGTTCCTGGTCGAGGACTATGTGCCCGACCGCATCGAGTTCGATCTCGCCAGCAAGGCGTCCGATCTCGCCAAGGGCGCGCCGATCGACGTGACCGTCGACGGCCGCTTCCTCTACGGCGCGCCGGCCGCACGGCTCGACCTCGAAGGCGAGGTCAAGGTCAGGGCAGTGAGCGAGCGTCCGGGCTTTGCGGGCTACCAGTTCGGCACGCCGCCCGAGGAGGATTCCGACAAGGAGGCGCGCGCGACGCAAGCGCCGCTCGCGGACCTGCCGGCGACCGACGAGCAGGGCCACGCCACGTTCCAGGTCGCGGTCGACAAGCTGCCGCAGACCACCCAGCCGCTGCAGGCGACCGTGATCGTGCGCATGGCCGAGACGGGCGGCCGCGCGGTCGAGCGCAAGCTCACCCTGCCGGTGCGCCCCGCCGCCGCGATGATCGGCGTCAAACCGCTGTTCTCCGGCCGCTCGCTCGGCGAGGGCGACACCGCGACTTTCGACGTCGTGATGGCGGCGCCGGACGGGCAAAAGCTCGCGCGCAAGCTCCACTACGAGCTCTATCGGATCGAGACGCACTATCAGTGGTACAAGCAGGACGGCAGCTGGCAGTTCGAGCCCGTCAAGGCGACCAAGCGCATCGCCGACGGCGACCTTGACGTTGCGGCCGATCAGCCGGGCCGCATCTCGGCGCCGGTCGAATGGGGCCGCTACCGTCTCGAGGTCTCGACCGGCGAGCCGGACGGGCCGCTGACCACCTTCACGTTCACGTCGGGCTGGTACTCGGACGCGACGGCCGACACGCCCGACATGCTGGAGATCGCGCTCGACAAGCCCGACTACAAGGTCGGCGAGACCATGAACGTCGCCGTCACGGCACGCACGTCGGGCCGCCTGATGCTCAACATCGTGGGCGACCGGCTGATCAGCTCGACCACCCAGGAGGTCAAGCAGGGGCGCAACCAGATCAGCGTCCCGGTTGGCGCCGACTGGGGCAATGGCGGCTACGTGGTCGCCACCCTGCTGCGCCCGCTCGACGCGACGGCAAAGCGCATGCCGGGCCGCGCCATCGGCGTGCAGTGGTTCTCGGTCGATCGTAAGGCCAAGACCCTCGCGCTCGATATGAAGCTGCCGGACCTGATCCGGCCCAACAGCACGCTGCGGGTGCCGCTCCACCTTGCAGGGCTTGCGGGGCAGGAGGCGAGGGTGGTCGTCGCCGCCGTCGACGTCGGCATCCTCAACCTAACGGGCTACAAGCCGCCGGCGCCCGACGACTTCTACCTCGGTCAGCGCCGGCTCACCGCCGACATCCGCGACCTCTACGGCCAGCTGCTCGACGGCATGCAGGGCACGCGCGGCCAGATCCGCACAGGCGGCGACGGCGGCGCCAACCTCATGCAGGCCGCCCCGCCGACCCAGCCGCCGCTCGCGCTCTATTCCGGCGTCGTGACGGTCGATCGCGACGGCAATGCCGAGGTCTCGTTCGACATCCCCGACTTCGCCGGCACCGTGCGCGTGATGGCGGTCGCGTGGTCGAAGGACAA
>Ga0126371_10000373_pt1 | contig 36475 bp, 28 predicted proteins | sample PanSoiMetaPlot_4_FD_110145 | JGI IMG/M metagenome (GOLD analysis project Ga0126371, IMG submission 110145) | Tropical forest soil microbial communities from Panama - MetaG Plot_4 | ecosystem: Environmental > Terrestrial > Soil > Tropical forest > Bulk soil | place: Panama | collected 2016-02-17
GGTGAATGGGACCGTTTTGCCGCCGGTGACAAACTGTACCGAGGGATCGGGGGAAAATGCCGTGGGGTTAATGGTGATCGTCAACACACCGGTGAGGGGCAATGAGTAAGGGGCGGACAGAGAGAGACCGATCGACGGCTGCTGCAGAGGGGCGACAGTGCCGCTGGCGCCCGTGAACTGAACAGCCGGAAGGACGGGCGGAGCCGTGCCCGATCCGGACAAAAGAAAAGAATTCGTATCGATCTGTAAGGTGGTGGTGGCGAAGCCAGTAACTGCCGGAGTAAATACAATCGTGAATGTCAGCGTTTCTCCGGGATTTAGAGTGGTGGTGCCGGGGGGCTGATTGACCAGCTTGAATACGCCCTTAGTGTCGGCCACCGCGATGCTGGTGATGGTGGCAGCGCTGGTTCCGGCATTGGTAACGGTGAACGATTGTTGACCGCTTTGGCCCACCTGGACCAGGCTGAAGACCACTGTTCCAGCCGGCACCACGGTTGTCGACGAGGCGCCATAGGCGAACGTGAGTTTCGGGCCGAGGCCCGTACCGGTGAGCGTGAATACATCGCTGCCGACGGTCAACCTGCCGGTGACTTTGCCGGGCGAAACAGGCGTGAAGGTCAAAGTAAATGTGATTTGATCATTGGGATTCATCGTGACCGGGAAGAACGCGGGCCCGTCGGTCACGGAAAACGCGCCGGTCGCGGCAATGGCGGGGATGGAGCCCACGGCTCCGCCGGTATTCCGCACTTTGACGAAGAAACTGCTGGTACTCCCGAGACTCGTATCTGGAAAGACGACGGGGTTGGTGGATTGGTTCGGAGTGATAGGGGTCTCGACACCAGCATCGGTTGTAATGGTGTAGGAGTACGTGGAGGTGATCCCCGATCCGGCCAGCGTGTAAGTGGAAGGGGTTCCGCTGACAGTGATACTGAGGGAACCGCTATCGGTGGTGGCCTGAGTCGGGCTGTACTTCACGCCGAAAATCAGGCTGAGGCCCGGGTTCAGAGTGAAGGGAAGGAAGGGCTTATTGACTATCTGAAACGAAGTGCCGGATGGAATCGAAATGTCGGAGACAGTTATCGGGCCCGCGCCGGTATTGGAGACGGCTACGCTGGCCGTGATACTGGCATTCAACTGAGTGGGCGGAAACTGGAGCGTACCGCCGGCCGGAAGCGGCACGGTGTTCTGGTTCGTCGGTAGAGTGTAGCTGACCGTGTAAGTGGCCGTGACGCCCACCAGATTTAACAGAATCGAACCGCTGACGCCGCCCTGAGAGAAAGGAATGGTGAGCAGCGCCGTCTCGGTCTGGGTCGTGCTGGGAGTAAACTGCAGCGGGACGTTAACCGAGTCGCCGGTATTGAGCACCAGGGGAACGGAGCCGCCGAGGGTGGCGGAGAAATCCTGATTAACCTGCCCTACCACCGGCACGCTCGTGATGGTGGCCTGAGTGGCCAGGTTGGTGATCGTCAATGTCGCGGACGCCGCTTTGCCCGATCCGGGAGCGACCAGAGTGATTGTTGACTGGTTGGGGATGGTCGACACGACCGTGCCTTGAGTGAGGCGCAACGAAAACGGAAAGACCTGGGCGGATGCCGGCACCGCCCAGAAGCCGAGTGCGGCAATCCAAAAGAGCCCCGCCAATCGATGGATGCCTGTACGCGAAAGTTGCAGGAAGGTCATTGTCTCTAGGTTTAGGGAGCGCCAAACGTGGGCGTACCGGGTATGAGGGTGGGGGATGAGCTGGAACCTCCCCGCGTGACCAAGATGGCCACGACGGCTCCCACGCCGGCAAGCACGCCGACTTTCCACCAGGCAAACTTAAAGAGTCCCCGTTTCGGCTCGGCGACGCCCGCGCGCAGCGCATTGGATTGTGCAATATTGGCGTGCCCGGTGCGACTTCCTGACTGCGCCGTGACTTTGATCGTAAAGCGGCCGGTGAGTGAATTGGGCATGAAGGGGGCGCCGGCCTGGCCCTGGTCGTTGGTCTTCGTGGTGAATGTCAATCGCTGACCGGCGAAGGCACCGCCTGGCCCCTTGGCCGGCAACTCAAACGTGACGTTGGCGCCCGGCAACGGCACCATATTGTCATCACGGACTTCGACGACCGGCGTGGCCGCCGCCGGAATTCGGACATCGTGGATCTGGTTTTGGCCCTCGAGAACATAGATCGTTAGAGATTCGACGGGGAGGGGCGCCGGACCCGGCGCTTGCGGGGCCAAGTTGGGCGCTTGGGGAGCGGCGGGCGTGGTGGGACCGCCCGGAGCTTGGGCGGTTGCCTCGGGTGGCAGCACCAGTAACGAGGCCAACACAATTACCAGCGCGGCTTGGATTCCCCAAGGATCACTTCTCAACACGAGTCACACCTTGAAGGAGGCCGAGGAACCATAAGTTTCAAGCATATCCCTTCACGATGGAAATGCCAACAACAAGGGGGCTATACATCGTTAGCAACAACTATTTTGTACGAGACGCATGCGATGCGCCGCGACGGGGCAACCGCGCCTTGGCTCAACACTCAATAGTAGGACAAAGTTTCGATTCCGGTGCCGCCGACAAAACTCGAGACGACCTGCGATTTATGCAGATCGATTACCGAAACGGTGCCGTCGCCGTGATTGGCGATGAGGGCGGTTTTGTCGTCCGGAGAGAACGCAAATCCCATTGGGGCTTTACCGACGGTGAGCACGTGCTGATCGCTGTGCAGGTTGGATGCGCTGAAAATATTGATCAGGCTCTCGGTGGAATTCATGGCCAGCACCGTGGTTCCGTCGGGCGTGTAACGCACTTTATATAGCCCCTTCGTATTGCCCTTCATGGGGATCTTGTCGACCACAGTGTCGGTGGCCGTGTCGATGACGAAGATTGCCGGCTCGGCATGATCGGCAACCAGCACACGCCTGCCATCGGGTGACGCGACGATTCCTTCGGTACCGTTGGGCGCGGGCACGCGGCCGATCATTTTGCGGGCTTTCAAATCGATCACGCTGACAAAGAGCCTGTCATTTTTGTTGGTGACGTATGCCTTACTGCCGTCGGGAAGCACGGCAATCCAGTGGCCGGTGCCCTCGGTATCGATGGCGGCCTCGATGGCGCGCTTCTTCGGATCGATGACCAAAAGCTTGCGGCTTAAATCGCAAGTCACATAGAGCATGCCGGCGTTATCAATCTGAATGCCGTGCGGGGCCTGATAGGGCGAGACATCGATCATGCCGGTCACAGTGCGGGTGGGAAGGTCGATGATGGCGACGGTATGGGCGGGGTGCGGATTGCGGCCGTAGACGCCGTCACCGTAAACCGGCGTATAGACGGTCTTATGGTCCGGCGAAATGGCCAGATCATGCGGCGTGACGCCGACTTCGACGCTCGAAATCTCGTTGAACGCCACCGGATCAAAGAAGCGCACGTGATGGCCGAGCTTGTCGATGAGAACGAGGCCGGCAGCGCCGGTGGGATTGTTTGGATCGAGACTGGCCGCTCTCAGGACTCCGGGCAGAGCTGTCAGAGCCAACGCGAACGCGATTGCCACACCGCGGAATCGAGCAAGATTTTGCATAATAGCGTCCCCGGTAGGCGATTATAGCGAAGAGGGGGACGCGGCTGCGTGACGAAACAGAAGGTAGGAGTTCTTCATCCGGGGCAAATGGGCGTGGTGGTGGCGCAAACCATCCGGAATAGCGGCCATGAGGTGTATTGGGCGTCGGAAAGTCGCGGGACGGAGACAGCGAAGCGCGCAGCGGAAGCCGGCCTGACGGACGCGGGCTCGGTGAAGCGGATGGCTGAAGTCTGCGCCGTCGTTGTAAGCGTCTGTCCGCCGGAATTCGCCGAAGACGTCGCGACAAGCGTGGCTGGCGCTGGCTTCCGCGGATTGTACCTCGATGTGAATGCGATATCGCCGGAGCGCGCGCGGCGGATCGAGCGTCTGATTCGGGCGGCGGGCGGAACATTCGTGGACGGCGCGATCATCGGCATGCCGGCTCGTGCCCGAGGGCAGACGTGGCTGTACGTGTCGGGCGAGAACGCGGCCGGGGCGGGCGCCTTGTTTCCCGGAGGCCCGTTGGAATTCGAAGTATTGGGCGATCTGGCGGGGCAGGCCTCGGCGCTGAAGATGTGCTTTGCGGCCTATAGCAAAGGCGCCACGGCGCTGTTGGCAGCCGTGCTGGGCGCGGCGGATGCTCTCGGGGTACAGGGCGCGCTCGAGCGCCAGTGGGCGCGCACAGGGCCGAATTACGAGCGCGCCGTGGAGTCGGTGCGCACCGCCGCACCGAAAGCATGGCGCTTCACCGGAGAGATGCGCGAAATCGCGGACACGCTGGGATCGGTGGGCGTGCCGGCGGGGTTTCCGAAGGCTGCCGCGGAGATCTACGAGAAGCTGCGAGGCTGCAAGGGAACGGGACAAGCGGAGATTGCGGAGATATTGCGGAGGCTGAGGGAATGACCCGCGGCGCGGGAGCGCCGCGGGTCCGCGGATCTCAGAAACTGTACTTCAATGCGAACTGAACGAGGCGGGGATTCCCGATCGTGGAATTGATCACTCCGAACAAGTTTGCGTTGTTCCGAGCGGTATTGCACCCGGTGCCGGGGCAGCTCCCTGGAGCTAACCCAAAAGTCGGGTGATTGGCGAGGTTGAAAAACTCGGTCCGGAATTGCACGTTCTGCCGCTCGCCAATTTTCAGGTTCTTGATGATGGACGCGTCGAAGTTCACTTGATCTGGTCCACGGATGATCCCAATCCCGGAGTTACCGAAGGTGGTAGCTCCATCAGGGCCAATCGCGATGGGATTGCAAAACGCGCTCTTGTTGAAGAACCCGGGGCCGCCGCTGGCGCCGCCCAGCCGGGATTCGATGCCTCCCGAAGTCGCGATCTGGCCGTAGGTCACTCCCGGGCACAATTGCGCCGTGGAACTGCCGCCTTCGGCTGTGCCGGGGTTCGCGGCGCCGTAGTATGCTGTGCCGCCCGCGGTGTCGAAGATGGTCAGGGGCGAACCACCTTGCGCAATCGTGTTGCCTGAGACATTCCAGCCACCGATCACTTTGTTCAAAGCGCTATTGGTGCTCTTTAGGGGTAAGTCGTAGCTATAACTGACCACCAAGCGCTGCGGGTGGGAAAAGTAAGCGGGGGCGTATTGGGTGCCGGTGCGATCGGCATCGTTGATGTTGGTCTGACCGTCTCCGCTGATGTTGGTGAGGTCCTTGCTCCAGGTGTATGCCGCCTGCATGGTTAATCCGTGTGAGAACTGTTTTCGCACGGTGGCTTGAAAACTGTTGTAGTTGTAGACGGCGTCATAGGCGGTGGCTTGTAAACCGATAGCCTGATAACCCAGGTAGGGTACGCGGTAAGCGGCATTGGCTACGGTGTTGGTGGTCTGGCCGTTGATGGGATTGCTGGCGCTGGCCAATTGGGCCAGGTTGATGTTGTGGTTGTAGTTGGCTTGATTGATACCGCTCGATCCGACGAACGCCAGTTCCAACACCCATCGGGATGCGAACTGGTATTGCACGCCCAGGTTATATTGGCGAGTCAGCGGGGTGTGAACGCTCTCGTAGAACGGAGTATTCAGCTGAGAGTTGGCTCCGGTTGCGGGATTGAACCAGCGGGGCACGAATCCCAGGGGTGTGGAAGGGAAGGGGTTGGCCAAGCTGTAAGGCAAGGCGGCGCCGCCGGCGTAATCCAGCGTAAGCGCGTACGGAACTCCCTGTTCCACCGCGTGCACAAACTTGCTGCTCCCGACGCGGTCATAGAAGATGCCAAAACCGCCCCGGACCACCAGTTTTCCGTTCTCAATGGGCTGCCAGGCGAATCCAATCCGCGGTCCGAAGTCGTCCTTCGGGACGCCGTTTTTGCTGGGGAAATTGCTGCTGAGAGTCGTGACACCCGCAGGCGGCGCCGGATAGTGGCTGGTAAAGTTGCTGGGAACTACATATCCGGTAAGGCCAGCACCGGATGCGGTGGGACCAGTCGGCAGGTTGGTGACTCCTTGCATCAGACTGGGCCAGACATTCGTCAGATTGCCGAAGTGGTCGGCGAAAACGCCGTCGTACTCCCATCGCAAACCAAGATTAAGGGTCAGCCTGGAGTTCACCTTCCAATCGTCTTGAACATACAAGCTTTGGTTGCGCTCGCGGTAGCCGTGAATGATTCCATTCGGCCCGCTGCGCACGCAGAACAAGCACTGCAACCAGGTGCCGAAGATCGGGTCATTCATCGTTCCAGGCCCGAAGCCACCGGGGAGGCCCACGAGAAAATCGTTGAATCCCGGAGCAAACAGGAAACCGCGCAGCAGCGAGGCAAAGGAGAGATTCCACTGATCGAACTCAAATTCGTAGCCGGCCCGGATGGTGTGTTTTCCGTGCGACCAGGAGATTCCATCGCCGAACTGCACCTGGTTGGCCGGCCCATAGAAGGGCGACAGCGTGCCTCCGATGTTCATAGCTCCGATAAGCACCATCACGGGCGGCAGCGTTTCCTGGGGGACGATTCCCGTGATTCCCACTCCCTGATTGGTATAGGGTGCCGTGTCGGATCCGTTGGCGATGTTGCGCTCCAAAGCGGCGTGGACTTCGTTCACCATCGAACTCGTGACCAAAGTCGTGAGCTTCACACGAGAAATGGTGTTGGCGTAGTAAGTGGAAGAGGGAGCGCCGGGAACGTTGCCGATGCTGAAAGGCGTGGTTTGGGGGTCTTCGGAGAAGAAATACCGCATGGCCAGCGAGTTCTTACTGTTAATGAGGTAGTCGCCATTTGCGAGGTATTGATCGCCGGTGTAGATCGAAGGAATACTGTAGTTTGCCTGTTGGAACCCGGCGTTGGTCGAGCCCGGCACGTAGTAGCTGCCGTTGGCCAGCTTGACTTGCAGGATTTTAAGAGCCACAGGGTTGATGTTCGACCCATCGCAGGCCACCTGCGTTGCCGTAGAAATAATCCCAAAGCCGGTAAGATACGCTGGGTTGCCTGGATGATTGCCAGGGCACATGGCGGCACCTAGAGCGGCTTGAAAACCCGGGGCCGACCGATCACCGCCTGGAATTGGGGGAAGGACCGGGCTAGTGCTGCCTCCGGCTGCAATTCCGTTTCGCTGACGGGTACCCTGGTAGCTACCAAAGATGAACAGCTTGTCCTTCTTGATTGGGCCACCCACGGTGCCGCCAAATTGATTCTGCTTCAGGACTTGCCGGGTTGTGGCACTTGCCGGGTTGTCACGGTTGTAGAAGAAGCTGTTGGCATTTAGGTCGCTGTTGCGAAAGAACTCAAAGACCGATCCATGGAGCGCGTTAGTTCCAGATCGAGTCACGATATTGACGTTCGCGCCGGGGTTGCGGCCATAGCTGGCGTCGAAAGTCGAGGTCTGAACTTTGAATTCCTGAATCGCGTCCGGGTTGGGGATGGGGACACCAACATAGATTCCGGAGTCAGCATTATTGCCCGCACCAAAGGCGTTAACAATGGTCGCGCCGTCCATCTGGATGTTGTTCTGGTCTAGTCCGCCGCCGTTCACGGCCACGTCAGCAGTCGCCTTTCCCAGACTAGTGGCGTTGCCGACATTTCCGGTCGCGCCAGCTTCCAGACCCATGAGCGCTGTGAAATTTCGGGTGGCCAGGGGCTGGTTAGCGATGGTGGCACCATCGACGACTCGCCCGAGTGTGGAATCGGCGGTCTGCAGAGCGGCTGCTTCGGCCTGAACTTCGATCGATTCCGCCTGCTGGCCAACTTCGAGAGCGCGGTCCAGAACCGGGGTTTCCGTCACGTTCACTGTTACTGAGGGCACTTCCGAAGTTTTGAAGCCCGTCGCAGCAAACCGGACCTTGTAAACCCCGGGGGGTATCAGGCTGAATCGATACGCGCCATCTGCTCCAGTCTGAGCGGTGCGGGTGAGACCCGTGTCGTTGTTGGTCAGGGTGACGACCACGTTGGGCACGACCGCACCAGTGGGATCGGTAACAATTCCTGTGAGCGCTCCCGTGCCGCCGGATTGGGCCCACAATGCGGGAACCAGCATAATCAGTAGAAATGCAACGAAGAGACGCAGGCGCGACGAACTATTCTTCTTCACAAATACCCCCTGTGGCGTAGGAACCACTTCCTATCTCGTTCCCGGCATTTAACCGCTACACTCCCAGCAGACGGCGCCGAGACGGGTGCTTCAGCGGCGATTGTATGATATACTCCGCACACCAGTAGTCAAAAGAGCGTCAAATTTGGGGATAGTTCGGTGGCTTCGGGAGTCTCTCTAGGGCAGTTTTCATTTGGACCGTTTTGCGTCGACCTGGCAACCACACGGTTGCTGCGCGACGGCCGCGAAGTGGAGTTGCGGCCGCAGGCCTTTCAGGCACTGTGGGTGCTTCTGCAGAACGGAGGCCGTCCGGTCGATTACGAACAGATGATCCGCGAGGCGTGGAACGGGGTGTCGGTTTCCCGGCACACGGTGGCGGTCACGGTCGGCGAGGTCAAGAAGGCGCTGCGGGAATATGGCGCGTGGATCGCGTGCCGTCCGGGACTGGGGTATCGGCTCGAGGTTCCGAAATGCGATTCCCTGATTCGCAAGGGCTGGCACTTCATGAGTCACCGGACACGGGAAAGCCTGGAGCGCGCGGCGGCGTGCTTTACGGAGGCGGGGCGCGACGATGGCGCGGACTTCCGGGCGTTCGAAGGGCTCTCGCGCGCGTACCTGGTGATGGGGACCAGCGGTATGCGGCAGCCGCGCGATAGTTACGCCGCGTTTTTGAAGGCTCATCGTCAGGCAGTGGAACTGGCCGGGCTGACTCCGGAGCTGCGTTCGGATCGCGGCTATGGATTGCACATGTTCGAGCGGCGGCTGGCCGAAGCCGAAGGGGAACTGCTGCGGGCGCGGCGCGAGCAACCCGGACTCGTCTGCAACTACGTGCGGCTCAGCATGCTGTATGTGGCGTTTGGGCGGTTCGATGAGGCGCAAGATATCCTGCAAAGCGGGTATCTGGTCGATCCGCTGTGGCCGGTGCTGCCGGCGGCGGAAGTCATGGTTCGGTTTTGCCGGCGGGACTTCGACGGCGCCGCCGAATGTGGCAAAACGGCGCTGGAATTGCATCCATACGTACCGCTGTCGCACGTGTTTTATGCGCAGGCTCTGGAAGCGCTCGGCCAGGTGGAAGAGGCGCTCACTGAGTACCAGCGCGGCACGTTGATCTGTCCGGACATGCCCTGGCTGCGCGCGCTCGAAGGCGCTTGCCTGGCACGGTGCGGACGACGGGCGAGCGCTCTCGCGGTGCTAAAGGAACTGCAGCGCCGCCGCGCCAACGAATATGTCGACGCCTACTACATGGCGATCCTCCGCGAGGCGCTCGGGCAACGCAACCAGGCGTTCGAGGAACTGGACCGGGCTTGCGAGGAAGGGTCCACCGCATTGTCTATCCTCGATGTCGACCCGAAGATGGACAGGCTGCGTGCCGACGCGCGTTTCGGACGGCCGCGCCAATTGGCCGCCGCGTGCGCGAACCTTTCCGGCCAAGCCGCTTAACCCGGTCTACGTCAAGATTCTGCTCACGGCTGAGGATTTCTGAAAGCCCCGTTGCGCCGCAGCCGGTTAGCGTAAAATGAACTGGCAGTCTCCACTAATGCGGGGCCACCATGCACTACGTTTCCAGAATTGACGAGTCTCAGGCGCGGACGCCCAGGGACTACGAAGGGCGGAGCACCGGCTTCCAGCGGGCCGCCTACGTTGACCACTCGATGGGGTCGGTCCACATGGGAGTCGGAGTGTGTTTCCTCGAACCCGGCGGGGAGGTTCAACCTCACCTACATTCGTTCGAGGAGAGCTTCTACGTCCTCGACGGGAGTTTGACAGCGCAGATCGGCGAGACTACGCACGGGCTGGGCACGGGCAACTTCGGATTGATCAGCACCGGCGTGCGGCACGCATTGCGGAATACCGGCACCAAACCGGCACGCTGGCTGGAGATGCAGGCACCGCAGCCGCGTCCTCTGGAATACGGCCGCGATACGTTCTTTGTCGGAAACGGAACGCCGGGAGCCGCGGCGCCCAGTGGCGAGGCCAAACTGATCGGCCACTTCGATGAGTCGCAATTGCCGCGGCCGGGTGGGCCTTCGCAGATGGAGGGCTTCAACCCCACCACCGGCGTCGCCATAAAAATGTTTGTGGACCGCTCGTTCGGAGCGATTCACCAGTCGCTCTTTCTGATCCAGTATCTGCCCGGCGCCAAAATCGATACGCACGATCACACGTTTGAGGAGTCATATCTGATCGTGGGCGGGCGCGTGCGCGCCACCGCGGATGGGAAGTCGTACGATCTGGGACCCGGCGACGTGATCTGGACCAGCGTCGGATGCATCCACAGTTTCGCCAATCTCGGAACCGAACCCGTGCGGTGGATCGAGACGCAGGCGCCGTTGCCGCCGGCCCGGGAGGTGTTCCGGTTCGAACGGGATTGGGCGCAGTATGACACGGTTTCCGCATGAAGATGTCCCATGGAGGATAGCGTGGTAAGCAACGAAAAGACCCAGACCGCCGAGCCAGCCGCCGCCCGGACCAAGCCGTTCACCGGCAAGGAATACATGGAGAGCCTGCGGGACGGGCGCGAAATCTGGATCTACGGCGAGCGCGTGAAGGATGTCACGACGCACCCGGCGTTCCGCAACACTGTTCGCATGATGGCCCGGCTCTACGACGCGTTGCACGGCCAGCGCAAAGACGTTCTGTGCTGCGAGACCGACACCGGTAACGGCGGCTACACGCACAAGTTTTACAGGGCCTCGCAGAGTGCGGAAGAGATGGTGGCGGCGCGCGACGCCATCGCGGAGTGGGCGCGGGTCACTTACGGATGGATGGGCCGCAGTCCCGATTACAAGGCGGCCTTTCTGGCCACGCTAGGAGCGAACTCCGATTTCTACAAGCCGTTCGATGAGAATGCGCGTCGCTGGTATAAGAAGGTCCAGGAAGAGGTTACTTTCGTCAATCACGCCATCGTCAACCCGCCGGTGGACCGCAACAAGCAACTGGAAGAAGTGCGCGATGTCTACATGCACGTCGAAAAGGAAACCGACGGCGGCCTGATCGTGAGCGGCGCCAAAGTGGTAGCCACCACGTCCACGCTAACGCACTACAACTTCATCGCGAACAACGGCGCTCTACCCATTAAGACAAAGGATTTTGCGTTTGTCTGCATCGCGCCCACCGATGCGCCCGGCATGAAATTATTCTGCCGGCCTTCTTATGAAATGACCGCCGCCGCTACAGGCAGCCCGTTCGACTACCCCCTCTCGAGCCGCCTCGACGAGAACGATTCCATCATCGTCTTCGACAAGGTGTTCATCCCGTGGGAGAACGTCTTCGCTTACGGCGACATCGACAAGGTCAACAATTTCTTTCCGCGGTCGGGCTTCCTGCCGCGTTTCATGTTTCACGGCTGCGTGCGGCTGGCAGTGAAGCTCGACTTCATCGCCGGGCTGCTGCTGAAAGGCGTGGACGCGACGGGATCGAAAGAATTCCGCGGCGTGCAAGCGCAAGTAGGCGAGGTGCTGGCGTGGCGCAACATGTTCTGGGCGCTGACCGACGCCATGGCGCGCACCACCACGCCGTGGACGCCCGGTTACGTGCTGCCGAATCTCGACTACGGCCTTGCGTATCGCGTGGCTTCCAATTTCGTGTATCCGCGCCTGAAGGAAATCGTCGAAAACGTTCTCGCGAGCGCGTTGATTTATCTGCCTTCGCACTCGAGCGATTTCAAGGTACCGGAAATCCGCAAGTATCTCGACACGTTTGTGCGTGGATCGAATAACTATACAGCCCTCGACCGGGTGAAACTCATGAAGCTCATGTGGGACGCCATGGGCACCGAGTTCGGGGGCAGGCACGAGCTTTACGAGCGCAACTATTTCGGCAACCACGAGAGCATCCGTTTCGAAACGTTGATGGTGGCGGACCTGATGGGCCAGTCGGCCAAATACAAAGGCTTCGCCGAGCAGTGCATGGCGGAGTACGACCTGGATGGCTGGACCGTGCCCGATCTGATCAACCCCGACGATGTGAGTGTGGTGATGAAGAACGGCCGCAAGGGATAGGCTCCTGGCGGCTGCACGAGGCCGCGGAAACGGGTAAACTCCGCCTTATGCCACCGAACGGCCAGCCGTTTGACGCGCGACAATTCCGCAATGCACTGGGGCGGTTCGCCAGCGGAGTCACCGTCGTCACGACACAGCACGAGGAGCGGCCGCACGGCATGACCGCCAACGCGTTTGTTTCCGTCTCTCTCAGCCCGCCGCTGGTGCTGGTTTCGGTCGATAATCGCGCCACGCTGCACCGGCTCCTACCCGTCACCGGGCGCTATGGGGTGAGCGTGCTGGCCGAGAATCAGGAGAAGTTGAGCAACCACTTCGCCGGGCGCAGCATCGAGGGTCTGCATATCCGGTTCACGGAGCGGCGCGGAGTTCCGCTGCTGGAAGGAGCCGTCGCGTACTTCGTGGTGCGGGTGATCGACGCGCATACCGCCGGAGACCACACGCTTTTCATCGGCGAAGTGGAACACTTCGAGTCACGCGATGACCGGCCTCTGCTGTTCTACTCGGGCAAATATCAGCAGTTGCGCATGGAAATGGCGAAACCGACTCCCTGGCCGCAGGACGAGTTCTCGCTGTTTTCCATCGGCAGCATTGATCCACCCATCACGTAGGACAACGTGGCATGCGGCAGGCGTATAATGGCATCACATTGCTCGCGGGGCGTGGCTATGTTAGCCGATAATGCGCCAGTCTTTTCGGTCCGGGAAACGCACGGCCGCGTGCTGCGGCCAGGAAACCGTTTGATTGCCCACAGCCCGGATGCCGGCTGGCGGTCCATGTACGCGGCCATCATGGAAGAGGCGCCCTTCCAGGCGACTGAGCGGGCGATTCATCATCCTTTCCTGATTTACCATTTGACGCGCCCCACTGAAGTCACACGCAAGATTGCCGGCGCGGCGGCGGAGAAGACGCTGATCGGTCCGCGCCGCATGTGTCTGACGCCGGGCAGCGCGATCACGTCCTGGCATCACAGCGGGCACCCCGAGATTCTGCAGATGTACGTGCGGCAATCGATCTACGATTCGGTGGTTTCGGAGATGTACGGGTGCGACCCGGCAGGCGCCGAGATTGTGCCGCGGTTCGCGATGACCGACCCGCTGCTGGAGCAGCTGGCGGTGGCAATTCACACGGCGCTGCGCGACGGTACGGCCGAAGACGGGTTATACATTGACACGCTGGCGCAGATGATTGCCGCGCACCTGGCGCGCTTCCACTCGACGCGTTCACGGCCGGTGCGTTTGGCGTCGCCGGACGGAATTTCGGGATGGCGGATGCGGCGGCTACTCACGTACATTGAGGATCATCTGGAGGGGAACCTGAGCCTGGAGGCGATGGCCGTTCAGGTGGAAGTCAGCCCGCTGTACCTGGCGCGCGCGTTTAAGGCGGCGATCGGACAGTCCCCGCATCAATATGTGCTGGCGCGCCGCCTGGAACGGGCCAAGGACATGCTGCGCAACACCGATACGCCGATCGTAGAGGTGGCACTGGCATCCGGCTTCTCTTCGCAAAGCCATTTGTCGAATTGGTTCGTTCGCCTGGTCGGCGTTTCGCCGGCTTTGTACCGACGCCGCGCCGCCAAGTGAGGCAGGCGCTGACACGATCTCAGATACTGCGGGCGTGCCGCCTACGGTTGCTCACCGATACTGGCCCGTTGTGCGTCGAAAGGCGAATGACGTCGCCGGAACCGGCCTCGACCAGCCTCGGGAAGAACCGGCTGCCTTCCGTTCGGGCATTGCGGCAGATGTCGGCGTCGCAGCCGATCGGACCGTGGCCCGACGTTTCCAGACGCAATCCCGACTGAAACCCGGCCGGCAGGGTAACACTCAGAGGGCCATTCTCGGTGCTGGCCTCCAACTGGGAGCCATTCCAGACTGGGTCGGCGAGCGTCAGCGAGATGGGCCCATTGGACGCTCGAAGATGGACCTCGCCCGAACCCCCATTCACGGAAATCGGGCCGTTGAGGGTCTCAGCGTCGATCGTCCCCGAGCAGTTGTCCAGCGATAGCGGCCCATTGACGGCCCGCACGTTCAACTTGCCGCTCACGCCAGTTGCGGCGACCGGGCCATTGCCGCTCTCCAGATCGACCGAGGCATCTTTCGGAGCATGCACAAAGAGGACGGCCTCCCATTGACGATCGTAATCCGGCCCGGTGACGGTAAACCGGGCGCCGCTACGGGTGAGGTCGATCGATCGCAACAGCCGGTCGGCTTCGGACCGGCTGGCGGCGGCTGCGAACTTGCACACCTCCACCGAGTAGTCCGCACGATCCCAGCCCCGGATGTGAAACGAGGTATGGCTCCGGCCGCGCAGTTCCAGGGCGGGCGCCTGGCTCTTGGAAAGTGTGAAATTCTCGGTGGCTTGAGCCAGCTCACCGCGGGCCCGGGGCCGCAGATCCGAGCACCGTTCCGCGCCGCGACTTCCTTCGATGGTCAGGTCCCGATCCCAGAACCTGGGCTGCGCAAGGGCCGGGCGCCGAGCGTATGCTGTGATAACGGCAACCACCGCCAGTACCGTGGAAATCTGACCTTTCATAGCCCACTAGACGCACAAAAACACAAAGGGTGAGCAGTTGGGCTTGCCCCGCAATGCTATCCTGGACGTTTGACCCCGTTGGCTCTACCTCGTCTCGCAATTCTTTTCTCCGCGGCGGCCGTGGCTTCGGCGCAGCAATCCTCCACGTTGCTGGATGCCATGTCGCAGGAGCTCAACCGCAATTTCACGGTGCTCAAGCAGAAGGCCGACCCACCGCCGTATTTCATCAGTTACGAAGTAACGGAACAGGATTATCGCGGCGTCTCGGGAACTTTGGGCAGCATCTCGTCCACCGGCGGCGGCAAGGACCGCGTGATGGATGTTTCGGTGCGTGTAGGCACGGCAAAGCTCGACAACTATCACAACGTGCGCGGCGACCGCGGCCAGTTTACGTCCGGCGCGCTGCTCTCGGTGGAAGACAACGCTAATGCCATCAAGCGGCGCCTGTGGCAGGAGACCGACCGCGCGTATCGCGGCGCCGCTGAGCGGCTGATTCGCATCAAGACCAATACGCAGGTCAAAGTCGCCGCCGAAGACGACTCGGATGACTTTTCCACGGAACCACCCGTCACCGCCGAGGAGAAGCTGCCGGTTCTCCGTTTCGACGAGGCCGCTTGGACCGAGCGCATCCGCAAACTCTCTTCCCACTTCCAGAATTATCCGGACGTTTTGACATCGCACGTTTCCGTCAGCGCCCAGACCGACGTCCGCTATTTTGTGAATTCCGAAGGGACGCGGATCCAGCACGGCCGCGGCTTCGCGCGTGTAGTCATCTCGGCGGCAGCTAAAGCAGCCGACGGCACCGACCTTGGGACCAGCGAGACATTTGAAGCGGTCGAGGCGTCGGGACTGCCAAAGGACACAGTGCTGCTGGCAGCAATCGATCGGGTTTCCCAGGACTTGACCAACCTGTTGCGCGCCCGTGAAACCGAGCCGTTCGTCGGCCCCGCGATTTTCTCCGGCCGCGCCGCCGGCGTCTTCTTCCATGAGATCTTCGGACACCGCGTGGAAGGCCACCGCCAGAAGGACGAATCGGAAGGCCAGACGTTTACTAAGAGCGTCGGGACCAAGGTTCTGCCCGACTTCCTGTCAGTGGTGTTTGATCCCACACGACGGAAAGTCGGCGATATCGACCTGAACGGCTGGTACGACTACGATGACGAGGGCGTGAAAGGCCACTCGGTCCTGGCGGTCGACAAAGGTGTGCTGAAGACGTTCCTGATGTCGCGCGCGCCCATCAAGGGCTTCGACCACTCGAACGGCCACGGCCGCCGGCAGCCCGGCGCCGAAGTCGTCTCGCGCCAGTCGAACTTGATCGTGGAATCCTCGAACTCGGTTCCAGAAACCCGCCTGCGACAAATGCTGATCGATGAGGTCAAGCGGCAGAACAAGCCGTACGGGCTGTACTTCCGCGACATCACCGGCGGATTCACCACCACCAGCCGCGCGGGGCTGCAGGCGTTCAAGGTGATTCCCGTCATCGTCTATCGCGTATATACGGACGGCCGTCCGGACGAGTTGGTCCGCGGCGCCGACATCGTCGGCACGCCGCTGGCGAGCTTCTCGAAGATCCTGGCCACCTCCGACAAGCCGGAGGTGTTCAACGGCTACTGCGGGGCGGAATCGGGCAGTGTGCCGGTTTCAGCAGTCGCGCCGGCGATTCTGGTGTCGGAGATCGAAATCGAGAAGAAAGCAAAATCGCAGGACCGGCCCCCACTGCTGCCATCTCCCCTGCCTCCCGAATCCGGACGGAGCAGCGCACAATGAAATCCGCTCTCTGGGTGGCCGGCGCCGCGGCTGCCGCAGGTTTCCTGCTCAGCGCGCAAGCTCCTACGGCCGATCCGGTTCTCCAGGCCATGCACGACGAGCTGGAGCGGTCGCGCAAACTGATGGTCTCCAATCTCGAGACGCCTTACTTTGTGGAATACGTGCTCGATGATTCGGATACGTTCGACGTCGGCGCCACATTGGGCGGCATCGTCACCAACCGGCGCGATCAGTCTCGGAATCTCACCGTGCGCGTGCGCGTCGGGGACTATAAGTTCGACAACACCGACTATGTCGGCAGCGGCTTTCCATTTGGCACGCGTTACGACCTGGAGCGTTTTCCGCTCGACAACGATTACATGGTGTTGCGGCGCTACCTATGGCTTTCAACCGACTCGGCGTACAAGTCGGCGGTCGAAGCCATCTCGCGCAAGCGCGCGGCCTTGCGCAATCTCTCGGTGAGCGAGCAGATCAATGATTTCGCGCACGCCGAGCCGGTTCACCTCGTCCGCCCTTTCCATAAACTGGTGATCGATGAAAAGGCCTGGACCGACCGGATCCGGCGGCTCTCGGCCATCTTCTCTCAGTATCCCGAGTTGCGCACTTCGAGCGTCGAGTTGGATGCCGGCGAAGGCGGCTACTATCTGGTGAATTCGGAGGGCACCGAAGTCAAAGTGCCTGATCGGCTGACCTATGTCCGCGCGCGGGCATCCGCGCAGGCGTCCGACGGCATGACGGTCCGCGACAGCGCCATGTTCCACGCCATCGAGGCTTCGGGACTCGCCAGTGAAGACGAGATCAGCAAAGCGCTGAAGACCATGGCCACCAACGTGGTCGCGCTCTCGAAGGCGCCGATGGGCGAAGACTATAGCGGGCCGGTGCTCTTTGAAGGCGTGGCCGGCGCGCAGATTCTGACCGAGGTGCTTGGCAAGAGTTTATCGTTGCCGCGCCGCCCGGTCACTGACCCGGGACGCGGCGGCGCGTTTAGCGGCAGCGAACTGGAAGGCCGCATCGGCTCGCGCGTGCTTCCCGACAGCTTCGAGGTGGTCGACGATCCCACGCAGAAGGAGTGGAGCGGCAAGCCGCTGTTCGGCACCTATGAGGTGGATCGGGAAGGCGTCGTACCTAAGCCGCTGCGTTTGGTGGAAAAAGGCCTGTTGAAGGGATACCTGCTGTCCCGCCAGCCGGTGCGCGGCTTCGAAGGCTCCAACGGCCGCGCGCGCATGCCCGGCAATTATGGCGCCAGCGCGAGCGGTGTCAGCAACCTGCTGGTGACCTCCTCGATGACCGTGCCGGTCGCCGAACTGAAGAAGAAGCTGCTGGACATGATCGCCGCGCGCGGCAAGCCATACGGCGTCATCGTGCGCAAGATGGATTTCCCTTCTTCGGCCTCTGTGGAGGAAGCGCGGCGCGTGCTAAACGGGGAGCAATCCGGCAGCTCGCGGCCGCTCAGCCTGCCGCTACTGGTGTACCGGCTTTATCCGGATGGCCATGAAGAACTCGTGCGGGGCCTGCGCTTCCGCGGATTGAACACTCGTTCCTTCCGCGATGTCGTCGCAGCGGGCGACGATGCCGCCGCCTTCGATTTCCTCGATAACCAGGCGCCGTTCGCCCTCATGGGCGGAGCGGGTTATGTCTCGAATGCGACCGTGGTGGCGCCGTCGCTGCTGATCGACGATCTCGAGCTCCATCCTCTCGAAGACGAACTTCCGAAGCTGCCGGTGGTGCCGGCGCCGGAGTTATCGTCGCGGTAGGAGGGGCCGTGTTTCGCCTGCTCAGCCGTTACGTTTTTCGGGAAATCCTCTCCAGTTCGCTGCTGGCCACCTTTCTTGCCAGCGCCGTCATCTTTCTACAAGGTGTCGACAAAATCTTCGAGATGCTGGTCTCCAGCAACAGTGGCGCCCGCACCATCCTGACGCTTTTTGCGCTGGCGGTTCCGCCGGTCCTGCCCCTGACGATTCCCTTCGGCGTGTTGGTCGGCATTCTGATCGGGCTCGGAAGAATGTCGAGCGACGGCGAAATCACCGCCATGCGCGCTGCCGGCGTCTCCAGCCGGCGCGTAATCGCGCCGGTATTGGTGTTCGCCGTACTGGCGGCCGGCGTCGCGGCGTACGCGTCCCTCCGCCTCACGCCGCTGGCGTTCCGCGAGACCATCCGGATCGAGAACGACCTGATCGCCAACCAGCTGTCTGCACAGATCCAGCCGCGCGTGTTTGTCGAGGGTTTTCCGAATACCATCCTGTACGTGCGCGATGTGCGACCGGGCGAAACCGTGGTTTGGCGGCCCGTCTTCATCGCCGATGTCACGCCGCCCGAACAGCGCTCCACCGGCATGCGGGAAAAAGCACAGGGGCCCCTGATCACGGTCGCGAGTGAAGCTATTGCCGTTTCTGATCCCGTGCACAACCGCATCCAGCTCTCGCTGCGCGATGCCTGGAACTACGAGATGGGGAAAGACGGCGTCGCGCACGACTCTTCCGCCGCGAGCAGCCAACGGCTCCTGGAAGCGGCGCCCCCGAACCTGAAGAGCGTCTCGTTTCCCCAGATGAACACCCGCGAACTGTGGAAGTATTCCGGACCCGATTGGATCGAGGCCCGAGAAGAACTGCACAAACGATTTACCCTGCCGGTCGCCTGCCTGACGCTCGCGCTCGTCGGCATTCCGCTGGGCATTACGACGCGCAAGGGCGGCAAATCGGCCGGCTACGTCATCGGCGTCTTCCTCGCGTTTTTTTGCTATAACCTCTCGTACATCACGCTAATCAAGCTCGCCACCCAGCGGACCTTGCCCGTACCGGTGGCCGCCTGGCTGCCGAATTTCGCGTTTGCCGTGATCGGGCTCGTGTTCCTGACGCGCATGGAGCGTCCGAGCGAACACGATCTGCTGGGCAGCATCCAAAGGCTCTTCGGATCGGGCCTGAAAGTGCTGAAGAGCGACCGCCCCGCCGGCGCGCGCAGGCGCTGGGTCCTGCTGCCACAAGTGGTCGACACTTACATGCTTTCCGGTTTTCTGTTTTATGTCTGGCTGGCGCTCAGCAGCTTTGTCTCAATGACCCTGGTTTACAATTTTTTCGAGCTGATGCCGGACATGATCCATAACCGCATCCCGCTGGTGAAGATGTTCGAGTATTTGTTCTTCCTCACGCCGATGCTGGTGTACCAGATCCTGCCCATCAGCGTTTTGGTGGCCATCCTGGTCGCGTTTAGCGTGCTGAGCCGCCAGAACGAAATTACTGCGTTCAAAGCCTGCGGCGTCAGCGTGCACCGGCTGGCGTTGCCGGTGTTCCTGGCGAGCACCGTGTTCAGCGGCGCTCTGTTCGCCTTCGACTACTCTTACGTGCCCGGCGCCAATCGCATGCAGGACGCGCTGCGCGACGAGATCAAGGGCCGAGCTACGCAGACGTATCTGAATCCCGACCGCAAGTGGATCTGGGGCTCCGAATCGCGCATCTTCTATTACAAGTACTTCGATCCCACCGAACACACGATGGCCGGCGTCTACGTGTTTGAGCTCGATCCTTCCAGCTTCCGCCTCACGCGCGAAATCTGGGCCGAGCGCGCGCATTGGGAGCGTTCGCTCAAATCCTGGGTCTTCGAGAACGGCTGGACCAGCGATTTTGCCGGCACCGAAGGCCGTAGCTACCGCCCCTATCGCGTGGCTACATTCGCCGAGCTGACCGAGGCGCCCGACTATTTCCTCAAAGAAGCGCTGCAGGACAAGCAGATGAACTTCGCGCAACTGCAGAGCTACATTGACGACTTGCAGCAAAGCGGTTTCGATACGCTCAAGCTGCAGGTGCAGTATCATCGCAAATTCTCGATGCCCTTGTTCGTGGTAATCATGTCGTTCATCGCCGTTCCGTTCGGCTTCCTGATCGGCAAGCGCGGCGCTATGACGGGAATCGGCGTGAGCATCGGCATCGCGCTCGCCTACTGGGGCGTTGGCATTCTGTTTGAAAAACTTGGCGACGTAAACCAGCTTCCGCCTGCGATGGCCGCCTGGTCTCCCGACGCACTGTTCTCGCTGGCGGGCTTGTACCTGTTGATGAGGATGCGGAGTTAGTTTCGCGCCGGTCTTACCGGGCTCTGCTTACTTCTTCTTCGGGGCGGCTGGCGCGCCTGCTTTCAGCAGTTCCTCGATCTTGCCGCGCAGATTCTTGTCCGCCTGAGCCTCGTCCAGAAACGGGGCGTCGCCGGCATACTGGGCGCGGATCACGCCTTGGTGGTCGACAAACACAAGCCGCGGCATGATGAGACGCTCCGCCACCGGATGCTGCAGGAAATCCAGAACCGGAAGTCGCATGTCGGAGCCCACAGGAAAGGGCGGATTCAACTTCTTGAGGAACCCCGGCACCGCGGCCGCCGCGCCGTCTTCAATCGCGGATGCCAGCACCTGGAAACCCCTAGGGCCATATTCGTTTTGATCTTGCGCCAGGAAGCTCGCGATTTTCTGGCAATGCGGGCAGTACGTGAGAATGAAAATCAGCGCGACCGTCTTGCCCCGGTACTGGCTGAGCGATGCCGTCTTGCCGCCCGGTAGATTGATGGTGAAGTCCGGGGCGGGCCGAGGCACAGTCGCTGCTCGAGCCAAACATCCGAACAACAGCAAACCCGCAACAACCAATCGTCTCATTCCGGCAATCCTTCCAGGCTCGTCACCAGGGGGCCTTTGAGGCGCAGTTCGAAGCGCCCGTCGTCGCCCGTGCCTGACACGGAGTCGACGGTCTGCGCCGTCACATTCATCTTCTTCCACTTCTTCGCCAGCACCTGGCGGTATGCGTCGAAGTAGCGTCGCGCAATCTCCGGGCTATCCCACTGCACGGCGTACAGCAGCACGACCCGCGCTTCCTTCTTGTTTTCGCGCAGCTCAAAGACGGCGCCGCTCCAGTGCGGCCCGATATCATCGGCAGCCGCTTTCCCTGCATACTGCTCGAGCAGCACTTCGTGATCGAGCTCGCCCATGCTGCCGCCCACCAGGCTTTTGAAACCGTGCGGCAGTTTCGTCTCGGGCAGCGCGGGCGTCGCCGGCTGCAGCGGCTGAAAATACCTTTCCGGATGCAGGATTTGTTGCGTGGACACCGGAGGCCGCTGGAACACCTCGGCGAATCCCCTGTTGCCGTCGCGCTCAACTACTGCCTGCTGGAACAACATGCCCTTCGTATAAGGAAAGATCAGAGTGCGCCGCAGGTACAGCGGCGCGTTGTCGTAAACCGGATATTGGCCGGAGCTGTCGCCGAGCGCGCTCATCATCTGGACCAGGGCGGGCGAGTTCTTCAGCGATTGACCGAGCTTGTGCGCCAGGTACTCCGACATCAGCCAGGTCGCCTGGCCCTCCATGATCGCGAGGCGCGCCGTGGCCCCGTCGTCGCTCTTGCGCCCCTGGCGGATGAATTTTCCCAGGTTGAAATTCTGATCGGCAATCGCGTGCGACAGCTCGTGCGCCAGCACGGGCGCCTGCGTCTCCGGCGCCGTGGTTTCGGTGACGAACAGTTTCTTCTTGTCGTAATCGTAGAAAGCCGCCGCCTGCTCCGTGAGCAGGTCGATGGTGGTCCGCTCCAGGTTGAAGTCTGCCGGCACCAAGCCAAACTTCTTCAGCGTCAACTCCTCGGCGCGGATTTCTTCGGGCGTGGTGGCCTCTTTCACGCGCTTCTTGAGAAACTCGTTGACCTTCTCTTTGGTGATCAGGTCGCAGGGCACCGCGTGCAGCAGCTTCAAACCCGAAATGGTGGCGAGGTCTGAGGCAATGCCGCCCGCCTGGCTGCAGAGCTCATTGGCTTGGGGAGATTCCGCCGGCGCTGGAGCAGCCCCCGCCCACAGGGCCGCGGCCAGAGCAAGTGAGGCCGCCACCCTAGGCCGCAACAGGTTTTCTCCGAATCGCCCACGCAAAAAAGGCCGAGGAGACAATTGCCAGCACGCCTCCCATCAGCGTGGTGGCCCGCGCCCCGAACCGGCCCGCCAGGGCCCCCGACGCCAGGCTGCCGAACGGGCCCAGGCCCACAATGGTCATGCCATACATCGACATGATGCGGCCGCGGTATTCGTCGAGAATCAGAGTCTGGATCGTGGTGTTCGCGGAAACCATCTGCCGAAACACACTGTACCCGATTAGCGGCATAATCACCAGCGAAAGCGCGTACCAGGGAGAAAACGCGAATGCAATCGTCGTCAGTCCCATCGCGATGCCGCTAAACGCAATGATCGGCTGCAGGTTTCCGGCCTGGGTGCGGCGGGCCATCCCGAGCGTGCCGATCACCGCGCCTACGCCCATCGCAGCCATCAGGAACCCCAGCCCTTGCGAGCCGCGGTGGAAGATCTGGTCGGCGAACACCGGCGCCAGCACCAGCACAGGCGTATTGGCGAAAGTTGCCGCTGCCATCACGGTCAGCACGCGCCGCACCTCGGTGTGCTTTTGCGCGTACCGGAACCCGTCCTTCAAGTGGCTCCACGGCGACGCCTCCGCTTTACGTTCGAACGGCTGCAGCCGCATAGCCAACAGGCTGCCGATCACCGCCAGGAAGCTGACGCCATTCAGAAAGAAGCAGACGCCCTCGCCGAGCCAAGCCACCAGCAGGCCGGCCACTCCCGGCCCCACGCTGCGCGCGGCGTTGAATACCGCCGAGTTAATGGAGATGGCGCTCAGCAAATCGTCCTTGCTGGTCATGTGAATCAGCAGGGATTGCCTCCCTGGCATGTCGAACGCATTAATCGCGCCCAGCAGGACCGCCAGCACGAGAATGTGCCAGACCTGCACGCGCCCGGTGAGCGTCAGCGCCGCCAAGACAAAGGCCTGGAGCATCGAGCATGTCTGAGTCAGGATGACCACTTTATGCCGCGAGAACCGGTCGGCTGCCACGCCCCCCAGCGGGCCGAGGGCAAACACCGCGATCTGCGAACAGAACCAGGCCGTTCCCAGCAGCAGTTCCGAGTGTGTGAGCCGGTAAACCAGCCAGCTCTGGGCCACGTTTTGCATCCAGGTGCCGACCAGCGAGACCAGCTGCCCGCCGACGAACAAGCGGAAATTGCGGTGGCGTAAGGCCCCGAACGCTGGAGCCGCGCCGGCGGACGGAGGCGCCGTCAGCAGTTCTGCGGCGGGCATAGCCGTCACATCCGGTTCCGGTTGAGTTCCTGAAGATGGCATCCGCTCTTTTCAGAATACGGCGCGGTACAATGGGAGATCAAATTCGATTAACAGGAGACAGTCACGTTGGCGGATGAGAAACTTTACAAGGCCGAGTATTTAGGAAGCGGCACTTTTGTCATCAGCAAGCCCAAGCGCAAGCGAGCGAAACTACGGCAGACTAAGCTGCGGAATCCGCAGCGCGGTTCACGCAAATAAACCTATCAGCTAGCGCGGCGGCCGCCGTTCCGCTCGGATAAAACGGAACAGCCCTTCCAAAGCCGCCTTTTGAATCACAAAAGCGCCGAGAAAGGTGCCCAGCAGCGTTCCCCCAATGACTAGTGTGTCCATTGCATCCCTCTGCTTTCGAATACAGCAATTTGGATGCCAGGCAGAGTGCTGTGGATTCCGCCTTAATCGTGGCCAACTGTCTGCAACCGGGGTACGCTACCGTCCATCTAATTCCCGTTGCAGCGAGCCGAAATCTTGTGCTCAGGGGAATCCCGCCGTATTGAAATTGCTACGAAACCCGACGGGCTCTTGCTATAATTTGGGATTCTAAGCCACTTAGCTCTATGCCATTAAAGCATTTCGTCCGGAATGATGGTGTCGGGAGGAAAATCTTTCTGCTGAAACCGCGCGGATTCTGCGCCGGCGTGGTCCGGGCGATTGACGTGGTGAAGATTGCTCTCGATCTCTACGGCCCGCCGGTTTACGTGCGCAAGGAGATTGTCCACAACAAACACGTGGTCGATGAACTGCGAAATGCCGGCGCGATCTTCGTCGAGGAACTACACGAGGTGCCGGAAGGCGCGCGCGCCATCTTCAGCGCGCATGGCGTCGCACCGACGGTTAGGCGCGAAGCCAAAGAACGCCGGCTGGAGGTCATCGACGCCACTTGTCCACTGGTCACCAAGGTGCACTTGGAAGCCGTGAAGTTTGGGAGGGAGGGCTTTAGCATTGTCCTGATCGGGCACAAGGACCACGACGAAGTTATCGGGACTCTGGGCGAAGTCCCCAACTGCAGCTTCCTGGTCGAGACCGTCGAAGATGTCGATCACCTGCAACTTCCCGATCCGACGCGGGTCCGCTATCTGACCCAGACCACGCTTAGCCTTACCGAAACACGCGACATCATCACGCGGCTCAAAGAGCGCTTCCCGCATATTCAGGGGCCGCCCGCGCAGGATATTTGTTACGCCACGGAGAACCGCCAGATGGCGGTCAAAGCGATCTCCGAAGCGATTGATCTGCTGCTGGTGGTGGGTTCGCAGAACAGCTCAAATTCCAAGCGTCTGGTGGAAGTCGGCGACAACGTCGGCGTCCGCTCGTATTTGGTGAACGATCGCAGCGAGATCGATATCTCCTGGCTGGGCGGCGTGAAGAACGTGGGTGTCACCGCCGGAGCGTCCGCTCCCGAGCACCTCGTCGGGGAACTGGTCTCATTCCTGCGTGAACACGGTTTCCAGCAGATGGAAGAAATCGAAATGGTGGATGAAGACGTGCGATTCTCGCTCCCGTCGGAGCTGACCGTCTCGCTGCGATGAGCGCACCGGCACAAGTCGGCAGAACATTGCAGTCGGCGGCGCGCCGCGCGATGGATCGCGCCGCCATCTACGTTTCGGGCCTGCAGGCGCGCGACGGCCATTGGTGCGCCGAACTGACCGCCGACACTACGCTGGAATCTGATTTCATCCTCTTCCAGCTATGGCTCGATCCGCCGCGGAATGGAGTGTGGGAGCCGCGAACCCGTCCGTTGATCGACAAAGCTGTCCGTTCGATTCTGGAACGCCAGCTTTCCGATGGCGGATTCAGTATCTGTGTGAAAGGTCCTTCCGAGGTCAGCGCCTCGATCAAGGCCTATGTCGCGCTGCGGCTTGCCGGGCTGGCGCAGGACGATGCCCGGGTGGCGCGGCTGCGCGAGCGCATCCTGGCCCTAGGTGGCATTCAGGCGGCGAACAGCTACGTCAAGGTCAACCTCAGCCTCTTCGGCCTCTATCCGCGCAGAGACTGTCCCAGCATCCCTCCCGAGGTGGCCCTGCTGCCGTTCAATTTTCTGTACCAGATGTCCTCGTGGACGCGCGCCATCGTCATCTCGCTTTCCCTGGTACACGCGGCCGACCCGCGCCGGCCCGTGCCGGCTGGCTTCAACCTGGACGAACTGTGGCTGCCGGGCGTTCGGGGCTCCTTTCGCAAAGACGACGCTTGGTTTACCTGGCGCAACACGTTCCTGGCGATCGACCAAATGCTAAAGTGGTGGGAGCGCCACGGTTCGAAATCCATTCGCCGCCGCGCCATCGACAAGGCGCGCGACTGGATGATCGAGCGCCTGCACGAATCCGATGGTCTCGGCGCCATCTACCCGCCCATGATGTACTCCGTCATGGCGCTGGATGTGCTGGGCTATGCCGAAGACCATCCGCTACGTATGGAAGCCCTGCGCCAGTTCAATAGCCTGATGGTCGATGACGGCGAGCGGTTCTTTTTCCAGCCGTGTTTTTCACCGGTGTGGGACACCGCCATTGCAGCGTACGCATTAGGCCAAGCTGGGGTGAGCCGCTCGGCGGGCGGGCGAGCCGCCGATTGGCTGCTGGCGCGCGAAATCCGCCGCAAGGGCGATTGGTCGGTGAAGCGCCCCAACACGGAACCTTCCGGCTGGGCCTTCGAATACGCCAACGCCTTCTACCCCGATATCGACGACACGGCCATGGTCATGCTGGCGCTGGCGGAATCCTCCGCGGCCGATTCCGCCGCGCAGCAGGCCTGCCAACGCCGCGCGCTCGCATGGCTTCTGGCCATGCAATCGAACAACGGCGGCTGGGCGGCCTTCGACGCCGACAACGACTGGCAGTTCCTCAGCAACGTTCCATTCGCCGATCACAACGCCATGCTCGACCCGGCCTGCGCCGACATCACCGGCCGCGTGCTCGAAGCGCTGGGAGCTCACGGACTTGGGCGTACTCACCCCGCCGTGAGCCGGGCTGTCGATTGGCTGGTGAAACGTCAGGAGGCCGATGGTAGCTGGTATGGCCGCTGGGGCGTTGCCTACATCTACGGAACCTGCTTCGCCCTGCGCGGTCTGGCGGCTGCCGGCGAGAGCGATCGCGAGGCGCACGTGCTGCGCGCCGGCGAATGGCTGCGCGCCATTCAGAACGCGGACGGCGGCTGGGGCGAAAGCTGCGCCAGCTACGATAATGGCGTGTTCACGCCGGGGCCCAGTACACCTTCTCAAACCGCCTGGGCGATTCTCGGTTTGATCGCCGGTGGAGACGCCGGCAGCCTGAGCGTGCGCCACGGCATCGAATACCTCCTCGAAAAACAGCGCGCCGATGGCAGCTGGCACGAAGAACTCGCCACCGGCACTGGATTTCCCAAAGTTTTCTATTTGAACTACCATCTGTACAAGGACTATTTCCCGTTGCTGGCGCTGGCTTCGTTCGTGAGACAGACGCGCCCGAATGGATAGAGGACGATGAAATTTCCACTCGCGATGACCGCCGGCTTGGCCGGATACATTCTCAAGAACAAAATGCGTCCGCGTCCGGAATGGCAGAAAACCGCCCCCGCGAGCGCCACCACCGCCAATCCATTTCGCATCCTCCCCGCCAAGACCGGTGAAAAGCGCCAGCCGCATCCGATGATCAACAAGCGCTTCCCCATCGTACTCATGCTCGAGCCGCTGCACGCCTGCAATCTCACCTGCACCGGTTGCGGCCGCATCCGCGAGTACGAGAGCACCATCACCGAACGCGTGCCGCTCGAAGAATGCCTGGCGGCCGTTGACGAGTGCGGGGCTCCTGTCGTCTCTATTTGCGGCGGCGAACCGATGATGTACCCGCAGATCGGCGAGCTCGTGGCCGGCATCCTCGAGCGCAACCGCCACATCTACCTGTGCACCAACGGCATGTTCATGCGGAAGCGCCTCAAGGAGTTCCGCCCCGACAAGCGCTTCTACTTCAACGTGCATCTGGATGGCATGGAAAAGAACCACGACCTCGCCGTCGAGAAGCAGGGCGTGTTTCGCGAGGCCATTGAAGGCATAAAGGTGGCCAAAGCCGCCGGCTTTCAGGTCTGCACCAACACCACTGTTTACAAAGAAACGGACATGCGCGAAATCGAGGAACTGTTTGAGTTCCTCCGCCAGTTCAACGTCGATGGGCACCAGATCGCGCCCGCCTATGGATATTCTTCCGTGAATGATCGCGAGATCTTCCTCACTCGCGACGACATCTACGAGAAATTCAAAGACATCGAACGGATCTCGAAGAAATATCCGGTCCGCCAGACGCCGCTGTACCTGGACTTCCTGAAGGGTGAAAAGGATCTCCCTTGCACCGCCTGGGGCAATCCCACGTATAACGTTAAAGGCTGGAAAGGCCCGTGCTACCTGATTACCGACGGCCATTACAAGACCTTCGAGGAGTTGATGACCGCGACGCCGTGGGAGAGCTACGGCCACGGCAACGACCCGCGGTGCGAGCATTGCATGGTGCATTGCGGCTACGAAGCGTCCGCCGCCTTCGGCATCAATGCCGGCGTGACGGACAACCTGAAGATGCTGGCGTGGATGCTGCGCTAGGCTCCAGACAGAACCGCGCGCGGCAGCAAGCGGCCGCACCGGGGACGCGATGAAACCCGTCCTGGTCACCGGCGCTTCCGGCTTTCTGGGATGGCATGTGGCGAGGTTGCTCCGCGAGCGCGGGTTCGTGGTCCGCGCCTTGGTGCGTCCCGGCAGCAAGCTCTGTGAGTTGGATGCCGAGCCGGTCACCGGCGATCTGCGCGATCCGGCTTCCGTCGACCGGGCGGTAGCCGGCTGCGGTTTGGTCTATCATGTGGCGGCGGATTACCGTCTGTGGGCCAAGGATCCCCGCGAACTGTATCGGTCTAACGTCGAAGGCACGCGCCACCTCCTCGACGCCGCCCGGCGCGCCCGCGTCGAGCGCGTGGTCTACACCAGCACCGTTGGCTGCATCGGAATCCCGGCTAACGGCTTGGGCGACGAAGATACACCGGTGTCGCTTGCTGACATGGCCGGCGCTTACAAGCGCTCGAAATTCCAGGCCGAGCAGGTCGCCCTGGAGTTTACCCGCCACGGGTTCCCGGTGGTGATCGTCAACCCCACCGCTCCGGTAGGCGATCATGACGTGAAACCCACACCGACCGGTCAGACCGTTCTCGATTTCCTGGACGGGAGAATGCCTGCGTTCATCGACACTGGCCTAAATATCGTCGATGCCCGCGATACCGCTGAGGGACATCTGCTCGCTTGCGAACGCGGCCGCGTGGGCGAACGCTATATTCTCGGCTCCGAAAACCTGACGTTGGCGCAGATTCTGCAACTGCTCGCCAGGATCACCGGCCGTAAGGCACCCACGCTTCGCCTCCCCTATGCGGTCGCCTATTGCGCGGGAATGTGCAGCACCGCTTGGGCCGAGTTCACCGGCGTTCCGCCGCGTGTCCCGATTGAGGCCGTCCGCATGGCGCGAAAAAAAATGTGGGTCACGCATGAAAAAGCGCGCCGCGAGCTGGGCTTCCAACCCGCACCGGCCGAAACGGCGCTGCGCCGCGCGGCGGAATGGTTTAGCGGCTCCTGGCGCGCTCTGGCGCGCGTACCGGCGGCGTGATGCGGCTGCTGCTGGTGGCATCCGACGCGATGGAGTTTCGGGGCATCCTCGCCCACTCCGAATCGCCGCGAAGAACTTCGGTCGGCGCAAATTGGACCCGCACGGCCAAAGTAAACGGTAACGATGTACTATTGGTGGCCAACGGAGTAGGCCGCCGGCGCGCGGCGGCTGCCGTCGATGCGGCTTCGACGGTTTTCCCGGCAGACCATGTCGTCAGCACCGGCTTCTGTGGCGCCCTCGATCCGTCGCTGCGCCTGTCTGACCTGGTCGTCGCCGGTTGTGTCGCCTCCGGCGCGCGAAGGTTTGCCGCTGCGCCCGTCACCGGTGGGCTCCGCGCCACGACCGGAACCGTCTGCTCGATTGACCGTGTCGCTACCACTGCCGTCGAGAAGCAGGCTCTCTATTCGCAGGGCGCTATCGCGGTCGAAATGGAAGCCGCCGGCGTGGCCGAACGAGCCGGTTCCCTCGGCCTGCCGTTCTCTTGCGTTAAAGTAGTAACCGATTTGGCAGGCGAAGATATGGCGAATGATTTCAACAAAGCCCTGCGTTCCGACGGGCACTTCGCTACAATGCATATTTTTAGGGATTCTTTGCGCCATCCGGGTACCCGCATCCCGGAATTGATCCGGTTGCAGCGACGCTGCGCACGGGCCGCCCGAACTCTGGGGGATTTTTTTGCCGATTGCCGATTCTGAGGTGAGCACCATTCCTGCGACTATGCATGCCGCTGTCTACCGCGGGCAGAGCACGGTGAACGTCGAGGAAATCCCTATCCCTTCTATCGGCCCCGGCGAATTGCTCGTCCGCGTCGAAGCTTGTGGCATTTGCCATACCGATCTGAAGAAGATTGAGCACAATCTCCTCACTCCACCCCGCATCTTTGGTCATGAAACCGCCGGCGTGGTGGCCGAGGTCGGCCGCGGGGTCACGCAATTCGGGCGCGGCGATCGGGTGGTCGCCTTCCACCATATCCCGTGCGGCACTTGCTTCTATTGCGAACGGCGATTCTACGCACAATGCCCCGTCTACAAGAGAGTGGGCATTACCGCGGGTTTTGAGCCCGCCGGCGGTGGCTTCGCTCAGTATGTGCGCGTGATGGACTGGATCGTCGCGCGCGGCGTCGAAAAGATTCCTGACGACGTTTCGTTCGACCGTGCCACCCTCGTCGAGCCACTGAATACCTGCCTGAAAGCGGTCGTGCAATGCGATCCCCAGCCTAGCGATCTGGTTTTAGTGATGGGACAGGGACCCATCGGTTTGATGTTCACTATGTTGGCGCGCCGCACTGGCGCCCGCGTCGTGGCTACGGACACCATCGCCGAGCGTCTTGCGCTAGCCGCCCGCTGTGGCGCTGAATTCGTCTGGGACCCTCTTTCCACCGATATCGCCGCACAGGTCAAGAAACTCACCGGCGGCCGCGGCGCCGATCTCGTCATGGTCGCCGCGTCGGTTCCCGGAATTGTGCAGCAGGCGATTGTGTGTTCGCGTCCGGGCGCCCGAATCCTGCTGTTCGCGCAAACCTCGGCAACCGAGCGCATCGAGGCCTCCGGCGCGGACCTCTGCGTCGGCGAACGCACTCTCTTTGGTAGCTATAGTGCATCGGTAGATTTGCAGAAAGAATCCACGGATTTGGTCTTCGCTGGGGATCTCCCTCTGGACGAGTTGATCTCCCACCGTTTGCCCTTGGTTAAAATCCGTTCAGGTTTCGATTTAGCGTTGCATCCTGGGCCTAAATCGTTGAAAATAATCGTTCAGCCACAGAGGTGGTGATAGTGAATAACCAGATGATCGCTGCTGTCCTCTACGGCAAGGAACACTTGCAGGTGGAGTCGGTAGCTGTTCCCACAATCGGTGACGGAGACATCCTGGTCCGTGTCAAAGTGGCGCTGACCTGTGGCACGGATGTGAAGGTGTTCCGCCGCGGGTATCACGCCCGCATGATCGTCCCTCCGGCTGTGTTTGGTCATGAACTGGCGGGCGACGTGGTCGCGGTCGGCGAAAACGTCAGCCAGTTTCGCGTCGGACAGCGCGTCGTGGCAGCCAATTCCGCCCCTTGCACCGAGTGTTTCTTCTGCCGGAGAGGGCTGGAGAACCTGTGTGAGGATCTGTTGTTCAACAACGGCGCATACGCCGAGTACATCCGGATTCCCGAGCGCATCGTCCAACGCAATACGTACCTGATTCCGCAAAGGGTCAGCTATCATGACGCCGCCCTGGTCGAGCCGCTGGCCTGCGTGCTGCGCGGGTTCGAAGAGACTTCTCCTCAGCCCGGCGACACCATTTCGATCATTGGGCTGGGTCCTATCGGGTTGATGTTCGTCAAGCTGGCAAAACTCTACGGGTGCCGAGTCGTCGCCGTCGGCCGCCGCAAGACGCAGCTGGATCGCGCCGCTGCGCTCGGCGCAGATGAATTGATCGAAGCCCCTGGCGATTCCAATCCCGTCCCCGCCATTCGCCGCATGACGCACGGCCGCGGGGTTGATATCGCGATCGAGGCCGTCGGCAAGCCCCAGACCTGGCATTGGGCCGCCGACATGGTGCGCCGCGGCGGCACCGTCAACTTCTTCGGCGGCTGCCCCAACGACAGCAAGGTCAGCCTCGATACCGCCTTGCTCCACTACTCTGAGATCACCTGCAAGGCCACCTTCCATCACACGCCGGCCTACATCCGCAAAGCGCTGGATTTGATCTGCGCCGGCCAGGTGACCGCGTCCTTCTTCGTCAACCGCGAGGAGCCGCTGGCCAATCTGCTGGAAGTGATGCGCCACCTGATGAGCCACAACGGCCACTTGAAAACGGCGATCCTTCCATAAGGACCAGGGCGTGGACGCGACCGGGTTTTTGCCGCCCGTCCAATTTGTCCGCACACCTGCCGCGCTTCGGCAGCGATACTCTGCGGACGAGGCCCGGGCTTATACACGCTGGCTCGCTACCCATCATTACGAAAACTTTCACGTCGTGAGTTTTCTTTTGCCCAAGCGCTTGCACCAGGACTTTTATAACGTCTATTCCTATTGCCGCTGGGCCGATGACCTGGGCGACGAGATGGGCGACACGGCGGAGAGCTTGCGCCTGCTCGAGTGGTGGCGCCGTGAGCTCGATGCCATGTACCAAGGCACGGCCAGCCATCCCGTCTTCGTGGCGTTACGGCCTACCGTCGAGCGCTACAGCATCCCCCGCGAGCCGTTCGCCGATTTAATCGCTGCCTTTGTTCAGGACCAGACCGTCACCCGCTACCGCGACTTCGACGAGCTCTTCGGATACTGCACCAATTCCGCCAATCCCGTGGGTCGCCTCGTGCTTTATCTCTGCGGCTATTCCGACGCCGAACGCCAGCGCCTTTCCGACGCCACCTGCACCGCCTTGCAGCTCGCCAATTTCTGGCAGGATGTGACGGTCGACCTGCTCAAAGACCGCGTCTACATCCCGCTCGATGTCATGGCCCGCCACGGCTACACCGTCGAGAAGTTATTCGCGCGTGAATTTACCCCGGCTTTCCGCGAGGTAATGCGCGAAATCGTCGACGCCGCGCGCCGCCTGTTCCTGGAAGGCCTGCCGCTGCCCCGCATGGTCGATCGCCGCCTGGCGCTCGACATCGATCTGTTCAGCCGCGGCGGCTTGCGCCTACTCGATAAGATCGAACAGCAGGGTTACGATGTCCTACGCGCCCGCCCCGCGATTTCCAAAACCGAGCGCGTGGGACTGCTGGTGCGATCGCTGGCGCGCGTCGCCTTCTTGCGGGCAGCCTGATGACCCAGATCGAGCAGTCGTACGACTACTGCAGACGCGTCGCCCGCAGCCGCGCCAAGAACTTCTACTATTCGTTTCTGTTGCTCTCCGCGCAGCAACGCAAAGCCATGTGTGCCATCTATGCGTTCATGCGCTATTGCGATGATCTAAGCGACGAACCCGGCGCCTCGCGCGCCGCCATCGAGCGCTGGCGCACCGAACTGGAAGACGCGCTCGAAGGCCGCTTCAGCGGCCATCCCGTGTGGCCGGCCTTCCACCACACCGTGCGGCGCTTCCACATCCCACACGAGTATTTCATCGAAATGATCGAAGGCGTGGCTTCCGACCTCGAGCCTCGCCAGTTTGAAACCTTCGATCAGCTCTACCATTACTGCTATCAGGTGGCTTCAGTGGTCGGCCTGACCATCGTCCACATCTTCGGCTTCGACACTCCGCGCGCGCTGCCCCTGGCTGAGAAATGCGGCGTGGCCTTCCAGTTGACCAACATCCTGCGCGACATCCGCGAGGACGCCGAGCGCAATCGCATCTATCTCCCCGCCGAGGATCTGTGTAAGTTCGGCGTTACCGCTGAGGACCTTCGCGCCGGGCGCCGTACCGAAGCCTTCTTGCACCTTATGGCTCTTGAAGGAGCCCGCGCCCGAGCCTACTACAACGAGTCCCGGCCGCTGCTCGATTTGATTCATCCGCGCAGCCGCCGCTCTCTCTGGGCCTTGATCACGATCTACTCGCGGCTGTTGGATCGCATCGAGAGCACCAACTATGACGTCTTCGCCCGGCGGGTGCGACTCTCCGCCCTGGAAAAGAGCTGGATCGTGCTGAGGGCCTTAGCTTCGTAGTGGGCTCCACACAGACTCGGCTCAAGCCCGGACGTTTTTCGTGAAATCATTGGGGAATGGCTGCTGCGATCTTGAAGATCAGTGTTTTGGCCGATGGCAGCGTGCTTTTGGACGGAAATGGATTACGCTCACCGGGCTATTTACCTCGCTGCAAGGGGGCCAAAATGGAGACCGCCTAGGCCATGGCAGAGAAGCCGAATCTGAGCGATGCCGGGCGCGCCCTTCCCTTCTTTGGGATGCTCATGGGCTTCGCGGCGATTGGACACGCCGTGCGGCCGTCGTGCGCAACAAGCAACTCCTCGTGCCCGACCGCACAACGAATGAGTTCCGTAAAGCCTGATCGCGCCGCGCCCGGCAAAAAGCCAGTCATCGATTCTATAGGGGCGTAGTCTGCGCGGCTAGGGCCTCTTCGAGGCACGAATCGTGCAGTTGGTCGCTGCCAGTTTCACGCCGTCCCACGAACCGACGCACGTCACATAGTTCCCGAGACTCACGTCGTTGGCCGTGGCCGGTGCCGCCGCTTTCGAGTTAGAAGGGGAGCCGGCGGTGAACGTGGTGGCGGCCGTGTACTCGACGACTCTTCCCGCCGTCCCGGTCCCAACCGTGATTTCCGACTTGTCCTTGCTCAGATTGACGACACTGCCGCTCAACCGGCCCTGCTTAGCGGCCGCGCTCAAAGCGGCGGCTAGAGCCAGAGAGAATACGATCCCTCCAGCGGCTGGAATCGATCTGTGAATTGCCCGCATCGAAATGCTCCTTTCGCCTTGCGGTGCATGCTAGAAGCAGTTCGCCTGCCATCTCTAAGCTATTGAAATGTCATGCGGGCCGTGAGCTCTTGCAAACCGGCCGGTTCATTTAATGAGCGGCCCGGTTCGCTCAGCTTCCGCCGCCATGGCGCCCGTCTTATCTCGGGTTCGTGGTCGGCGCTCCAGTCGCCTTCCCCTTATCGTCGATCACTTCGCCGTACTTGATCGTCGACTTGCCCTCGTACTTCTTGTAATCCTTGTACGTCACCACCATGCGGATGCGCACGTCCTGATCCTTGAAGTGCAAGGTGTCGTTGGCTCGCGTGTACGTCGGAAACCAATACTTGCCGTCAATCTGCTCGCGGTACGTTTCAAACTTCGGGAACTGTTCGTCGCCCTTCCTGACGCCGACACCCTTTCCATACGTCTTCACGATCTGCAGATCCCGGTCGTCCACCCAGATCTGGCCTTCGAAGTATCGCTTGCCTGAGACCAGCTTCTTCGGTTTCACGGCAAACGCATACGTGCCGATCTCGTCGATCTTCTCTCGCCCTAAATAGGTGACATCGTACTCCGGGATTTCCGATGTCGTCATCACGAACGGTTGCACATTTCTGAGGTCTTGTACATCCGACGGCGTTAGCACAATATTGCGAAGTGAAATCACCGGCGCGTACACCACCTTCTCGGTTCGCTTCCCTTCCGGGCTGAAGATGATATCAGAAACCTCCTCCCATTTGCCGCCTGTTGGATTGCCGCCGCCGTCCAATTCCTCCAGCTTGACACTCTGCCGATACGTGTAGTTGTTCCGCGCTTCGGAAAACTCGGCTTCCTTGGCCGCGAACTTCTGGATGATTTCTTGCGAATTGATCGACGAATCAATGGTGTCGGCCGCCCACGTGGGCAGGCACACCGCGCACACTGCCGCTGTCAAAATGAATCCACGCATTGTTCCCTCACACATAGGACGAACTCACTAGCCCAACAGTTTCTTGGCGATCGTCATTAGTTGGATGTTGGTCGTGCCTTCGTAGATCCGGCCGATCTTTGCGTCCCGATACAGCTTTTCGACCGGATAATCCTTGGTAAACCCAACCCCGCCATGGACTTCGATCGCCTTCGAAGCCGCCTTCTCGGCGATCTCCGAGGCGAAGTACTTGGCCATGGCGGCTTCCGCGGTGAACGGACGCCCCGCGTCCTTCAGCCGTGCCGCGTTGTAAACCAGCAGCCGGGCAGCCTCAATGTCGGTAGCCATTTTGGCCAGCTCGAACTGCACCCCCTGAAATTCGCCGATCGGCTTGCCAAACTGTTTGCGCTCCTTGGCGTACGCTACCGCATGCCCCAGCGCGCCGCGCGCCAGCCCCGCCATTTGTGCGCCGATGGCAATGCGTCCCTCATTCAGCGTCTCGATCGCAATCTTATAGCCCTGCCCGAATTCCCCGAGCACGTTCGCGCGCGGCACTCTGCAGTTGTCCAGAATCAGCTCGCATGTCGACGACGCGCGGATCCCCAGCTTGTCTTCCTTCTTACCAACCTGAAACCCTGGAAATTCGCGCTCGATCAGAAACGCCGTAATGCCCCTATACCCGGCCTTCGGATTCGCGTTTGCAAACAGCAGGAAGAGCCCCGCCTCGCCGGCATTCGTGATCCAGAGCTTGCGGCCGTTGATCAGAAAGTGATCACCGTGCTCCTCTGCCCGCGTCGCCATAGCGAACGCATCGGAGCCGGAACCGGCCTCGGAAAGCGCGTACGCAGCCACCGTGTTCTTGGCCAGCCGCGGAAAGTATTTCGCTTTTTGTTCTGGCGTCGCCCAGCGCATCAGGGCATTGATCGACAGCGTATTCTGCACGTCGACAATCACCCCCGCCGCCGGGTCAACCGCCGAAAGTTCCTCCACCGCCAGCACCGCCTGGAAAAAGGTCCCGCCTTGGCCGCCGTATTCTTCGGGGATCTCTATTCCCATCAGCCCCATCTGGAAGAACTGCGCCAGGATCTCTTTGCGGAATGCCGCGGCCTCGTCCATCGCCCGCACGTGCGGCGCGATCTGCTCGCGCGCA